>LNFM01002160.1_pt1 | contig 41875 bp, 47 predicted proteins | sample 596031 | NCBI WGS metagenome assembly LNFM01 (sample SAMN04254537, study PRJNA301005) | activated carbon metagenome | isolation source: dual media filters at the Ann Arbor, Michigan drinking water treatment plant | place: USA: Ann Arbor
GGCGGCGGTGGCGACCGTGGCGGTGGCGGCGGCGGCGGTTATCGCGGCGGCGGTGGCGGCGGCGGTTACGGCGGCGGCGGCGGCGGCGGTGGTTATCGCGGCGGCGGCGGCGGCAGTGGCGGCGGCGGCGGATTCCGCAGCGGCCCGCGTGAAGGCGGCGGCGGCTTCGGCGGCGGCGATCGTCCCCCGCGTCAGCCCCTTGGCGATCCGCAGGACGGCGTCGTGAAGTTCTTCAACGGCGCACGCGGCTTCGGCTTCATCACGCCGGACGGCGGCGGCGCGGACGTTTTCGTCCACGTCAGCGCTGTTGAACGTGCGGGCCTGACCCAACTCGAAGAAGGCCAGCGCGTAAACTTCCAGACCCTGCCCGACACCAAAGGCAAAGGTCCGAAGGCCGTGAACCTGAAGATCGCTGATTGATCTTCAGCTAAGCCTGAAAAAACGAAGGCCCGCGGAGCGATCCGCGGGCCTTCTTGTTTTGCGTGCTGCTCTCGATCCCTCCCTTGCAAAGGGGAGGGTGTCAGGTTGCGCTAAGCGCAAGATGACGGGTGGGATGACAGCGCAGGGTTTTCCGAACGCGGCGCTTTCGCCCCACCCGTCGTCGAAGCAAGCTTCGACGACAACCTCCCCTGGCGGGGAGGGATCGCTCATCACTGCAGCGGCATGAAGATTTCCAGCCGCGCCGGCGTCGCGCCGTCCGGGCTGCCGGCTTCGTGCACGATCTCCCACGGCAGACCGCCTTCGCGGAGCGGAATGCGGTGCGCTTGCAGATAGGCGTTCATCTGCCCGTAAGCGGCCTGCACCTGACGGCGCGAGCCCTCGACCAGCACATGCATCGCCTCGCCCGATGGCGTCTGGCCGATCTGCACGCCCACCACCGTCAGCGGCGTTGCGCCCGAGAACGGATAGCCGACGCGGAAGCTCATGCGATTGGCGGCTTGATCGTAGTGCGTCACCACCCGCACCAGCGGTCCAGCCGGGGTCAGCTGATACTGCGCCATGAAATCGCGCACTTGCTGCACGCCAATACTTTCGGCGCGGTTTATTTCCTCGAGGCTGTTGGCCGAGGTCTCGACCACCGAGTAGACGAAGTTCTGCGGCTCGATATTGTCGAACTGCGGATTGAGGCCTTCGAAATTCACGTTCGGCAATTGCTCGGTCAGGGTCTTCAGCCGCGCCAGGCCGCTATCGAGCTCCTGTTGAACCATGCCGCGCAAGATCAAATTCATGTAGCGGCAGGGCACGTTGATCGCGCCTTCGCCGCACTGCGCCGTCATCGTCCACGCGACCGAGGTGGCGTTTTCGCCGGGGCGCAGTTCGATGCGCGAACTCAGGGTCGCGCGCTCGCCCATTTCCAGGATCGACTGCACTTCTTCGTTTTCAGTGGCGCTGACGATCGACATGCGGCCACGGCCGACTTCGCGCACGTTCGACACCCAGCGCATGCTCTGGCCTTCGCCCGGCGCGCCAGAGAACGCGTATTCGGCGTCTGGGTCGCGCGCATAATAGGGCGACCATTCCTTGGCGATGCGCAGATCGTTGATCATCGCGAACACCGCCACGCGCGGGCGATCGATGGTCGCCGTTCGCGTCACTTCGAGATCATTCGGCAGCAGGAAACGGCCGACGCCGTAAAGCGCGCCCGCAATGAGCGCGACCACCAGCAATAGGCCTAAGAACCACCTCATGCGCCGCCCCTTCCGCATGCTCGGAAACAGACCGAATTACCACCCGGATAGGTTCCGCGCCACGCGCGACCATGCATGCTTGCATCGCAAGCCTCGCTCTCGCGCCTAGCGCGAATGAGCCCGGTTTTATTCACCATGATCGCGTCACCCACCCCGGACGACGCCTCCCCAGCGGAGCGTGGTTACCACAGGGCAATGTCGCAAGTCAGCGCCGTGGTGCAGTGCAACTCAGGGCTTTGAGGCCTTACCGGGCGCCCGCAATTCGTCCCAAACGACGAATTCATAGGCAATGCAACGCTCCATCATCTCGCGCCAGACCGGCTCAGCGATGGCGTCGTATGACAGGCCCTGGCGCTCGCACTCGGCTTTCACCTTGGCCAGCACGTCATTGATCCGCTTTTCGTCGCGGACGACGTTGCGGTCGGTTTTGATGCGGGCGGCGGCGTCCATATAGCCCTGCCGGCGGGCGATCAGCGACACCAGCATGCGGTCGATCTCGTCGACCCCCTGGCGGACATCGGTCATGTCGCGGCAGGCCTCCGGGTCCGGAGCGGCAAAGGTTTTGATGGCTTTCAGGGCCGGGGCGCGCGCGTCATCCATGGCGAAACTTTGGGGTTGGCGCCCATTTTCGTCCAGGGGGCGCGGGGCCGCAGGGCGGCCTGGGATCGACGCCGCGCGGTCCCCATCTCTATGCGCTATCGTGACACCCGCATGACCGGCGCCGACAAACCCATCACGCCTCCGCTGGCGCACCTGCCCGCGGAAGATGCGAGCCCGCCCGTGCTGAAAGGCATCGAGGCGATCCGCGACGCGTGGAAGCGGCTGCCGTCAAAGCCCGGCGTCTATCGGATGATCGGGGCCGACGGCGAGGTGCTTTATGTCGGCAAAGCCAAGAGCCTGAAGAACCGCGTCGGCCAATACGCGCAAGGGCGCGGCCACACCAACGCAATCTACCGCATGATCCACCAGACGACGGCGCTGGAAGTGATCGTCACCGCGACCGAAACCGAAGCGCTGCTGCTCGAAACCAACATGATCAAGCGGCTCAGGCCGCGCTACAACGTTCTGATGCGGGACGATAAGAGTTTCCCGTTCATCGCCATCCGCACCGATCATCCCTACGCCGCCTTGCAGAAGCACCGCGGCGCCAAGAGCTTCAAGGGCAAGTTCTACGGCCCGTTCGCGAGTGCCGGCGCCGTCAACCGCACGCTCAACACGTTGCAGAAAGCGTTTCTGTTGCGCTCATGCTCGGACTCGACGTTCAGCGGGCGCACGCGGCCATGCATGCTTTACCAGATCAAACGCTGCTCGGCGCCGTGCGTGAATCTGGTGAACGAAACGGAGTATGCGGCGCTCGTGAAAGACAGCGTCGATTTCCTCGAAGGCCGTTCGGTTCAGCTGCAGGATCGCCTCGCAGCTGAGATGCGCGAGGCTTCCGACAAACTGGAATTCGAACACGCCGCGCGCTTGCGCAACCGAATCCGGGCTCTAGCCAGCGTGCGCGCCTCGCAAGGCATCAATCCGAGCACGTTCGATGAAGCCGATGTATTCGCGCTCCACTGCGAAGGCGGCCAGAGCTGCATTCAGGTGTTCTTCTTCCGCGCCGGCCAGAATTGGGGCAACCGCGCCTATTTCCCGCGCCACGGCGCCGAAGAGCAACCGCACGACATCCTCTCGGCCTTCCTGGCTCAATTCTACGACGACCGTGAGCCGCCTAAGCTCATCCTCTGCAACATCGAGCCGTCCGATCGCGCCTTGCTGGAAGAAGCGCTCTGCGTACGCGCAGAATGCAAAGTCGAAATCCGCACGCCCGAGCGCGGCGAGAAGAAGGACATCGTCGACGCGGTGCTGCTCAATGCACGCGAAGCGCTCGGCCGACGCATGGCCGAAACCGGCAGCGTCGCGAAACTGCTGGACGGCGTGGCGGAAGTGTTCGGTCTTTCACAGCGGCCGGAGCGCATCGAAGTTTACGACAACAGCCACATCCAAGGCGCAAGCGCGCTCGGCGCCATGATCGTCGCCGGGCCCGAGGGCTTCGTGAAGAACCAGTATCGCAAGTTCAACATGAAGCGCGAAGAGTTCAACGGCGACGACTTCGCCATGATGAAAGCAATGATCCGAAGACGCTTCGCGCGGATGCTGGCGGAGAGAGAAGAAGCCTCCCCCCTCGCGGGGGAGGTGCCGATCGACAGCGAGGCGGAGGGGGGGCGTCCCGACGCGCTTGTGCTTGCAAACACCGGCGTGTCTGATCGCTCCCCACCCCCTGCCCCCGCCCCGCGAGGGGGCGGGGGTGCTGTCGTCGATGGCGGCGTGGATTTCTCCAAAGAGCGCGACGAACCGAGCGAATCCAGATTCGGCGCCTGGCCCGATCTGGTTTTGATCGACGGCGGCGAAGGCCAGCTCAATGCGGCGCTTGAGGCGCTCGATGAACTCGGCTTGAAAAACCGCATCACCATCGCCGGCATCGCCAAGGGCGTTGATCGCGATGCGGGGCGCGAGCGCTTCTTCATGCCCGGCAAGCCGGCCTTCCGCCTCGATGAGAAGAGCCCTGTGCTCTACTATCTGCAGCGCATGCGCGACGAAGCGCATCGCTTCGCCATCGGCGCCCATCGCGGCAAGCGCTCCGCCAATATCGCCAAAAACCCACTCGACGAAATCGGCGGCATCGGCCCTGCCCGCAAACGTGCGCTTTTGGATCGCTTCGGCTCAGCCCGCGGCGTCTCGCGCGCGGCTTTGGCGGAACTGGAAACAGTGGACGGCGTCAACACAGAACTGGCAAAGCGCATCTATGATTTTTTCCGCGATGCCAAGTGAACGCCCTCTCCTTTTCAAGCGGAGGGAACGATGAGCAACATCCCAACCCTCCTCACAGTCTTCCGCATAGCCATGGGCCCGGTGATTGCGGCGCTTATTCTGTGGGCTGCCGCGGAGACCTACGCTGATCGCCTGCTCGCGGGCTTCATCTATGCGCTCTGCGTGTTTCTGTTCGCGCTCTCAGCCGCCACCGATTGGCTCGACGGCTATCTCGCGCGCAAGCTCAACGCGGTGACGCCGCTCGGCGCCGCACTCGATCACGCCGCTGACAAAGTGCTGATCACCTGCACGCTGGTCGCGCTCGCTTACGCGGCGTTGCCGTTATGGCTGGTTGCTGCTGCTGTGCTGATCCTAGGACGTGACGTTGCAGTCGCCGGCTTGCGCGAAGGCATTGCAGCGCAAGGCAAGACGCTGCCGGTAAGCCAGCTCGGCAAATGGAAAGCGGCTGCGGAGATGGCAGGCGTCGGCGCATTCCTGGCGTTTCAGGCGTGCGCCATCCTGTTCGCGCCACAGGCGGCAATCGACGGTCTGGATTGGGCCGCGCGCATTCTGCTGTGGGCGGCGGCGGCGTTGGCTTTGATCAGCGGCGCGCAATATGTTGGCGCGCTGCTCAAGCGGTCTTAGTCCGGCCGGCCGAACTCGATGATGTTGAGCAGGAAGATGGCGGCGATGAAAACGCCGATGGCGATGAGCGCAGCCATGGGAAACCTCGAAAGCTGAATCTGTTGGCGTCTGACTACCGGACACTCCCGCCCCTGCCAATGCGGCCTTGACGCGCGCTTTCATTCAACCTATTGGTTGAATATGAAAGCTGTAGCGCTCGACCACACCATGCTGGCCCTGGCCGATCCGACCCGGCGGGCGATTTTGCAGCGCCTTGGCTCGGGCGAGGCGCGGGTGACCGAGTTGGCCGCGCCCTTCGCCATGTCTCTCAACGCCGTCTCCAAGCACATCCGGGTGCTGGAGCGGGCCGAACTGGTGCAGCGACGCCGCGCCGGGCGCGAACACATCCTGTCTCTCAATCCCAAGCCCCTTGATGAGGCCGCCGCCTGGATCGATGAGCAACGCCGCTTCTGGACCGCCAATCTCGACGCGCTCGAACGCGCACTCGCCGACTACGAAGACTAAGGAGCTCGCCCCATGCAACTCGGCCAAGCCATCACGTCCGACACCTTCCGCCTTGAACGCACGCTGAAGGCGCCGATCGAGCGCGTGTGGTCCTATTTCGTCGACGCCGACAAGCGCAGCCGCTGGTTTACCGCCGGCGATACGCTCACCGCCAATGGTCAGCGTTTCGCATTCAATTTCGGACACCACCGCATTACCAACGAAAATCCGCCGGCGCGTTGGGCCCAGATGGAGTGCGGCGAGTTCACAATGCAAAGCCGCGTTCTCGCCTTCGAGCCGCCGCGGCTGCTTGCAATCACCTGGGGCGATGGCGACGAGCACGTCTCCGAAGTGCGGTTCGAGTTCACGCCCGTTGGCGAAGAAACGCTACTGGTGCTTACGCATTCGAAGATCGATACGATCGGCAGCTTGCGCGATTTCGCCGGCGGCTGGACCGCGCATTTTGAAACGTTGGCGCATGTGCTCGCGGACGGCAAAGCCAATCGCTTCTGGGCCGATGTCGTGAAAGCGCATGAGCTCTATGAGCAGAGCATTCCAGGGTGAGCGCCGCACCGGCCATTCGCGTCGAACACCGCTTTGCTGCGTCAGCAGAGCGCGTGTTCGACGCGTGGCTCGATCCGGTTTGGATCGGGCGCTTCATGTTCGGGCCGCATCTGCGCGATGAGCAGGTTGTGAGCCTCGAAAACGATCCGCGCATCGGCGGGCAGTTTCACTACAAAGTCACACGCGCTGGCGCGGAGATCGATCACACCGGCACCTACCGCGAGATCGATCGCCCGCGCCGGCTCGTCTTCACTTGGGGCGTCGACGAGGAACAAGGCGATCAGAGCGTCGTGACGATTATGATTGAGCCTGAAGGCGATGGTTGCGTGCTCGCGCTGACGCATGCTTTGCATCCGAATTGGGCGGAATACGCGGAGCGCACGCAAGCAGGCTGGACGAAGATCGTTGGCGATCTGGCGGCGGCGCTCAATCAAGCGAACTGATTACTCGCTAAGTGACTACGTTACTGTAGGTTTTTCCGGTTCCGTGTTGCGCAACCTTCGCGCGCGCCGTACGAGCATGCATGCGTGAAGCCACATCTCACGGCGAACGGCGCAGTGTCGCGCGCGCTCCCGGAAGCGAGGCGTGGAGAACCGTACGCCGCGACGCGTGGCGCATCGAAGCGTTCGAAGCACAGATCGCCTACGAAGCCGCGCAGCGCCGCTCCGCTATCAAGCTCAAAAGCGCGGTGATCTGGGGCGTCGCACTTGGGCTCGGCGTGACGCTGTTTCATCTCTGGTCGTCGGCAACAGTCGGCTGATCACGCGGGCTGAACGACCGACAGCATGTGGGCTGACGGATGCGTTCGGCTAAGCGAACTCCACAATCCCAATCGCGACAGCCAACGCTGGTGCAATGAGGAGCGCGCGCAGGACAATTACCAGCGCGTAGAAGATCGGCTCATCAGCACGCGAGACAGTGAACTCGCGGATTTTCGCGACGCCAGACCTAAGGTCAATCCAAGTGTAATAAAGCAGACCGAGCGCTAAGAGCGCCGACAGGCCACGCGCAATCCATTCCATCACGCGTGCTGCACGACCGATAGCAAGTTCAAATCCGGATCGTGAAACCAGGCGACCTTCGTGCCGTCCGGCGCTGACCAAATCCCGCGTTCATCCTGCACGAAGAAACCGAAGCGCGCGAACACGACGCCTTTGGCGGTCAGCCCATCGACAGTCTTGGCGATGTCGTCCGTCTGGAACGCCAGCACCGCGTACTGCGCCGGCGCGATCGCCGGCACGCGCGAGATGCGCACGGTCGCGTTCTTGCCTTCGAAAACCAGCGCAAAGCCGTCGTCGGTGACGAACTTGAGCCCCAGCACATCGCCGTAAAAAATCTTCGCGGCGTCTGCCTTCATGGTGCCGAGCAGCGGCGTGATCGATGCGGATGCAAGCATGTGAGCCTCCTGAGCGTGGGAGGCCCTACCCCAAAACAAAACCGCCGGCCATTGGGCCGGCGGTTCGTTGTTCTTAAGCGCCTTGCGGCTGGGCGCCGCCCCAGCCGGGACGCGGCGCGGGCTCTTCGTCGTCATCCGTGACCGGCAGAGCCGGCGTCGGCGCGGATGGCGTAATCGGCGGCTCTTCCGGGCGAACCAGTTTCTCGCCGCGCAACAGCGCCATGACTTCATCGCCCGAGAGCGTTTCGTATTCGATCAAGGCTTCCGACAACATCATCAGATCGGCCTTGTGCTCGGTCAGCACTTTGCGTGCGAGCTCCTGGCCTTCAGTGACGATGCGGCGGACTTCCTGATCGACCAGCTTGGCGGTTTCGCCCGACATGTTCTGGCGCTGCGTAACCGAGTGGCCCAGGAACACTTCCTGCTCGTTTGCCGCGTAACGCAGCGGGCCGAGCACTTCGCTCATGCCCCACTCCGTCACCATGCGGCGCGCGATGTCTGTCGCTTGCATGATGTCGTTGGAGGCGCCGGTGTTCAGGTGCTCTTCGCCATAGACGATCTGCTCAGCCAGGCGGCCGCCGAACGCCATGGCGATCTTGGCCTCGCACCACTCCTTCGAATAGCTGAGCTTATCGGCTTCCGGCAGCGACCAGGTGACGCCCAGCGCGCGGCCGCGCGGGATGATCGTAACCTTGTGCAGCGGGTCGTTGCCTTTGACGAACACGTTGACCAGCGCGTGGCCGCTTTCGTGGACGGCGGTGGCGCGCTTTTCTTCTTCCGTCATCGCCATCGAGCGGCGCTCGGCGCCCATCATGACGCGATCTTTCGCATCTTCGAATTCGCGCGAGGTGACCACGCGCTTGCCGCGGCGTGCCGCCAGCAAAGCCGCTTCGTTGACGAGGTTGGCGAGATCGGCGCCGGAGAAGCCCGGCGTGCCGCGCGCAATCGTCTTCAGATCGACGCCCTGCGCCACCGGCACGTTGCGGGTGTGGACGCGGAGGATCTTTTCGCGGCCGGAGATATCCGGGTTCGGCACCACGACCTGACGGTCGAAGCGGCCCGGACGCAAGAGCGCCGGATCGAGCACGTCGGGGCGGTTGGTGGCCGCGATCAGGATGATGCCTTCGTTGGATTCAAAGCCGTCCATCTCGACCAGCAATTGGTTGAGCGTCTGTTCGCGCTCGTCATTGCCGCCGCCAAGGCCAGCGCCGCGATGACGGCCGACCGCGTCGATTTCGTCGATGAAGATGATGCACGGCGCGTTCTTCTTGGCCTGCTCGAACATGTCGCGCACGCGGCTCGCGCCGACGCCGACGAACATTTCGACGAAGTCCGAACCCGAGATCGAGAAGAACGGCACGTTGGCTTCGCCGGCGATGGCGCGGGCGAGCAGCGTCTTACCCGTACCAGGCGGGCCGACGAGCAACGCGCCTTTCGGAATCTTGCCGCCGAGGCGCTGAAACTTGCCGGGGTCGCGCAGGAATTCGACGATCTCAGCGAGTTCGTCTTTCGCTTCATCGATGCCGGCGACATCTTCAAACGTGATGCGGCCCTTGGCTTCGGTGAGCAGCTTTGCTTTCGAGCGGCCAAAGCCCATGGCGCCGCGTCCGCCGCCTTGCATCTGGCGCATGAAGAAGAACCAGGCGCCGATCAGCAGCAGCATCGGCAAGATGCCGAGCATGATGTCGCCCATGGTCGGGCCGCGCTGCGGGCGATCGGTTTTGACTTCGATGCCGGCGGCGTCGAGACGCTCGACCACGCCCGACATCGTGCCTTGCGGCAGGTAGGTGACGTAACGCTTCTGATCGCTGCCGGTTGAGATGAGTTGATCGGGGAAGGTGGTGACGCCGGTGATGCTGCGCGCTTCGACGCGATCCATCAGCTGCGAGTATGAGAGTTCCTCAGTGCCGCGCGTGGGCGTGTTGCCGCCATTCAGCGCGGCGACCAAAACCACAACAACCAGGGCGACGACGCCCCAGATAAGCAATGTCCGGATAGGCATGAACCGACCTTCTGCGCGCGCGCTGGCGAGCTAACCAGCGCGGAAAGACTTCATTCAGCAAGATAGGGACAGCGCACCGCCCTGAACACCCCTTACTCTGCCATGGTGCAGGTCAAGGCCGAGTGAACGCGACAGCGGAAAATTCACTAGCGTTTCCGGCCGTTAATCACATTCCAGCAGGTGCGACAGGCGTTCCTGCAAGAGCCAGCGCGGCGACGCGGCGGCAAGTTCGGCGCGGTCCTCGCCCCGCGCCAGGCGCGCAGCGTCTGCTTCGAACACCACGGACCAGCCCGGACGCGCCATGGTCAGCGCGACGCGGCCGTCCCAAATCGTCTCCTGATTTGGCGTGAGCGGCAGCGGCGGGATGGGCTTTGCGCCATCGGCCCGGCCGCGGAGCGCGCCCTTGTCGCGGCTCATGACGATGGTTCCGCCACGCGCCTTGAGCGCGACGCCGCCGAGGGTCACGCCCGTAAACGGGCGCCGCGTGCCGCGCATGAGCTTGTCGAGGATCCGCACTTTGGTTGGGTGCGGGCCGATCTCGGCGCCGCTGGCGGCCGTGATCAAAAGCCATAGCGCCCGCTCGCTGACGATATCGAGGCGATCCCACGCCGAGAGCGTCAGCACGATCGTGTCCGCCTCGAACCGAGCGGCGCGTGCGATCAACGCCGCGGCTTGCGCATCGAGTTCGGCCAGATGCGGCGCGAGCGTCTCGGCGATGGCGGCCAACCGCATCGGATCGAGCCCGCCCGCTTCCTCACGCGCCAAAGCTTTGCGGGCGACGACGCGCTCGAAGCGCGGGCTGTCGTTGGCAGGATCATCGATCCAGCTTGCGCCGCGTTCTCGCAGATACGCGCGCAGAGGTTCGCGCCGCGTGCGCAGCAGCGGGCGCGCCAGGAAGAGACCGCGTCCCTCCGGCCAGACCGGCGGGCGCGTCATCGCACGCATGCCGCCGAGCGCGCGCCATGTCGGATTGCGCGCTGCGCGCATCAGCACCGTCTCGGCTTGATCGTCGCGCGTGTGACCAGTGACGATGACGCGCGCACTGCGTTCGTGCGCCATGGCGCAGAGCGCGCGGTAGCGCTTGAGCCGCGCCGCATGCTGGCTGCGATTGGCGCCGTCGTCCCACGTGAGCGTCGTCACAGCGCCTTGCACGCCGAGCGCCGCCGCCATCGCTAATGCGCGCGCCGCGTCACTTTCTGAGCCCCGCCGAAGCGCGTGATCGATCACGCCAGCGCGCAAGCGGGCCGCGCCGAAATGCTCAGCCAGCAGATGCAAGAGCGCAGCGGAATCGCCGCCGCCGGAGAGCGCGATAAGCATCGGCCGCTCGCCGGCCGCCGCCGCAATGCGTTGGAGTGTTTTGGGGTCGAGCATCACGCGATCCCTCCCTTAAAAAGGGAGGGTGTCAGGTTGTGCGCAGCACAAGCTGACGGGTGGGATAAGAGCGCAAATGTCTTCGGGGCGCGGCGCTTCCGCTCCACCCGTCGCAAAGCAAGCTTTGCGACACCCTCCCCTGGCGGGGAGGCATCGCCGTTCACATCAGGCGGCGCATTGCGCGGCGCGGGATTCGCGGGTGGCGAGATCGCGGACGGCGCGGGTGGCGTTGGGGTAGCGGCGCACGAGCGATGCGAACGCGCTGCAGCCCTGCTGACGCTGGCCCATGCCGACGAGCGCCATGCCGAGGCGCACTTGCGCTTCCGCCGCGCGCGCGGCTTGGCCGTGGCGCTGCAAATAGTCGAGGAAGCCGGCCGCTGCATCGTCGTAATTATTGCGCGCAAGCAGCGTGAACGCGAACCAGAAACGCGCGTCGGGCGCCATTTCCGCATCCGGGTGCCGTTCCAAGAAATCACCGAACGCGACTTCAGCTTCCGCGTAGCGGCCGTTGACCAGCAATTCGCGCGCGCGGCTATAAGCGTCGCCCGGTTCAACCACCGGCGTCGGCGCCGGCGCGCTGCCTGCGGGCATGGTGCCGAGCGTGCCGGACGCGCGGCGCTGCGCATCGTTCAAGCCGGCGAGTTGATCGCCATCGCCGACGGAACCACCACCGGACGGCGGCGGCGGCGCGGCGCCTTCAGGCGGCGTTCCCGCGCTCAGATCCTGATTCACGCCAGCCAGTTCGCCGATCATGCCGCGCAGGCGCGTGATCTCACGGTCGCGCTGGATGATCTCGAACTGCAGCCGCTCGTTTTCGGCGGTCGCTTCGGTGAGCTGGCGTTGCAGCTCCTCGATGCGATCCTGACGCGCGTCGGCGTTACCGTAAGCCGGCGGCGGCAATTGGGTTTGCGCCCAGGCGGGCGCGGCAAAAAGAAACCCGGCCGCAGCGATGCACGCTGCGAGCCGGGTGGTTTTGGAGAGAGCCGAGGATTTCATGCCGGTCACCTAGTCCCGTCCCTCGGGCTAAATTTAGGCGCTTACGACACGGCGCCTGAAACGATCTGGCTGTGTGAGTTCCGGTTCACACTCCAGGCTTCTTCGTTGGCGCGCGGGTCGAGCGGACGCTCTTTGCCGTACGACACGGTTTCGAGGCGGTTGGCGGCGATGCCGAGCGACACGAGATAGTCGCGCGCGGCAGCGGCGCGGCGGGCGCCGAGGGCCAAGTTGTATTCGCGCGTGCCGCGCTCGTCGCAATTGCCGGCGACCAGCAGGCGCACGTTCGGATACTGGCGCAGCCAAGCGGCTTGACGCTCGAGCACAGAGCGCGCTTCCGGCGAGAGATCGAAACGGTCGTAACCGAAGAATACGCGATCGCCGACGGAGACGCGGAAATCTTCAACCGAACCCGGCGTCGGGCCCGACGGTTGCGACGGCGCGGTTGGCGCGGTCGGCGATGTCGGAGTCGGCGTTGGTTCCGGGCGGCTGGCGCACGCGGCGAGCGCGCTGACAGCGGCGAGAGCGATCAGGATTTTACGCATATGCTTAATTCTCCCCTAAGCGGCGGTGCGCTTCAGCGCGGGATGACCCCCCACCCTGCTGAATGCAATGTTTAGCTGCGCGGTTCCTACCGTACAATCTTGTTCCCTTCACGGCAGCAAGGGCGACCAAGCCGGATCGGACGCGTCGGTTTGTGTAGGAATTTGACGCAAATTCCGTCCAGTAAGGTCAACGGACCACAACCTAGCGCCTTGTCCGCGGCCTTCACGGAAAAACATGATTACGCGACCATTAGGCGACCAAGTCGGCGCTTCATCGAGATAACTCTCGGTCAGGATGCGTTCGCCGGAGCCGTCGGGACGCATCACGCCGATCGCAAAACGCCCGCCGCCTTGGCGCGTAAACGCAATCAAATCGCCGCGCGGGCTCCAAACAGGCGTCGAGTAACGGCCGTCGCCGAAGCTGATGCGGCGCTGGCCTGAGCCGTCGGCGTTCATCACGTAAAGCTGTGGTGAGCCGCCGCGATCCGAGTTGAACACGATCTGCGAACCGTCGGGCGAGTATGACGGTGATGTGTCGATGCCCGGATGATTGGTCAGCCGCACACGCGAGCGCGCGCGCAAATCCATCGAGAAGATTTCGCTATTGCCATTCATATCGAGCGTAAAGACGATGCCCGAACCGTTCGGCGAAAAGCGCGGCGAGAACGTCATGCCGGGGAAATCGCCCAGAACTTCGCGGCGGTTGGTTTCGAGATTGTAGAGGAACACGCGCGGTGCGCCCGTCTCGAAGCTCATATAGGTGATCATTTGCGTCGACGGCGAAAAGCGCGGCGTCAGCACCATCGCGTCGGCGCTGGTGAGGAAGAACGGATTGGCGCCGTCCTGATCCATGATCATTAGACGCTTGATCCGGCGCGTGCGCGGCCCGCTCTCGGAGACGAACACGATGCGGGTATCGAAATAGCCGCGCTCGCCGGTGAGCTGTTCGTAGATCTGATCCGAGATGCGATGCGCGATGCGGCGCCAATTGTCCGGCGTCGTCGCGTATTGAAAGCCGGTCAGCGAGGTTTCGCCGAACGTATCCCACAAGCGAAACTCGATGCGGATGCGCCCGTCCGGCAGCGGCGTCACCTGCCCCACCACCAGCGCCTGCGCGTTGATCACGCGCCAGTCGGCGAAGCGCGGCGGCACTTCCATCGCGCTGATGCGCTCGATAAACGCGCTCGGCTCCACCGGCCGGAACAGCCCCGAGCGATCGAGATTGGCGCGGATCACTTGGCTCACATCGCGGCCAACCTGCTGAGCGGCGGCGTTAGGGCCGAGGAAATCGACCACCGCGACCGGCATCGGATTGAGGTGGCCCTCATCGATATCGACACGCAGCTGCGCGCTGGCGGGCGCTGCGAACGCAAAGGCAAGTATGACGGCGAACGCCGCGAAGAACGATTTGATCAGACGCATGACGCGGTCCTTCTCATTCAAAAGCTTGGCCGGAATGTGAATTCCGTCTCCCGCCACAAGTTATAGTGTTCCCCGACCACCGGGTCGTCCGGGAACGGATATGGATCGCACACGCGCACCGCGCGCAACGCCGCTTCCACCGCAGCACGCATAGCCGGATCGAAGGTATAATTGCGCGGGCTCAGCACACGCGGTTGGCCGTTCAAGGTTCCATTGCGGTTGATCTCGAACTGCACGGTCACAACCAGGCGATCTGGGTCTGGCAAATCCACCGGCATGCGCCAGCAGCGGCGCATGTGGGCGCGCGCGAGGGCGCGGATGCGATCCTCCATGGCGGCCACTTCCGCGGTGCCAAGGCCCGCGCCTTGCTGCGTGCGATCGGCGCGCTGGCCTTCGTTTTGGCGGCGTCCCGGCTCGCGCTCCCGGTTGATTAGGCCGGCGACGGAATCGAGATCGAAGTCATCGTTACGCTGCGGCTGGCGCGGCGCCGGCGTTGGCGAGGGCGTCGGTTGCTCTTCAGCTTCTGTTGGCTCTTGTTCTTCCGGCGACACGTCGTCGTCCGGCACGTCCTCGGCCAGTGCGCGCACATTCGACTCCGGCGCGACATCCACGATCTCAACCGGCACCACCGAGCCCGACATCGGCACGATCACGGCGCGGGTTTCCCACACCAGGAACGTCATCAGCACTGCGCCGATGTGGCCTATGATCGAGACGATGACGCCAGGGCGCATGTCACCCACCGCCTCCAGCGCGAGGCGCGCCGTCACGCGTATCGGTCACCAACTGGATCTTGCGGAATCCGCCAGAGCTCACGCGCGCGAGCACATCGGCCATCAGGCCGTAATTCACGTTTTCGTCGCCGCGAATATAAATGGCGCGATCGTAGCCTTCATTGGAAATGGCGCGCAGACGCGGCAGCAATTCCTCGGCCGTCACCACCGTCTCTTGCAGATAGATCGTGCCGTTGGCTTGCACCGTGATCGACAGCGGCTCGGTTTCCGCGGCTGATTGCTTGGCTTCCGTGCGCGGCAATTCGATCGGGATCGAGACGGTGAGCAGCGGCGCTGTCACCATGAACACGATTAGCAGCACCAGCATGACGTCGACGAACGGCGTCACGTTGATCTCGGCCAAGCGGCCACGGCCCGCCGCCCGGCGTCCGCGCCCTCGGCGGGCGGCCAAACCGCCGGCCATCAGTTACGCTCGCTCAAGCGCCGCGACAAACGCGCGGAAACTTCATCGCTGAACGTTTCGAGCCGATCGCCGAAGCGATCGAGGTCGCCCGTGAACTTGTTGTAGAAGATGACCGCGGGGATGGCCGCAACCAGGCCAAGCGCGGTGGCGAACAGCGCTTCGGCGATGCCGGGCGCGACGACCGCGAGATTGGTTTGCTGTTGCTGCGCGATATTGGTGAAGGCGTTCATGATGCCCCACACCGTGCCGAAGAGGCCAATGAACGGCGCCGACGCCGCCACCGACGCCAACACGCCAAGGCTCTTCGACGCCCGGCCAAGCTCACGCGAGATTTGCGCCTGCATGAGCCGATCGACACGCTCCAGCATCAAAGTCGCGTTTTCGCCAGCGACGCCAACCCGGCGCGCCTCACGCCATTCGCGTGACGCTGCGGCGTACACGCGCGCCAACGCATCGCGCGGACGATCGGCGGCGCCGCGTTCATCAAGCTCATCCATATTGCGGCCGGACCAGAACTCGCGCTCGAACTTGCGCGCATTCTGTTCGAGTTCGCCGAACTGCAGCCATTTATCGACCGCGACGGCCCACGACCAAATCGAGGCCACGGCCAAGATCAGCATGACGCCTTTCACGACCGGGTCGGCTTCCAAGAATAGCGACCAGACCGTGATCTGCTCTGTGGCGTTTTCCATGCTCGCTCCCGACTTCCGCGGCTTACATCGATTCAGCCGCGCCCCGCGCTGGTTTAGAGCCAGCGGAGTTTGTCAAAAGCTGGACGCGGAGGGCTCTAGAAATGGTTTAAGCCCTTCCAAAAGCACCGCTGGCGGCTTTCGGGGCCGCCCCGTGAGGCTGATGCAACAGACTTGCACCTCGGCCTTTACCAAAATCTCGCCGCCCCGCTCGATCTGCTGGGCGATGAACATCCGCGGACCCTTTATCGTTTCGAAACTCGATCGCACCATCAGAGCGTCATCGATGCGGGCCGGTTTGAGGAAATCGAGCGTCAGCTTGTTGACCGCGAAACCGAGCGGCTCGGCGCCGGCCAGCAGCACGGAATGGTGCACGCCGGCCAGCCGCAGAAAGTCGCTTCTGCCCCGCTCGCAATAGCGCGCGTAATTGGCGTGATAGACGAGCCCGGTGAAGTCGGTGTCCTCATAATAGATGCGCACCGGCAGGATGTGGTAGCGGCCCTCGAAGCGGCCGGCATTGGGCTGATCGTTCATCGTCTCACGCATCCGGGGCCAGCATGGCTGCAATCGCGGCCGCACGCACGCGGATTTCCGGCGCCGCGGTCGATTCCCAGAACGCGCCTTGCGTAATCGGGCCGAGTGCAAAGAGGCCCTGATGCGGCGCGCCGCTGGCGTCGAGCACGCGGCTGTCGTCATTGATGTCGAAGCCAATCTTGGTGGCGTGTGCGCGCAGCAGCCCTTCATCCAGCATCTGGCGCACCAGCGCATCATCCGAAAGCCATGGGTCGGCGCCCGAGCCGGTGCAGTTCACCACCGCCGCCACGTCCATGTTGTGCCGCGCCCGGCTGCCGCGGCCACGATGTTGCAGGCGCACGCCATGATCGCCCGGCGCCGCCGAGACGATTTCGCCGGCGAGCACTTTAAGCCGCCCCGCCGCCTGCAATGCTTTGATCTGCTCGGCAATCTCCGGCGCTGCGCGATGGCGATGAACATCCCACCAGACGCGCAAATGCCGCAAAAACCGCTGCTGCGCCTCCAACGGCAAGCGCCGCCACAGCTCAGGCGCACGCGCGCGCAAGCGATCGAGCGCGTGCTGCCAAGGCTCGCCGCGCGCCGCCATCGCCTTCACTTCGGCGCGAAATTGATGCAGCGCCTCGCTCAGCGGCGTCGGCACATCGAGCGCAGCCGGCGTTGCGGGCGCAGCGTTTCGCAAATGCGCGCGTGGAATTTGCCCCCGCCGCGACAGCGCGAAGATGACGCCGCGCTTGCGCCGCTTCGCCAGCGACAGCGCCACGTCGATCATCGTCAGCCCCGCACCCAAGAGCAGCACATCACCGCGCGGGATGCGCGGCAGCGCGTGTGTGTCCCATGGCGCCAGCAAGGTCAGGCCGCCCTGTTCGAATACGGCAGGCGGACGCGGCGGCGCATTACCCAAGGCCAGCACGACTGCGTCGGCTTCTATCGGCTTGCCCCGCGCAAGCGTCACCGTCCAAAAAGCGCCATCGGTGCGGCATGCAATGGCGGTATCGCGCACACGCGTCAGCGACGCGCCGCCTAAACCGCCATGCGCGCGGCGCAGGACGTGTTCGGCATAGGCGCCGTACTGGGCGCGCTTGGCGAAGTGCTGGGCGGCATCGCGCCTGCCGTGCGCAGCGAGCCAGCGGACGAAATGATCCGGCTGATCCGCAAACGCGCTCATATTCGAGGCGCGCACGTTCAACAGATGCGCCGGGTCACGCGTGCCATAAGCGAGGCCCGGCCCGAAGCGCTGCTCGCGACCGATCAGCACCACGTCAGGCGCCGCTCTGCCACGCTTCATGAGCTGCGCGGCCACAGCCACGCCGCTGAAGCCGCCGCCGATGATGACGACACGCCCCCGACTCATCGGCGCTCGCGGAACTGGAACCGGTTCATGCGTTTATCCCCGGCCCAATTTGCCCTATCAAGCCCAGCCAAGCCCATGCAATCTCGCATAGCTTGGCACATCAGCGGGATGCCCATGCTGGCGGCGCCAGCGCACACGCGCACGGCGCGAGTTCCAAGCAACAGACTCACCGGCGCTTGCGGCTTGATAAATCTGTTATGCTGTTGTTGGCTGGGGTCATGAAAAGAATCCTGCTGGCCGCAGCCACCCTCCTCACCATCGCCGGTTCGGCGCACGCTTACACAGCTTACGTGAAGCCTGCCGACTTCTGGCCAGATTCCAACAGCGTCGCCGTGGAGAGTTCGTTTTCAACGACGTTCTTCTCGCCCGAGATCGCGCTCGGCGGTCAGTTCGTCTTGCTGGATCCAGACGGTACGCCCGGCATCTTCAGCCAGATCGAGATCACCGGCCAATCCTCGCTGCTCACCGCGCCGGTCAACGGCGGCGGAACATATCGAATCAGCAGCGGTGAGATTCTTGGCCAAGTCGGCTCCGTCGTCGCTATTGACGGCAGCTGGCGGGCGCTGCCCGCTGGCGCAACACCGCCGGAAGGCGCGCCAGTGCGCACCATTCAAGCGGTCACCGTCGCCGACAGCTACGTCACGCGCGGCGCACCGACTCGGCAGGTCGTCGATCAATCCATCGGCCGCTTGGCGCTCCGTCCAGTGACGCACCCGAACCAAATCCTGGTCAACCAACCCTTCCACGTGCAAGCGCTGTTCGATGGCGCGCCGCACGCCAATGCCGCCCTCGTCATCTACCGTGACGGCCAGCCCGAAACCGATCAATCGACCTTTGTCGCCACCGACGCGGCAGGCAACGCCACCATCACAATCGACGCGCCCGGCAATTATGTGCTAGCCGCCCGCCACGTCGCCGACGCGCCCGCTGGCGCCGCCGCCGAAGTGCAAAGCTACACAACGACATTCGTGTTCGAAGCGCTGACGGAGCTGCCGCCGATCGTCGAGATTCAGGAAGCGGTAGAAGAAGAGCCCCGCCGTCCGCCGCCGCGCCGCCGTCCGCCGCGCGACCCACGCGTCGGACGCATGTGATAAAGTCAACATCGACGTAAATGAGAACCGCCGGCTTCCCTGAGGCCGGCGGTTCGCACATATGAGCACCATGACCCACGCTTTGATCACCGGCGCCAATCGCGGCATCGGCCTTGAGTTCTGCCGCCAGCTGAAGGCGCGCGGCGATGAAGTCACGGCAGTCTGCCGCAAGCCGTCGCCTGAACTGGACGCACTGGGCGTACGCGTCGAAGCCGGCGTCGATGTCAGCGACGCGGATGCAGTCGCCGCGCAAGCGAAACGCGTCGCTGGCAAGGAGATCGATCTGCTGATCAACAACGCCGGCATTCTGCGCGGCGAGAGCCTGGGCGCGCTCGACCCAGACGGCATCGCCGAGCAGTTCGAGGTCAACGCATTGGCGCCGTTGCGCGTCAGCGAAGCTTTGTTGCCGCTTATGAAAGCGGGCGCGGAGTTGATCATCATCACCAGCCGCATGGGCTCGATGGCCGACAACGGCTCCGGCGGCTATTACGGCTACCGCATGTCGAAAGCCGCCGTGAACGCCGCTGGCGTGTCGCTGGCGCGCGATCTGAAAGGCCGCCGCATTGCGGTCGCCCTGATCCACCCAGGCATGGTCGCGACCGAGATGACCGGCAGAAACGGCATCCCGCCGCAGGATGCCGCGCGCGGCATCTTGGAGCGCATCAACGCGCTCACCATCGAGACCACCGGCAAATTCCTGCACGCCGGCACCGGCGAAGAATTGCCCTGGTGACGTAACGGCGCCAGGGAACCTCGGCGGCGCGGCGCAGTTCCCTCTCCGAACACATCTACACCAGGGTCACCGCAATGCTCGAATTCGCCGCCATCGTCGTTCTGTCAGCCATCGCGCTGACCTTCCTCTCCGACGCCACCTCGCGTGCAATGAAGCTCGTCCGCGCCAAGGGCCGCCGCAGCAACATCCACGTCGCCGACGCCGAACTCACCCAATAACTCGCAGGCCAACGCCAGCCTGGCGTGCACAACGGACGACATGCGCTAAACTCCCAGCCCATGTCGCCCACGCCGCATCAACGCGCTGAGGCTGCGCTCTCCGCCTACGGACTGAGCTTTCCCGAAACTATCGCCGCCCCCGCCTAGCAAACCACGCGCGGGCTTTACGTGCGCAAGAAAATGTTTTGCGTCTTCGGCGCCAAGGGCGAAGCGCTCGACGCGCTCACCATCCTTATGAAGCTCCCAATCTCCGCCGAGATGACCGAAGACCTCCCCTTCGTCCGCCCCGCGCGCGGCTGGTACAAACAGCACCAATGGGTGACGGCGCATTTCGGCGCTGACGATGACGTGCTGGCTGAGATGGACACGCTGCGCGGCTGGCTGAAGCAGAGCTATGTCGCGGTCGCGCCGAAAACCCTCGGAAAAAAGCTGGCCTAAGCCACTAAATAATGGTTGCAGCCTAATGAAATGAATATTAATTGGCATTCGCTGCACTTGAATGCAGCGAATTAGGAGGCCGGCCATGGCCGCGACATTGGAAAAAGAGAGCCACCATGTCCTCGGTGAAACGCTGACGCCGATGCTGACCAATGCGATGGGCTCGGCGATCGAAGTGTTCGACACGCGCGGCATCCCCGGCGGCGGCCCACCGCCGCACAAGCACAAATGGGAAGAGATTTACGTCGTGCTGACGGGGCGGATGGACGTGTTCGTCGACGGACAGACGCTGCATCTCGGCCCCGGCGAATTCGCGCATGTGCCAGCCGATACGCCGCACGGCTACACGACGTTGGACGACACGCACTTCCTCACCATCGTCTCCAAGGGCAACGCCTCGAAGTTCTTCAAGGAAGTCGCGACCGTCAAGATGAACCCGCCCGACATTCCAGGCATCTTCCGCGTCGGCGAGAAGCACGGGATCACCTTCCTGACGTGAGCACCGCGCGCAAATATGTGAGTCCGAAACGCGAAGCGCAGGCGCAAGCGACGCGCACCGCTATTCTGGAAGCGTTCGCCGAACAACTTTCCGAGCCTGGGCGCACCACGCTCTCGCCCAGCGAAGCGGCGGCGCGCGCCGGCGTTTCGCTGCGCACGGTGCATGTGCATTTTCCAAATGAGACGAGCCAGATCACAGCGCTTGGCGAGTGGTTCGAAAACGCGATCTTTCCGGACGGCGTTGAACTGGCGAGCGGTCCCGACGATCTACCCCGCTATTATCGCGACATTCACAAGATGGCGATCAAGCACCCAATCAGCCGCGCGCTGACCTCGGCCAAAGGCATATGGCGCGACGTGCGCGCCTCGCGCCGCGCCGCGCGCCTGGATGCGATCCGCAAAGCCGTGAAAGCCATCGGCGCACCGAAGCGCGTCACGGAAGACGCGACCGCAGTGCTGCTGAGCCTCTCCGGCGGCGACGCATCCTGGACGCTGGTCGATCAAGGCTTGCCGCCGGAGCGCGTGCCGGACGCGATCGCGCGGACGGTGGAGTTGGTGGTGGACGATTTGCGGGAGCAGGTAAGGAAGTAGCGCTACGGCCAGTTCCGCGCCGTGTGGACGACGCGGAAGATGAACAGCAGATCGTCGTGGATTTCATAAACGATAATGTGCGCTGTGTGGGCCACGCTTTTCTCACGCGTTCCGCTGACGCGGCCAGGACGGCCTGTGTCGTACCGGGCAAGCTTCGCCGCCGCTTCCTCGATCCGGCCAACTAACATCTCGCCGATTCGATCATCCGTTCCGGCATGATATTCCGCGATACCGTCCAGATCGGCGCGCGCGGCGCTGGTCCAGACGAGCGTCTTCACGCTTTGGCGTCGCGCGCTTTCGCCAAAATTGCCCGCGCGCCGGCCATCACTTCGTCGTGGCCGTAAAGCTTGGCCGTGCCCGCGGCGATGTCGCGACGCTGGCTCTCAATGGAAGCGCGGAGTTCTTCATCGCTGATGCTGAGCGGCGGCCAAGGCTCGTCACTGCTGGACGCCATCAGCTCCGCGATCGCCTCCGCCGCATACTGCTCCGGCGAAACGCCCTCCTCGCGCGCACGCTCGGAGAGCTGCTGCGCCGTGTGCGGATCAAGCGAGATGGTGATCTTTCCGTCGTCTGGCATGTTGGGAGAATAGCACGGCAAAATCCGCGCGCCATCAGGTAGTTGGCGCAATGACGCAGCCCGCGCCGACAAATCCGGCTCTGAAACGCTCTGCGCTAGATCGAATTCTAAAGTCGATATCATCACCGCAGTGCAATCGCACCGCCTCGGATATCTGCCGAGGCGCGAAGGGACTGCTTATTCTCTCAACTTCAATCATTTTACCCTTAAGCGAACCTGAAGCCACCAGCCTCAGATTTTTCGCATCAAAATCGATATCGAACGTTGCCGTCATGAGCATCACTTCCCCTCAAACAAACTCCCCGTCGCCGGCGGAGCACTCGGCGGCTTCTTTCCTAACCGCTCATACGCCTTCGGCGCCGCAACCCGCCCGCGCGGCGTGCGCATGACTAGGCCTTGCTGCATCAGGTAGGGCTCGATCATGTCTTCGATCGCGTCGCGGGCTTCGGAGAGGGCGGCGGCGAGGGTGTCGACGCCGACAGGACCGCCGGAATAGGTTTCGACCAAGGCATGCAGATAGCGGCGATCGAGCATGTCGAGGCCGTCGCTATCGACGTCGAGCCGCTTCAGCGCCGCATCGGCGGCTTTCGCATCGATCGCGTTCTCGCCGGCGAAATCGCGCACGCGGCGGAGCAAGCGCACGGCGACACGCGGCGTGCCGCGCGCGCGTTTAGCGATTTCATACGCGCCGTCCGCGGTGATCGGCGCGCCGAGCTTGCCGCTGGCGCGCGTGACGATGCCGAGCAAATCTTCCGCGCTATAAAACTCCAACCGCACCGGAATGCCGAAGCGGTCGCGCAGCGGCGTCGACAGCATGCCCGCGCGCGTGGTGGCGCCGACGAGCGTGAACGGCGAAAGATCGATGCGCACGCTGCGCGCCGATGGGCCTTCGCCGATGATGATGTCGAGGTGATAGTCCTCCATCGCCGGATAGAGGATTTCCTCCACTGCTGGCGCGAGGCGATGAATTTCGTCGATGAACAGAACGTCGCGTGGCTCAAGATTGGTGAGCAACGCCGCCAGATCGCCAGCGCGCGCGATCACTGGGCCGGAGGTGGCGCGAAAGCCGACGCCCAATTCGCGCGCGATGATTTGCGCGAGCGTTGTCTTGCCGAGGCCAGGAGGCCCGAACAGCAAAGTGTGGTCCATAGCCTCGCCGCGCGCGCGGGCGGCATCGACAAACACACGTAGATTTGCCTTCGCCGCCGGCTGGCCGACGAACTCGTCGAACCCTTGCGGCCGCAACGCCCGGTCGGCGCCCTCCCCGGGCATGCGTTCAGGCGTGGTGATGCGTTCTGCAGGATCAGCCATCCGCCCTGCTTAGCCGATTCGGGGTTCTCAATTCGTTCAGACACAGAAAACGGCCGAGCGTGGCGCGCCCGGCCGTGAGGGTTCTGAAACTGGATGCGCTAGCGGCGGCCAGCCGCACGCGCCGGTTGGCGCGCTGCATCACCACCGCCACCGCGCGCATCGCGGCCGTCGCCATTGATGTCACCCGCCGCGACCGCGACGCCGCCATCGCTCGACACCGTCACGCCGCCGATAGAGAGCGAGAACACACGCCGCCGGCGCGGCTGCTCCTCTTCTTCAGCGCCTGCAGACGCCGGAGCGGCGGCGACTTCAGAGCCGCAATGCGCGCAGATCGGCAATTCCGGCACCACCGGTTGCGGCTCTTGCTCCTGCGACTGGATGATATCTGACCCGCAATGGGCGCAGATCGGCTGTTCCGGGACCAACGGCTGCGGATCACCGGCGGCCGCTTCGCGCACCCGCTGCACCGCCGGCACAATCAGGGCTTCCGTGCCATTGGCGGACGGCGCCAGATCAGCCGGGGTCGTCGCTGGCGCCGCAGGCGCTGCGTCGCGCGCCCGTTGAATGGCGGGCACAATAAGTGCGGCCGGCGCTTCCGGCGGGGCGGCGACATCGCGGGCGCCGCTTTCGTCCTCGACTTTGATCTCCTCGTAATTCAGCGAGAACTGGTCCGTCGGCATCGAGCTTCCACCATTGGGGTTCGGCGGCGGGGGCGGAGGTGGAGGCGGCGGGGGTGGTGGCGATCCGCTCTCCCCCTCGACGCCACCGAGCTTCAGGAAAAAATCGTGACCCGCCTCGGCGGGCTGGGTTTGGACGCTCTGCTGCGCGAAGGCGGACGTGGTGGCTAGAATGGCCAAGGCGGCGACGGCGCTGAGAATACGGACTTGCATTGTTCTTTCCTCCGGTTGACCCTCTAGAGCAACACTCCAGAGTGATACTCTAGAGTGATACTCTAGCGCAAGCGGAATGAATGTGACTCAGGTAACAGTCCGGCCCGAATGACCGCCCAGCCCTCCACCCTCAGCGCGCGCGAGCGCATCCTCGCGGCGGCCATCGCGCTGTTCATGAGCAATGACGTGGAGGGCGTGCCGGTCGCTGAAATTTGCCGCGCCGCGGGCGTTTCTAACGGCAGCTTCTTCCACCACTTCCCGAGCAAGGATGCGCTGGCGCTCGAGATCACGCTGGCGCTGCGGCGCGAGTATTGGGATTTCGTCCTGGCCGCGATGGAGCCGAGCGCCAACGCAATGGAGGGCGTCGCCGGCGCCATCCGCGCGGCGTTCGCGTATCAACGCAAATTTCCCGAGCGCTATCGCCTGAGCCGCAGCGACGACGCGCCATGGATGCGCGGACAAGACGAGCGCATCCGTGACGACAACGCCCCTTATCGCAAACGCGCCGCGCGCTGGATCGCGGCGCGCGCCGGCGATGGCGAATTGCCATTGCTCTTGCCGGAGATTTACGGCGCGCTTCTGTTTGGCATGCCGCATTGGGTCGCGCGCAACGCCAATGCCAGCGCCACGCCCACCGATTTCGATGCGGCCGAAGATCAGCTGGTGCTGACGATCCAGAAGGCGCTCGCCCCCGAGAGCGGGCGATAGTCGGCGGCTGGGGATAAACAAAAAATCGAAATGTCGGCTTTCGGCGCTGGCTTTCGTCCTCCGGTCAGCGCCGCTTATGGCCAGCCTGAAAAGACCACACCATGCGCTACATGTTTCTCGTCTCCGGCGCCGACAGCGGCGCTATTCCGCCCCAGCGCATGATCGACGAAATCGAAAAGCTGACTGAGCAAGAGATGGCCGCCGGCCGCATGCTCGCGCGCGGCGGCTTGCTGCCGACGGCGATGGGCAGCGCGCGCATTGAATCACGCGGCGGCAAACTCAAGCTGACCGACGGCCCCTTCGCCGAGACGAAGGAAGTGCTTGGCGGCTTCTCCATCTTCGAGTTCGCGACGCGCGAGGAAGCAATCGCCGCCGCCGAAAGCTTCATGGACCTGCACTCTCGCTATTGGCCCGAATGGGAAGGCGTCTGCGAAATGCGGCCCATGTTCGGCTTCGAGGCCAACGCCGCCGCCCAGCCGGCGGGCTAGGTCGCTTCATACTGCGCCACGAGCGCATCGAGGTGGCGGCGTTCGGGCGCGAGTTGGGTGATGTACTTCACGCCCATCCAGCACGCGCTCAGCGCCAGCGCGCCGCCAAGCACGAGCGCCGCCGATTGCATTTCGTGCGGCGCCATTTTGCCCGTGCCGACCAATTGGTTCAGCAAGACGAACAGGAGCGGCGCAAACAGCACCATGCTGGCGCCAATAATGACGATCCGCAGCCGCGCGGCGGCGTTATCCGCCCGCAAGGCGCGGAAGGTTTCCAGCAGCGTGCCGGTCGGCGCGGCGCTCGGGGCTGCGCGCTGGGCAATCAGGATCAACGCCGCGAACGGGATCAAAGCAAACGGAACGAGCCCCCACTCGCGGCTCAAATCGATGACGTCCGCCTGGCCGGTGACGATGTCGACGCCCATCAGCGCCAGCGGAATGGTGAGCATCACGCCCGCGAACGCCAAGAGGCGCCGCAAGTGCATGCGCCGGTTGGCGAGCGTCGTTTGCGCCTCGGCGAAGACGTAGGCGCTGGCGGCGGCGCTCGGATTGTTGGCGTTCGAGGTCCAGGCGTTGCGCAGGGCTTCATAATCCATCGTCGTTCTCCATGAGTTGGGTGATCTTCTTGCGCGTACGCGTGAGCCGTGCGCCGACATTGGTTTCGCTGAGGCCGTGAATGGCGGCGATCTCGGCGTAGGATTGCCCTTCGAGCGACAGCAGCATGAGCGAGCGATCCACCGCCTCGAGTTTGCGGATCGCTGCGTAGAGCCGCTCGATCTGCGGGTCCTCGCCGGTGGTCTCATCCACGCGCAGCCGCTCATATTCGCTTTGGCGGTGACGCCGGCGCGCCTCGCTGCGCCGCCAAGTCAGAGCGCGATTGTGGGCGACGCGGAAGATGAAGGTGGTGGGCGCGCTGTCGCCACGAAACGCCGGCGCCGCGCGCCAGAGCGCTAGCAGCAATTCCTGCAGCAGATCGTGCTGATCGGCCCCAAGCGCAAAGGCGCGCGCGATGCGGTGCAGCACGCCCACATGCTCGCTCACCCACGCCTGGAACAGCTCATCGCCCACATTCCGCTCCGTTTCTCAGCGTATTTGACGCGCGCGGACCCCCAATCCTTACACGCACCTTGAGAGAAAGCGCGGACGGGCTAGGTTTCCCGGATGAGCAGAGCATTCGTTAAGGAAGATGATGACGCGCCCGAGCAGCTGCCCGAGCGGCAGATTTCCTCCGCGCCCAATCTTGTCACCGCCGAGGGCCTTGCGGCCATCGAGGCTGAAGTGGCGCGCCTCACGCAAGCGCACGCGTCGACGGAAGATCGCGGCGCCCGCGCCCGCATCGATCGCGATTTGCGCTATTGGAGCGCCCGCCTCGGCAGCGCCCACGTGCAGCTGCCGCCGCCGGACAATGACATCGTGCGCTTCGGGGCCACCGTCATCATCGACCGCGACGACGGCCGGCGCCAAACTTTCCGCATCGTCGGCGAAGACGAAGCCGATCCTGAACACGGCACCCTCTCCCACATCTCGCCTTTGGCGCAGGCTCTGTTGGGCAAGAGCGAGGGCGAAACCGTGCGCGTCGCTAGTGGCGAGGCCGAAATCGCCGAAATCCGCTAAAGCCAACGTCATCCACATTTGTTGAAGATCGAACGTCTGGACAGGGCGGTCTGGATCGTCCTTGGGCTGCGGCGCCGATACGGGGCGCGGCCTAAGACGGAGATCAATCGATGAAATACCTATTCCTGATTTCCTCGATCCCAGCGCCGCCGCCGCCGAAGCTGATGGAGGAGATCATGAAGCTCGGCATCGAACGCACCCAGGACGGCACGCTGGCCCTGCAAGGCGGGCTCATGCCGCCGGCCATGGGCGGGGCCAAGGTGAAAGTCTCGCGCGGCAAACTCCAGGTGTTCGACGGCCCGTTCACCGAGAGCAAAGAGGTGATCGGCGGCTACGCCATCTTCGAATGCGCGACCAAAGAAGACGCGCTGAAGCACGCCGTCGAGTTCATGGAATTGCATCGCCAGCACTGGCCCGATTGGGAAGGCGAATGCGAGATGCGCCAGATCATGGGCTAGCGGCTGACTTCCTTCAGTGCGGCGCGGATGAGTTCGGGCGCGGGCGCGTCCGCGTCAAACTGCTTGGCCGCACTCGCCACCGCGCGGGCGGCGCTTGATTGATCGATGCCAAGATTGACCAGCGCCGACACCGCTTCCGCCCGCGCGCCGCCCACCGGCGCGCCGTTGGCTTTTGCGCCAGCAGAGCTGACGGAGATGAACCCCTTCGGCCCCTGCTTTGCCGCGAGCTCAGTCGCGAGCCGCGCGGCGAGCTTTGGGCCTACGCCGTTGGCGCGCGCGAAGGCGGCTTTGTCCTGCAACGCGATTGCATCGACGAGCGCTTCCGGCGGCATCGTGTCGAGAATGCCGAGCGCCACTTTCGCGCCAACGCCGGGGATGGTTTGCAGATGCCCGAACCAGGCGCGCTCTTCTTCGCCGGTGAACGCGAAGAGACGGATCGCATCCTCGCGCACGTGCGTCTCGATAAAGAGCTTCACCGTCGCGCCCATGTTGAGCCGCGACAAAGTCCGCGCTCCGGCCTGCACGAGGTAGCCCACGCCGCCGACCTCGATCAGCGCCGTCTCCTCACCCACTGCCGCAACCACGCCGTTCAACGACCCGATCATTCTGACCTCACCGCACTCCAGTGCGCGGATTCGGGCGCGCGCGAAACGAAAGAGCCGCTTTTCGGCGCTGGCGGGCCGCGTTTCGTCTCTTTGCGATTAGCGCCGCCTGCTCAGCCGCGCTAAATCCGGGGCGACTTGGGGAGAACGCATGCCACATCTGACACGCCGCGCCGTCACCGCCTCTTCGTTTGCGCTCCTGGCCGGTTGCGCCAGCGGCTCCGGCGGCGCCTCGCCAACGCCGCGCGGACAGCCCGCCATCGGCGCCTTCGGCATCGACATGACCTCGATCGATCCGAACGTGAAACCGGGCGACGATTTCTTCGAGTACGTGAACGGCGCGTGGATGCGTAACAACACCATCCCCGAGGACCGCACCTCGTGGGGCACCAATGACATGCTCATCGTCAAAGCCGAGCATGACGTGCGCGCGATCATTGAAGAAACCGCAGCCAGCGGCGGCGCCCCAGGCTCCAACGCCCGAAAAATCGCCGACTTCTACAACGCCTATCTCGATCACGACGCCATCGACGCACGTGGCCTCGCGCCCATCCAACCGGCGCTGGCGCAGATCGCGGCGTTCCGCACGCATGAAGATGTGGTGCGTTTCGTCGGCACGCCGGGCAATGGCGCGTCGTTTCCGATCTCCATTTTCATCGGCCTCGATGAGCGCAATCCCGATCGCTACCTGACGCAGATGACCCACGGCGGCCTCGGGCTGCCGGAGCGCGAATATTATCGCCGCGCCGACCGCCAGATGCCCGAACTCCGCGCCGGCTACGAAGCCGCGTGCGCGAATGTGCTCGGCCTCGTCGGACAAAGCGATGGCGCTGGCAAAGCGCGGGCGATCATGGCGCTTGAAACGCAAATCGCTGAACTGCACTGGCCGGTCGCCGATCGCCGCGAACGCGAGCGCACCTATAATCTGATGAGCAAGGCGCAAGTGCGCGCGCTGGCGCCAGCTTATCCGTGGGACGCGCATTTCGACGCGCGCGGGCTAAGCGCTGCCGACGAGATCGTCGTCGCCGAATTGAGCGCTACCGGGCCGCTGGCGAACCTCGTCATGGCGACGCCGGTCTCGACCTGGCAGAGCTACATGACTTGGCACTATGTCCGCGCCCGCGCCGCCCTGCTGCCACGCACGCTCGATGACGCGGTGTGGGATTTCTACGGCCGCCAACTGAGCGGCGCGCAACGTCAGCGCGACCGCTGGCAACGCGCCATTCAAGCGACAAACGGCTCACTCGGCGAAGCGGTCGGCGAGCTTTACGTCGCCCGCCACTTCCCGCCCGAAACCAAGGCGCAAGCGCTTGTACTGGTCGAAAACATGCGCCGCGCTTATGGCGACCGCATCGACAACTCGCCCTGGATGTCGGCCGAAACCAAAGTGCTGGCGCGCGAAAAGCTCGCCACCTTCCGCCCCAAGATCGGCTATCCTGATCGCTGGAAGGACTATTCAGGCTTCGACGTCCGCGCCGGCGACGCGTTCGGCAATGCGCATCGCTACGCGCTTTGGGATTGGGCCAACGATCTCGCGCGCTTGGGCCGCCCGAGCGACCGCGAAGAGTGGTTCATGGTCCCGCACGCGGTGAACGCCTATTACAATCCGCCATTCAACGAGATCGTCTTCCCTGCCGGCTATCTGCAGCCGCCACTCTTCGACCCGAACGCAGACCCGGCAGTCAACTACGGCGCCATAGGCGGCGTCATCGGCCACGAAATGGGTCACGGCTTCGATGACCAGGGCGCGAAGTCCGATGCGAATGGCGTGTTGCGCGATTGGTGGAACGAAGACGACGTGCGCCGCTTCCGCGAAGTGACGGATCGCTTGGCCGATCAGTACAGCCAATTCGAACCGCTGCCCGGCCTGCGCGTGAACGGCCGCCTCTCGCTCGGTGAAAACATCGGCGATTGCGGCGGCCTGCAAGTGGCGCTGCACGCCTATCGCATCTCGCTCAATGGCGAAGAGCCGCCAGTGCTCGAAGGCACGACCGGCCTGCAACGCTTCTTCATGGGCCGCGCGCAGCACCGGAAAATCATTCAGCGCGAACAAGCCTTGCGCAATCAGGTGATGACCGGCCCGCACTCGCCGGCGCGCTATCGCATCAACGGCCCGGCGCGCAACATGGATGCTTGGTACGAAGCGTTCAACGTACAACCAGGCGATGCGCTCTACCTGCCGCCGGAGGAACGCGTCACGATTTGGTAAGCACGATCTTTGCTAGTTGCGAGACGTTCGCGCGTGCCAAATCGCCGGCGCCGGTGTTACGATTCCCTCGAGGGATAAAGGTATTTGCGACTGACTCGCAGTGCGGGGCAGCGCTTATCTGCGGGGAAATTCGATGTCGGATAAGAAGCGTTTGAATCGCCGGTCGTTCTTGGAACGCGTTGCCGGCACGGCCGCTCTCGTTGGCGGCGCTGGTGCATTGGTCACCGGGGAAGCCGCAGCACAAAACTACACCGGCCGCACCGATAATGACGGCGGCTCTTACGCCGACCGCGCCGGTTACGGCCGCACCGGCCTTACCGACAGCGATAGCGGCAACGGCGCCGACCGGGCCGGCTACGGCCGTGGCGGCGCTCGCACCAGCGGCGTCACCGATAACGATCCGAGCGATCCGGCCGGCAACGGTCGTGGCGGCGGCGGTCGTGGCCGCACCGGCCTGACCGACAGCGACGGCGGCGGCAACGCCGACAATGCCGGCAATGGTCGTGGCGCAACCCGCAACAGCCCGAGCGGTGTCACGGACGGCGACAGCGGCTCCTATGCCGACCGCGCAAGCTACGGTCGCGGCCCGCGTCGCAACTGGTAAGTTCCGACTGTGCAAAATAGCGAGCCTTGGCTCGAGGACCCGCTTGGCTACATCATTGGCGCCGAGCGGGTCGCGAGCTTTCACGAGAAGATCTACGAGCGCGAAGCGCTGGTGGTGCATCACAATGCGCCCGAGCGCTTTCGCGGTCTGATCTCGATCGCCGACATCGACCGCATCGTCACCGGCTTCGACTTGAAGCGCGGACAACTCGCCATGGCTGACGCCTCGCGCGAGATGAGCGAAGACGAATATGTCGACGCGGCGGGCTTTATCGATCGTGGCGCGGTCTCCGATCTCTACCGCCGCGGCGCCACCATCATCATGAACCAAGCGCACCAGTTGGAGCCGCCGCTGGCGCAGCTCTGCCGCGGGCTGGAGCAGACGTTCTCGTCACACATACAGACGAACCTCTATCTGACGCCGCCCAGCGCGCAGGGCTTTCGCACTCATTACGACAATCACGACGTACTGGTGATCCAGATCGAGGGTGAGAAGGCCTGGCGGCTTTACGAAAAGCCGGTCGACACGCCGTTCCGGGGTGAAAACTTCGAGTCCGGCAAGCACCCATCCGGCGAGCTGAAGCAAGAGTTTCTGCTCAAAGCCGGCGATTGCGCTTACATCCCGCGCGGCCTGATGCACGACGCGCAGACCTCGGGCGATGCGCCGTCGCTGCACATCACTGTTGGCCTCATCACCCGCACCTGGGCCGATCTCATCCTGGAAGCGGTCTCTGAAGCCGCGCTGCGCTCGCCGGAACTGCGCCGCAGCTTGCCCGCAGGGTTCGCACGCCGCGATTTCGATCGCACAGCCGCGCGCGCGCATCTCGCAAAACTCGCCGCCGATCTCGCGCGCGACATCCAGCTCGATCCCGCGATGGATCTCTTGGCTGACACCTTCACGCGCTCGCGCGGCGCCGCCAATCGCGGCTCGATCTTGAGCGCCGGCGCCGCGCCGCAGCCGGGCGAACTGTTCAAAGCGCATGAGCGCGTGCCGTTCCGCATTGCCGAGGATGGTGACAGTGTCGTCGTCATCTGCCCAGGCGGCGAACTGACCTTCCCGTCAGAATCGCGCGCCGACATCGAATGCGCGCTCGGCGGCAAGCTGTTCACGCTCGGCGATCTCAAAGGCGAAAAGCCCGAAGGCATGATGGGCACGTTCCTGGCCTACGGCCTGATCGTACGCGACTAGGGCTACGCGCCCGCCCGTCGCTTAAATCCGCAATGGGCGGCGTGGCAGAGCGCTACCCCCAGCGCATCCGCAGCATCGGCGGTGACATCGCCCGCTGTCGGCAACAGGCGGCGCACCATGAATGCGATCTGAGTTTTGTCGGCGCCGCCTGAGCCGACCACGGCTTTCTTGATCGTCGTCGGCGCATATTCGGCCACCAGAACGCCCCGCCGCGCCGCCGCCGCCAACGCCACGCCGCGCGCTTGGCCGAGCGCCAACGCTGCGCGCGCGTTGGAGTTCACGAACGTCTCTTCGACAGCGCATTCGTGCGGATTGTGCTGATCGATCACCGCGCCAAGCTCTTCGAGCAAGACGAGCAAACGCGAGGCCAGTTGCTGTTGCTGCGGCGGCTTGATCACGCCGTGCGCAACGTGGCTCAGCCGCGACCCCTCGCTCAGCACCAAGCCCCAACCGCAACGATTGAGGCCGGGATCGATGCCGAGGATCAAAGTGGCCGTCATGCGTGATCCTTCTGCGCGCGCGCATCCAAGGCGAGTCGCGCCGCGACCGCTACGTAGATTGTCCAAAACAGATTGTTCGCCTGCAGCGCATGGCTTTCCGACAGCGTGTAAAGCGCAAACGCCGCCAGAAACGCCGGCGCCCAAAGGCCGGCGTCAGGCCGCATCACCGCGCCTGCCCCGCGCCACAGCGTCGCCGCCAGTTGCAGCGCAAACACCGCAACGCCGATGCGCCCGAGCCCGAGCGCCAGTTCAAGCCAGCTCGAATGCGCCGACGCCACTTGCCACGCCACCGCTTCGCGAACCCAATACGCTGGGCCATTCTCCGGCAGCCAGAATGCGTAGTAGCCGTAACCAAGCCAAGGCTGCGCAGCGACCGCGGGCGCAGCGGCTTCCCAAATATCGGTGCGCCCGGTCAGAGTCAGATCGCGGCCGAGCACAGCCACCAAGAGATCCGGCGCCAGCAGCACGATGCTCGCGCCAATCACGATCGCCGCCAGCGCGCTGGCGCACACCAGGATCGTCTGCAACGGTCCGCGCCGCATCAGCGCGCACGCGCCCATGACGCAAAGCCCGAGCAAGCTCGCGACCAGCGCAGTCTTAGAAGTGGAGAGCAAAACCAACGCCAAAGCGCCGAGCGCCGTGACTGACCACAACACACGCCGGCGCGGCTCAACCCAAGCCGCCGCGGCGCACGCCGCAACACCAAGCGCCATGATGCCGCCGAGCGTGTTCTTGTGCGTCCACAAACCAGACCAAGCGCCCGGGTGTTCGAAACTCATGCGGCCAATGCTTGGCGCCACGGCGCCGAGCAGAAGCGAAGCCGCAACCAGCACAACGAACGCGCCTGCGATCACGGTGACGAGCTTCGTCCAATCATAGCGCCACGCCAGATAGAGTCCGAACGCCATCGTCAGCATGAGCCACACGACGCGCCGCAACGTCGCCGCGCTATCGATCGACCAAAGCGTCGAGAGCCCCGCCAGCGCAATAAGCCCCATCAGCAGCGGCACAGCCATCGCCGTGCTCAACGCTTGCGCGCGCGCACGCCAGATCGCCCAACCGAGAAACGCATAAACAGGCAGAAAGAAAATCCGCGCATAGCCGGGTGGTTCGGAAGCGCCCTGGCTCTGCGCCACCGCCGCGAAGAACGGTTCCGAGAATTGCGCCAGGCAGAGCGCCGCGGCGATCATTTCCCAACGCGCCGCGTCCGCGCGCGCAGGCGCGGCCGCGTCCATGGAGGCATGGGCGTAGGTCATCGCCGTTAACACCTGCGCCCAATCCCTTGCCAAAGCGCTAACCCGCCGCCAGCATCGGCGCGAATTGGGAGGGATTTCATGCTTCGCCGCTGGCTTGCGCCCTTAAGCGCGCTTCTATTCTGCGGTGTCGCCGCGCCCGCTTCGGCGCAGTCGGAGGCCGAGCGCGTGCAGGTTCGCGAACTGATCGAGCGCGTCGTCGCCTTCGACACCTCCACAGGCGAACAAAACATCGCCATGGCGAACTATCTGGCCGAGCGCTTCCGCGCCGGCGGCTTCGCGGACGAGGACATTCATTTCGTCAACGCCAACGGCTCCGCTGGCTTGCTGGTGCGCTATCGCGGCGACGGCACGGGCGGGCGGCCGATCCTGCTGCTCGCGCACATGGATGTGGTGCCCGCGCTCCGCGCAGACTGGGAGCGCGATCCGTTCACTTTGGTGGAAGAAAACGGCCTGCTCCACGGCCGCGGATCGCTCGACAACAAAGCCGGGCTCACGCACATCGCCGCGACTTTCCTAACGCTCCGCGCCGAAGGCTTCCGCCCGACGCGCGATCTCATTCTCTGGTTCAGCGGCGACGAAGAAACCACCGGCGCCACCACAACAGCGCTGCTCACCGAACATCGCGCGCTCATCGGCGAGGCGGAGTTTGCCTTGAACTCCGACGCCGGCGGCGGCCAGATCGATGCGCAGGGTCGCGGGCTCACCTATGTCGTGCAAACGGCGGAAAAGACCTACGCCAGCTTCACCTTCACCGTGCGCAATCCAGGCGGCCACTCTTCGACGCCGCGCGCCGATAACGCTATCTACGATCTCGCTGCAGCGCTGCAACGCCTCGCCGCCTTCGAGTTTCCGATCCAGTGGAACGAGACCACTTTGGCAAGCTTCCGCAACGCCGCCACAGCCTTCGCTGGCCCCGAAGGCGCAGCGATGCGCCGCTTCGCGCAAAATCCGAACGACCGCGCAGCACAACGCACCATGGCGCGCAATCCCTCGCTCTCGACCATGATGCGCACCACTTGCGTCGCCACAATGCTCACCGGCGGCCACGCCGAAAACGCGTTGCCGCAAAGTGCGACCGCCACGGTAAACTGCCGCATCTTTCCAGGCGTCGCCGTCGCTGACGTGCTGGGCGAACTGCAAGCGATCGCAGGCCCAGGCGTCGAAGTCGCCACCTTCGGCCCGTCGAGCGCCACCGATGCATCGCCGCTGCGCAGCGACGTGATGGCCGCCGTCGAGCGGGCCGTACGCGCCGCTTACGCCGACATCGTGATCACGCCCTACATGTCATCGGGCGCCACGGACGGACTTTATTTCCGCGCAGCGGGCATCCCGACCTACGGCGTCGGCGGTGTGTTCATGCGCGACGAAGACGACTTCGCCCACGGTCTCAACGAACGTGTGCCCGTCGCCAGTCTCTATTCCGGCCTCAATCACTGGCGCGCGCTGATCACGGAACTGGCCGGCACGCCGCCCGGACCTTGACGATGAACGCGCTCCCCAAATCCGAACCGGACTCTCGGCTCGAAATCATCCAACTGCGATCATTGCAGCCAGGGCCCCGTCTGATCGTGACCGGCGCCGTGCATGGCAACGAAACGGCGGGCACAATCGCCATTCGGCGTATGATCGAAGAATTGCGCAACAAGGACCTCGCTCGCGGCAGCGTTACCTTCGTGCCGATCGTCAACGTGCGCGCATATAATCTGGGTCAGCGCGCCGTCGACGCGAACTTGAACCGCGATCTGCGCGAGCACGCGGTGGCCGTGACTTACGAAGACCACGTCGCCAACGTCATCTGCCCGCTACTGCGCGAGCATGACGTGCTGCTCGACCTGCACTCGTTCCGGCGCGGCGACTTTCCGTTCGTGCTCGTCGGCCCCGTCAACAACACCGGCGAGATCGAGCCGTTCAATCGCCAAGCCGAGGAGCAAGCTCTCGCGCTGGCGCTTGGGCTGGAGCATATGGTCTTTGGCTGGCTGACTGCGAACGGCGCGGCCGCCATCGGCCGCGAGGCAGCGCTTGGCGGCGCGCCAGCGAACGTTTCGCACGGCGTTGGCATGACCGAATACGTGCGCTCACAAGGCGGCTACGCGCTCACCGTCGAATGCGGGCAGCATGACAATCCGAACGGGCCGGAAGTAGGCTATCAGATGATCGCCGCCGCACTCGGCCATCTCGGGATCATCGCCGACGCGCCAGCGCGCCCACGCCCGCGCGTCACCGGCATCCGCATCGCGGCGGCGCTTTTGAAACAGCAAGAAGACGAAACGCTCGCGGCGGATTTTCAGAATTTCGACGAGCTCGCCGCCGGCGACGTGATCACGCAAACGCGCGCCGGCCCAGCACAACGCGCGCCAGCGGACGGCTACATCCTCTTCCCCGCCCAACACTCAAGCGTGGGCGACAAGATGGCTTACTTCGCAGAACCGAGCGCGCGCTTCGGCTGAGCGGCGCGAGCGCGCTTTAGGCGCTCGCCGCTTCAGCCGTGCCGTGGCAGAATTTAAACTTCTTGCCTGAGCCGCAGGGGCATGGCGCATTGCGCGAGACCTTGCCCCAGGTCGCCGGATTGTGCCGGTCGAAGCCATCCGGCGCGAGCGACGGTACGTCTTCGCGCGCGACTGCCATTTCGTTCTCGCCGGTGACCGGATTCTGGTGGATTTCGAACGTCTTTGGCGGCGTCAGCGGCTTTTGCGCGACTTCTTCAGCTTGGCCGATCTGCAGGCGCATCAGCATGCGCGTCACCGTCGTGCGCAGATCGAGCAGCATGCGCTCGAACAGCGTGAACGCTTCGGTCTTGAACTCGTTCAACGGATCGCGCTGGGCGTAGCCACGCAAGTGGATGACCGAGCGCAAGTGATCGAGAATGCTCAAGTGCTCGCGCCAGCGCATATCGACGACCGAGAGCAGCACTTGCTTTTCGACCGCGCGCAAGCGCTCCGGCCCGAGCTGGGCGGCTTTTTGCGCATAGGCTTGATCGACGGCGCGCGTCAGCCGCTCGATGATTTCGAGCTGCGCGATGCCCTCTTCCTGGGCCCACTGATCGACCGGCAGATTGAGTTCGAAAATCTCTTCCGCCTCGATCATCAGTTCAGGCGTATTCCACTGCTCGGGATAAGCCTTCTCCGGCATGTGGCGCCAGACCAGCTTTTCCACGACGTCATGGCGCATGTCGCGAATGATCGGCGCGACGTCGGCGGTGCGCATGAATTCGATGCGCTGCTCGAAGATCGCCTTGCGTTGATCGTTGGTGACGTCGTCATACTTCAGCAAGTTCTTGCGGATTTCGAAGTTGCGTTGCTCGACGCGGCGTTGCGAGGTTTCCAGCGCCTTGTTCATCCACGGGTGAACGATGGCTTCGCCCTCCTGGATGCCGAGGCCGCGCATGATCGCGTCGAGGCGATCGGCGGCGAAGATGCGCAGCAAATCGTCTTCGAGACAGATGTAAAATTTCGACTTGCCCGGATCGCCTTGACGGCCGGTACGGCCGCGCAACTGGTTATCGATGCGGCGGCTTTCGTGGCGCTCGGTGCCGAGCACATAGAGCCCGCCTGCAGCCAGCGCGACTTGCTTCTTAGACTCGATATCGTCCTGCAACTGGCGCTTCAGCACGGCGATCTGATCCGGCGTCTCGTCGCCCTTCAGCGCCGTCTTCAAGCGCATGTCGAGATTGCCGCCGAGCTGAATGTCGGTGCCGCGGCCGGCCATGTTGGTGGCGATCGTGACCGCGCCGGGCACGCCGGCTTGCGCGACGATCGCGGCTTCTTGCTCGTGGTAGCGCGCGTTCAGCACTTGGTGCGGAATGCCGCGCTGCTTCAACAGCGCCGAGAGCGTCTCCGACTTTTCGATCGACACGGTGCCGACCAGCACAGGCTGTTGGCGGCGATGCGTGTCTTCGATGTCGGCGATGATGGCGTTATATTTCTCTTTCGACGTCCGATAGACCTCGTCATCGATATCGATGCGCTTGACCGGGCGGTTGGTGGGAATTTCCACCACGTCGAGCTTGTAGATGTCGCCGAATTCCGCCGCTTCAGTTGCGGCCGTGCCGGTCATGCCGGAGAGCTTGTCGTACAAGCGGAAATAGTTCTGGAACGTGATCGATGCCAGCGTCTGGTTTTCGGGCTGAACCTGCACGCCTTCTTTCGCTTCGATCGCCTGGTGCAAGCCTTCCGACAAGCGGCGGCCATGCATCATGCGGCCGGTGAACTCGTCCACCAGCACGACTTCATTGTCTTTGACGATGTAATCTTTGTCGCGGTGGAAGAGCTTGTGGGCGCGCAGCGCCTGGTTGGCGTGGTGCACGAGCGAGATGTTGGCTGGCTCGTACATCGAGCCTTGCAGCAGGCCGCGCTCGACCAGCATCTCTTCCATCGCTTCCGAGCCGGCCTCGGTATAGGTCACCGAACGTTGCTTTTCGTCGTGTTCGTAGTGCTCGGCCCGCAGCAGCGGAATGAGCCCGTTCATCGACTTGTAGAACTCGCTGCGATCTTCGGTCGGGCCGGAGATGATCAGCGGCGTGCGCGCTTCGTCGATCAGAATCGAGTCGACTTCGTCGACGATCGCGTAACGGTGGCCGCGCTGAACCATCTCGCCCAGCGAGTACTTCATGTTGTCGCGCAGATAGTCGAAGCCGAATTCATTATTGGTGCCGTAGGTGATGTCCGAGGCGTAGGCTTGGCGGCGCTCATTATCGTAGAGGCCGTGCACGATGACGCCGACGGAAAGGCCGAGGAAGCGATAGATCTGGCCCATCCATTCGCTGTCGCGCTTGGCCAGATAATCGTTCACCGTAATGACGTGGACGCCGCGGCTCTCAAGCGCGTTCAGATAAACCGGCAGCGTCGCGACCAGCGTCTTGCCTTCGCCGGTGCGCATTTCGGCGATCTTGCCGTTGTGCAGGAAAATGCCGCCCATCATCTGCACGTCGAAGTGCCGTAGGCCCAGCGTGCGCTTGGAGGCCTCGCGCACCGTGGCGAAAGCTTCCGGCAGGATCTCGTCGATCTTCGCCCCACGGGCGAGCTTGTGGCGATATTCGCTTGTCTTGTTCCGGAGCGCCTCGTCGGAGAGCGCCTCGAAGGTCGGCTCCAGCGCGTTGATGCGGGCGACGAGTGGGCGCAAATGGCGCGTCTTGCGCTCGTTCACGGAGCCGAAAATCTGTCTGGCGAGGTTCAGCATAGGCGCAATCTTAATGTTGATGCGCCGTCTCGGACAGGGCGCGGGAGGATCGGATTAACGGGTTGATTTTGTAGGCTTTTTCTAATCCCACCGATGCGCACCCGGGTGTGTAAACACTCTGGACTGGCACGCGGGCGAGACTTAAGAGCGCCCCTGGGCGGTGTCAATGCGACCCAGGGCGGTAGTCCTGGGGCGCAGCCCTTGCACGCTGTCCCGTCTTCGAGAGAGCAGAACGCATGGCCTCCAGAAAGAATTTCTCCTCCGCGGCGCGCTCCTTGGGCGCAGCCCTCGTGCTTGGCCTGATGTTGGCTGGGTGCGGCTTGGGCCGCGATTCTTCCACTGATGGCGAAGGCATTGACGACCCCGTCGTCGCCGCCACCGTCAACGGCCGGCCGATTTATATCGAAGACGTGCGCGCGCACGCCGTCGCCCGCGGTTTCATGCAGGAAGGCGAAGATCTCGACGCCAATTCGGACGCCTTCTTCATGGCTCTGGAGGAGCTGATTCAGTTTCGCCTCTTCTCGATGGAAGCCGAGGCGCGCGGGCTCGACCGTGAGGCCGATGTCCGCCGCCAGCTGGAGAACGCGCAAGAACGGGTTTTGGCTGCAGCCATTTACGAAGAGATCGACCGGATCGCCAACGATCCGGACGCCATCCGCCGGCTGTACGACGAAAACGCGGCCCGCTTGGGTCAAGGCACCGAAGTCCATCTCCGCCACATGCAGTTCAACACACGTGAATTGGCGGACGCGGCCAAAAGAAGGCTCGATGGCGGCGAAAGATTTGAAGCGCTCGCTTTCGAACTCTCTTCCGACCGCGAAACCGCCCCTGATGGCGGCGATCTCGGCTGGGCGCTGCTGACCGACGTCCAAGGCCCGATCCGCACCGCCGTCGACGACGCCAATCCGGGCGAAATCTTCGGCCCAATCGAATACGCCAACGCCTGGCACATCGTGCGCGTCGAAGATCGCCGCGAGCGCGGCGTGCCCAGCCTCGAAGAATTGCGCCCGCGCATCGTCGACTGGCTCCGCTTCCAGGAAATCACCCGCATGCAGGAGCGCCTCGAACGCGACGCCCGCATCGAGCGCCTGCGCGAGCCGGAAGTCGTGCTTGATCCAGGCGAAGAGACGCCCGTGCCCGCCGACGCGACGACGCCGGACGAGCCGGTGCGCCCTGCGCCTGACGCCGCTTCGCCGCCGGGCGAAGGCGCGCCGCCCTTCCCGTTCCCGATGGGCCCGGGCGGCGTCGTCGGCGGCGCCGACCCGCCGCGCCCGGCGCCACAAGCCACTGCGCCGCCAGCGCCTACGCCTGCGCCGCCGCCAGCGGCTGAAGAAGGCCCGACGCAATAGCGCTTTCGCGCTGCCCTCCTCTGGCGGGGAGGCATCGCGGCACGTATTGAGCGCGCATGTCCGACCAAATCAGCCCGCTCGCGCCTGCGCGTTTTCCCGACCTGCCCGCCATCGCCGGGCTCGAAGCCGCGATCGGGCGCGCCGGGTTCTACAAACACGCGCGCCCTGATCTGCTGCTGATGCGCATGCCAGCTGGCACTAAGGCGGCGGGCGTGTTCACCACCAACGCCGTGGGCTCCGCGCCCACCGATTGGTGCAAACAAGCGCTCTCCGCCACACGCGGCAGCGCGCGCGGATTGCTCGTGAACGCCGGTTGCGCCAATTCTTTCACTGGCCCCGCTGGCGACGCCGCCTGCAAGCGCGCGCTGACCGAAGCGGGCGCGGCCATCGGTGTCGAGACGCGCGAAATGCTGGCCGCCTCCACCGGCGTCATCGGCGTGCTGCTCGACGATTCCAAGATCACCAACGCGCTGCTGCACATGAGGCAAGCGCCGGTCTCTTGGCCCGAAGCCGCCGCCGCCATCATGACGACCGACACCTTCCCGAAAGGCGCGGGCGCCACCAGCGAGATCGACGGCGTCACCGTCAACATCGCCGGCATCGCCAAAGGCTCCGGCATGATCGCGCCGAACATGGCGACGATGCTCGCTTTCGTGTTCACCGACGCCGCCCTCTCGGCGCCGATCCTGAAAACGCTGCTGAAGGCGGAGGCCGAGACGAGCTTCAATTCGATCACCGTCGACGGTGATCGAAGCACCAATGATTGCGTGCTCCTGTTCGCCACCGGCCAAGCACGCGTGCCGCCGATTCCCGACGCACGCGACGATCGCCTCGCCGCATTCCGCCAAGCGCTCTCTGACGTGCTGCGCGATCTCGCCATCCAGATCGTGCGCGATGGCGAAGGCGCGACCAAGCTGGTGAAGGTCATCGTCGAAGGCGCAGCCAATGACACGAGCGCCAAGATCATCGCCCGCACAATTTGTGAAAGCCCGCTGGTGAAAACCGCCATCGCCGGCGAAGACGCAAACTGGGGCCGCATCGTCATGGCTGTGGGCCGCGCCGATCAGCCAGTGAAGAAGGACATGATCGCCGTCCGCTTCGGCGATCTCTACGCCGCACGCGACGGCATGGTCGCGCCGGGCTACGATGAAGCCGCCATGAGCGCGTACATGAAGCGCCAAGAGCTAGAGATCACCGTAACCGTCGGCCCCGGCGCCGGCCGCGCCATGATGCACACCTGCGACCTGACGAAACGCTACGTGGAGATCAACGGGGACTATCGGAGTTAGGGGGCGCAGGGGTTTATTTCTGTTTCTGGCCCATTGGGGACTCTAGCCCGCCTTGCGGCGCACGAGCCAACGCAACAATGCGCCCACCGCGCTCCCGACAGCTGCGGCGGCGAGCCCAACCACCGCAAGCGGCATCACAACATCAAACATGAAATTGATAAGCGGCCAGTTAGGACCCGGCAAAGCACCACCTACGGCCAGGGCCGTGATCGTGGGAACAGCAATCGCCGCAACGATAACCGCCCACCACGAGCGCGGTCCCAATCGCAGCACCAAGAGAGCGCATATCAACGCGGTCAGACCGAGCGCGCTCAACCCGACCCAATGCCCATGCGCGACGCTAGCTGGATCGACGCTGTAGACGTCCACTCGATACATGCTCGAAAAGTCCCTCACGAACGGAAGCTGAGCAATG
>LNFM01002358.1_pt1 | contig 41867 bp, 37 predicted proteins | sample 596031 | NCBI WGS metagenome assembly LNFM01 (sample SAMN04254537, study PRJNA301005) | activated carbon metagenome | isolation source: dual media filters at the Ann Arbor, Michigan drinking water treatment plant | place: USA: Ann Arbor
GCTTCGTCGAGGAGGCACGGCGGGTCGTCGCCGACAAGGTGAAGCTCCCGCCGGGGATGTACGTCGAGTGGGCGGGCCAGTTCGAGAACGAGCTGAAGACCAGGAAGACTTTGCAGCTCGTCTTCCCGGCGGTCATCGCGGTGATCGTGCTCATCCTGTATCTGACCTACAAGAGCTGGATCGACGCGATGCTGATGATGACGGCCGTGCTCGGGGCGCTCGCCGGTGGGGCCATGTTCCAGTGGCTCTTCGGATTTAACTTCTCGGTCGCGGTCTGGGTCGGCTACATCGCCTGCTTCGGGATGGCGACCGAGACCGGCATCGTGATGCTCGTCTACCTGAGGGAAGCCATCGAAGAGCGCGGTGGCCTTGAGGGCATCGGCTCCATCGAGGAGCTCAAGCAGGCGATCCTCGAAGGGGCCATCCACCGCCTTCGCCCGAAGCTGCTCACGGAGGGGACGACCATCATCTCGATCGCCCCGATGCTCTGGGCCTCGGGCGTCGGTGCCGAAGTCATCCGGCCGATGGCCGCCCCCGTGCTCGGCGGGCTGCTGATCGCGGACGAAGTCATCGACATATTTCTGCCGGTCCTCTATTTCGCCGTGAAGAAATGGCAGTGGCGGAAGATCCACCACGTCGGGCTCTTCGACGCGGATGCCCGCGTGAACTCCGGTGCGGAAAATCAACCGGTTCCCGCCTCCGGATAAGCAACATTTGCTCGGACACACACCGACCGTCAAAGCGAAAAGGTTATCAGATGACACCAAGCGTTTTACGAGTTGCAATTGCCCTCGGCATGCTCGTCGCCGCCTTCGGGCTCCGCATCCGGGCCGAGGCGATTGAGCCGGTGCGGGTCACCGCGGCCGAAGGAGCCGATCGCGAAGGGAGGCAGCCGCAAGTCGCGGTGGACTCAGGAGGGCGAATCTACGTCGCCTTCGGGCGAGGGAGCGCGGTGCGCCTCGCCGCGTCGACCGACGGCGGGAAAACCTTCGACGTGAATGACGTCGGCTCGGTCTCCTCCCTCTCGCTCGGCATGCGACGAGGGCCGCGCGTCGCCGTCACCGACGATTCGCTCGTCGTCACCGCCATCGGGGGGAAGGAAGGGAAGGGCCGGGACGGCGACGTGCTCGCCTGGCGATCGAACGATGGCGGGGAGACCTGGGCCGGGCCGAGCCGGGTGAACTCGGTCGAGCGCTCGGCCCGGGAAGGGCTCCACGGCATGTCCGCCGGGCCGGACGGGCGGGTCTTCTGCACCTGGCTCGACCTCCGGAACAAGAAGACGGAAATCTTCGGGGCGATGTCGAAGGACGGGGGCGCGACCTGGGAGCCTGACGTCCTGGTCTACCGCTCGCCGGATGGGAGCGTCTGCGAATGCTGCCATCCCTCGGCCGCCTTCGGCCCCGACGGCACGCTCCACGTCATGTGGCGAAACTCGCTGAGGGGCGCCCGCGACCTCTACCTGACGAGTTCCACCGACGGCGGGAAGACGTTCCGCCCCGCGGAGAAGCTCGGGCAGGGGACCTGGCCGCTCAAGGCCTGCCCGATGGACGGCGGTGCGGTCGCCGCGGGGACCGACGGCCGGGTCGAGACGGTCTGGATGAGGGCCGGGTCGATGTTCGCCGCGAAGCCGGGGGGCGACGAACGCCCGCTCGGCCGCGGTGTCCAGGGTTGGACCGCCTTCGCCGCCCAGGGACCGTTCTCGGTCTGGCTCGAGAAGCGGCCGGGCAAACTCCTGGCACTTCGCCCCGACTCCTCTTCGCCGCTGGTCATCGCCGAAAACGCGAACGATCCGATGGTCGCCTCCGCCTTAGATGGTCGCGGTCCCGTGGTGGCCGCCTGGGAGTCGAAATCCGGCGGTGGTGGCATCTTCACCCTCGTTCTCGAGCCGAAACAAGCGGATGTCCCTCGCTGATCGAATCACGCCCCGTTCGGGTCCGGGGGCGGGCCGGACGGGGCGCAACTGAAATGGGATTCCCGCCCTCGAAGCACCTCGGAGAAGAACCATGGATCGCAGGGAATTGCTGGGCGTCCTCGGGGCAACCGCCGCCGGGCTCGCCGCCGTGACCGGGGGTACCGCCCTGGCCCAAGACGAGAAGGCCCACGCGCACGCGGAGGGCGACATCCACGAGAAGTGCGCCGAGGCCTGCACCGACTGCGAGAAGGAGTGCAACCAGGGCTTCCACCACTGCTACAAGCAGGTCCAGGCGCACATGTGCGTCGACTGCGGCGAGGTCTGTTCGACCGCGGGCAAGCTCGTCGCGCGAATGAGCCCGCTCATGACCATCACCTGCCATGCCTGCGCCGAGAGCTGCGAGGCGTGCATCGCCGAATGCGAGAAGCTGAACGACCCCGGGATGAAGGCAACCATCGAGTCGCTGCGAAAGTGCGCCGCGACCTGCCGCGAGATGGTCAAGGCCATGGGCGGGCACGCTAGCCGACCCGCCACCCGCTGAGCGTTCGTTCGAGTGTGAGTCCCGGGGCGTCCCGGGATGACCGCTCCTCACCTGCCCGAGGCTCACGGGCAGGCGTCGATGCGGGAGAAGACGGGCTGACTTTTTCGGGAGGATCGATTCGATGCAGATGACGGGACGGGCATTCTTCAGCGCCCTCGGTGCCGCCTTGGTACTGGCGACGGGCCTCGCCTTGGCCGACGACGGACACGAGCACGGGGCTGCGCTCCACGGCGGCAAGGTACTGATGACCAAGGAGTACCACTTCGAGGTGGTCTTCGCCAAAGACGGCCTGAAGGTCTACCCGCGGAGCCACGAGGACAAGCCGGTGGACGCCTCACGGCTGACCGGCACCGCGACGTTCTACCATCCGAGTTCGCCGAAGCCCTGGTTCGAGCGGAAGCTCGCCTTGACGGCCGCGAGCCCCGGCGAGGCCGCGTCCTCCATCGGCACATCGGTCGACCTGAGCAAGGTCCCAACCACCGGCGCGAAGGTGGCCTTCAAGGTCGAGGGCCTGCCGGAACCGGCCGAGCCCACGGCCAACTTCAGCGTCCCGTTCTCCGCACCTTCGAGCGGCGAGCTCGTCGTCGCCAAGGCGACCAAGGCCGACGAGAAGGCCGTGACGGCGCTCAAGACCTGCCCGGTGAGCAAGGAAGACCTCGATTCGATGGGCGGGGCGCTCAAGGTTTCCCGCGGCGACAAGTCCACCTTCATCTGCTGCAAAGGCTGCCTCAAGGCGGTCCAGGCCGACCCGGACAAGTTCCTCGGTGCCAAGACCGCGGGCCCGGCGGCGAAGGGCGAGCACGACGCGCACGATCACAAGCATTGAGCCGCTCTGCTCGGGCCGACTCCGTCGCGGTCCGCCGCCCGCCCCCTGTCCGATCCTCGGTCGAGACCTCTGTTGTGTGAATGAGCCCCGCAACGAGGGGAATCGATCGCGGCAAGGTCAGGTAGGGTGGGCGGCGGGCCGCGGCGGAGTCGGTGATCTCTATCTAACCGGGTCATTGTAGGCGATGATGGACTGATGGATATTGGCCACGCGTGGTGGTGGCCGACGATTGTCCGCAAGTCGTAATTCCTTGGCGCTGGAGGAGGGCTCACCTTCACACCGGGAATCGATCCTAGAATCGATCCCGCACGAATGAAGGAGAGCACAATGCGCCTGTCGCTGAAGGTCGTCGCGTTGGCGGGCATCTTGGCCCTGCCCATCGCCTGGTCATTCGGTCGCATCGGTCTCGCCCAGGCCCAAGGACCCGCGGCGGCCAAGTCCGCCCGGGGCGGGCTCCTCGCCAAGGACGCGAGCAACCAGTTCGAGGTCTTCTTCTACCCCACCGGCGTGCGGCTCTTCCCGCAGGGCAGCGCCGGGGCGGCGCTCGACGCGCGACGCTTCTCCGCGACGGCGACCTTCTACCACCCGAACTCTCCCAGCCCGTGGTTCTCTCGGCCGCTCCGCGCCTCCGCCGAGTCGCTGGATCTCGCCATCGGCCTCGCAAACGCCCCGCGATCGGGGGCGAAGGTCACGTTCGTCGTCGCCGGGTCGACGGTCGGTGAAGGATCGACCAGCTCCTTCACCGTCCCGCTCGAATTCGTCCCCGAGTCGGCGACCCAGCCCGCCGCACCCTCGGCGGCAGCCAGCCCGGGCCCGCGTTATGTCTACGGGCCCGGCTACTACGGCTTCGGCTACTACCAGTATCCCGGGCCGCAGGCCGCGCCCGCCGCGGCGAGCGTCCCGACGGTCTACGGCTACAGCTCACCGGCCCGGCGAAGCTCGGGCGGCAGCTCCGGATCGACCCATGACTGGTCGACCGGCCGCGACCTCCCGTCCGGCGGCCTGATTTCGAAGCCCTGGCTGAGGCCGATGGACTGACTTGTCGTCCGCTCGGGCGACGGCAATCGAATCAATTCGGGCGCGGAAACTCCCTACAACTCCTCGGAGACGACGATGATTCGCAACTCGATCTGGTGTCTGGCGGCGATGATGGGCCTGGCGTGGACGCCCGGGACGGTGCTCGCACAGGGGGAGGGGTGGCAGGCGAACCACGATGCCGGGTGGGCTGCCTACAAGGAGGGCCGCTTCGCGGAGGCCGAGTTGCGGCTCCGGGCGGCCGAGAAGGACGCGCGTGCGTTCGGGGCGAATGACCCGAGGCTGGCCACGACCCTCGATCACCTCGCATGGGCGCTCTGCGCCGAGGGCAAGCCCTCCGAAGGGGAGCCGCTCGCGAAGTCGGCCCTGTCGATCCGGGAGAAGGCCCTGGGCGCCGAACACCCCGACGTGGCCAAGAGCCTCAACACGCTCGCGTGCCTCTACGACATGGACGGCAAGCCCGAGCAGGCAAAGCCGGTCTACGAGCGATGCCTCGCCATCGCCGAGAAGGTGCACGGCAAGGAACACGCGAGCGTTGCGGCGGCGCTCGACAACCTGGCCACGGTCGATCATGCCCTGGGGAAGAACGAGGAGGCGGAGGCCGCCTACAAGAGGGCGTTGGCCATCCGCGAGAAGGCCGCGGGTGCGAAGCCCGCGGACCTGGCGCCCACGCTCCACAACCTCGGGTACTTCTACCTGGAACGGGGCCGATACGCCGACGCGGAGCCGCTCCTGAAGCGGGCCCTCGACATCAGGCAGCAGACGCTCGGGGCCGAGCATCCGGACGTGGCCACGAGCCTCGAGGCCCTGGGCCAGCTCCAGACCAAGCAGGGCAAGGGCGCCGAGGCGGAACCGCTCCTGAAGCGAGCCCTCGCGATCTACGAAAGCGGACTCGGCCCGGACCATCCGCACGTCGCCCGGTGCTGCGCGAAGATGGCCGAATGCTGCCGTGCGATGGGGCAGGAAGACGAGGCGAAGCGGCTGGATTCGCGCGTGAAGGCGATCAAGGAAAAGCAGTGACAAGCCGCCCATGTAGACGATGAGCTGCGGGCACGGAAGAGGTGGCCGCTCGCCCATCCTTCCGCGGACTGTAAACCATCCGGGGGTCACCCAAATCGCCTCGTAAGCTATGCCCGCGTGGCACCGCTACCAGCTCTGGTAGAGGGATTTCATCGGCCGTCGATATGACGTTTGCGAAGAACCCCGCATTACCAACCCTGCGGGGTTCTTCCGCGCGCCTTCCGGGGCCCGTTCTTGAAGAGATCGTTCTTCATATGAGGAGATTTCGAGAAAACCCAATCTCGCCCAGTTATTCGGGCTATGCTGAAGCCCGAGCGACTACTTGACTTAATACCCCCCAGGGGTATACTTGGTAGATGGCTAAATACCCTAGGGGGGTATATTTGGAGCAGAGCATGGAACACGACAAAGGCCGGAAAATCAAGGCGAGGGCGAGCCGAATTGCCGGGCAAGTGGCGGGCATCCAGCGGATGTTGGAGGAGGACCGCTACTGCGTGGAGGTCCTGAATCAGATCGCTGCGGTCCGCTCGGCCCTGGACTCGCTCGGCATTGAGCTCCTCTCGAAGCATCTCGAGTCGTGCGTGCTCGGCCACGGCACGGACGGCGAGCACCCGCAGGCAAGGCCCATGACAAAAGATCAACTCGTCGGCGAGCTCCAGACCGTGCTCGCGCGTTTCCTAAAATAAAGGCTTCATCAGAAATAAGCGTGAGAAAATTATGGACACCAATACCGTTTCCGAAAACAACACCCTGACCGACCCCGTGTGCGGGATGGAAATCGACGCCGCTTCGGCGACGGGCCAGAGCGAGCACGCGGGCGAGAGCTACTTCTTCTGCTCTTCCTCGTGCAAGCAGAAGTTCGACCGTGAACCAGCGAAATACGCGAGGCCCGCGCCTTCACGCGTCGTCCTGCCGATGGCGCACGAGGATCAAGCCCACTCGTGCTGCTCGCAAAAGCCTGGGGCCCATCGCACGGTCAAAGACCCGGTCTGCGGCATGGACGTCGATCCCGACGCGGCGGCAGGCTCCTTCGACTTCCAGGGCCAGACCTATCCTTTTTGCAGCAAGGGCTGCCTGGAAAAGTTTCGCGCCGATCCCGCCCGGTATGTCGGCGACCATCATGGCGCGGCGACTCACCATCACGCGGCCGAGCCGCTCCCGAGCGGGACGCTCTACACCTGCCCGATGCATCCCGAGATCGTGCAAGAAGGCCCGGGGAGCTGCCCGAAGTGCGGCATGGCGCTTGAGCCGCTCGTCCCCACGGAAGATGACGGGCCGAATCACGAACTCATCGACATGACGCGTCGGTTCTGGATCTCAACGGCGCTAACTCTCCCGCTGCTCGTGCTCGCGATGGGGGAGATGGTGCTCGGTCGCCCGCTCTTCAAGGGGCAGGCGCTCCTCTGGGCCCAGCTCGCACTCGCGACCCCGGTCGTGCTCTGGGGCGGTAAGCCATTCTTCGAACGCGGCTGGGCCTCGCTCGTCTCCCGCAACCTCAACATGTTCACCCTGATTGCGATCGGGACCGGGACGGCGTACCTCTACAGCGTGTTTGCGACGCTCTTCCCGAACCTCATCCCACATTCCTTCCGCGGCCACGGGGGGACGGTGCCGGTATACTTCGAGGCCGCCGCGGTGATCACCGCCCTGGTGCTCCTCGGCCAGGTGCTTGAACTCCGCGCGCGGAGTCAGACCAGTAGCGCCATCAAGTCCCTGCTCGGCCTCTCGCCCAAGACGGCCCGTCGCCTCGGCGAGGGCGGCCAGGAAGAGGACGTGCCGATCGAGCACGTGCACGTCGGGGATCGCCTCCGCATCCGCCCCGGCGAAAAAGTCCCGGTCGACGGCTCGGTGCTCGAAGGCACGACTTCCGTCGATGAAGCGATGGTCACCGGCGAGCCCATCCCCGTCGAGAAAGGCTCCGGAGATAAGCTCATCGGCGGCACCGTGAACGGCACGGGCGCCGTCATCATGACGGCCGAACGCGTGGGCTCGGAAACCATGCTCGCGCAGATCGTCCGCATGGTCGGCGAGGCCCAGCGGAGCCGCGCCCCCATCCAGCGCCTGGCCGACGTCGTCTCCTCCTACTTCGTCCCGGCCGTGCTCGTCGTGGCCGTCATCACCTTCGCCGTCTGGGCCCTCTTCGGGCCCGAGCCCAGGCTCGCCTACGCCCTGGTCAACGCCGTCGCGGTGCTGATCATCGCCTGTCCCTGTGCGTTGGGGCTTGCCACGCCGATGTCGATCATGGTCGGCACGGGCCGAGGGGCGACGTCCGGTGTGCTCATCAAGAACGCCGAGGCGCTCGAGGCGATGGAGAAGGTCGACACGCTGGTCGTCGACAAGACGGGAACGCTCACAGAGGGGAAGCCACGGGTCGTTTCCGTCGTCGCGGCAGAGGGCCAAGATGAGTCTGAACTCCTCCGCCTCGCCGCAAGTCTGGAACGGGGGAGCGAGCATCCGCTCGCTGCGGCGGTTGTTGCTGCGGCCAAGGAGCGGGGACTCGCCCTCTCCGAGGCGAGCGATTTCCGTTCCCTCACGGGCCATGGCGTCACCGGCATAGTCGAAGGTCATACGGTCACCATCGGCAATCTGAAGCTGCTCGTGGACTCAGGCATCGATCCCGGGAGTTTGAGGGAACGAGCGGAGGAGCGTCGCGTCGAAGGCGAGACCGCCGTGTTCGTCGCCGTCGACAACCAAGCGGCGGGCTTCCTGGGCCTGGCCGACCCGATCAAGGAATCGGCCGTGGCCGCGGTGAAGTCGCTCCACGAGGACGGCGTTCGGGTGGTCATGCTTACAGGCGATAGTCGGACGACTGCGCTCGCGGTCGCGAAGAGGCTGGGACTCGATGACGTCGAGGCGGAAGTGCTCCCCGAGCAGAAGGCCCAAGCCATCAAGCGTCTTCAGGCCGAGGGCCGCGTGGTCGCGATGGCCGGGGACGGCATCAACGACGCCCCGGCACTCGCCCAGGCCCAGGTCGGCATCGCAATGGGCACCGGCACCGACGTCGCGATGGAGAGCGCCGCCGTGACGCTCGTCCAGGGCGACCTCCGCGGCATCGTCCGGGCGCGCAAGCTCAGCCGGGCGACGATGCGGAACATCCGCCAGAACCTCGTCTTCGCCTTCCTCTACAACGTGCTGGGCGTGCCCATCGCCGCGGGCGTGCTCTACCCGTTCTTCGGTCTGCTCCTGAGCCCGATGATCGCGAGCGCCGCGATGACGCTCAGCTCCGTCTCGGTCATCGTCAACTCGCTGCGGCTGAGGAACGTAGAGCTCTAAACATCAGCGGGGCAAGGTGGTTGCCAGACCTTCCCGTCCTTGAGGAGCCTTATCCATGCAGGGTCCGGCGTGCCGACGGCGTTGGGCCTTTCATGTCCTCCTGGTGATCGTGGCCGCGGCCTTGGTCGTCCTCGGTTTCTCGGGTCGAGGGTTACTGGGCAGGCCGGAACGCGAGGTCATCCAGGAGGTGGTGATCCACCACTTCGAGCGTGCGGCATGGTTCGCGCTGCATGCGGACGAGTACAAGCAACTCGGCCCCGGGCTGGGCCGTGAGTTCCGGGAGATGGCCGAGTGGCATTATCGGAGGGCCAGGGATTACCAGCGTTCGGACCCGGCGGGGCTCGCCGCCGCATTGGACCTGGACGCGAGGCATGACAGGGGGGAAGGGAAGCTCATGGACCGGGCGCTGAAGGCCAAGATGCGGTGACGGCAACGCGTCGAAGGGGAGGGCTTCAGGGCATGTAAAATTCTCATCGAGCCATTTGGATAATAAATTGGACTTGCAAGATGCATTGGGGCAGGTTTGAGGGCGAGACTGGCATTCTCCCGAGCGACCTCGAGAACCAAACGGGTCCGCGACACGCTTTCTCTCCGCAATGTATCCGAATGTGCGAGGGGCCACGGTGTTCTCCGACAAGACGTAATTAACTCTCGATTAAATTAGGCAAGACATGAAAATCACGTTTCTCCAAATTTTGGGCATGAGCACTTGGGCGATGGCATTTGCACTGGGATGCGCTGCATCGGCTCACCGAGGCGTGGTGGCCATGAAGATCGACGAGGGAACGGCGCACGTGTGCATCGACCCCGACGAGGCCAAGGTCGGTGACAAGCTGACCGTCTTCAGGAACGAATGCAGCCAGCCAATCCCGGGTTCGAAGGCGCGAGGGATTGCTCACTGCAATAAGAATCGCGTCGGCACCGCGACCGTCACGTCCTTCCTGAACGAGCACTATGCCGAGGTCAAGTTCGCCGAAGGGACGGAATTCCGCGAAGGGGACATGGTCGAGCGTACGAAGTAGCAGACTCAGGGAGGAGCAGGGTCGGTCACGTGATCGCGTTTGCTTCCTATCCCTAACCTACTGGACGGACATCGTCCTTCGTATCGAGCTTCTCCTTGATCGTTTCGTAAGCGGAGGTGAGCGACGATGCGGTCTGTTCGTCGTAGATGCGAATATCGGCGACATGCAGGACGCGTTGCCCGAACGTCCGGTGCCACTGTGAATCCATGCAAACAATGATCGGCGACGGGGCATCAGGGAACTGATCGGTCGTGATGTCGACGTCGAGCTGGCCTCGTCGGAGCCAGGCATGCGTGTAGCCCGGTATTCCGCGCTCGCCGAGAACATAGTCGAATGGCCCGAAACCGAGCTCGATGAGGAAGGTCCCGAGCAGCGGGCTGACGTCGCCACAGCTCCCTCGAGGGAACTCCTCGAATGAGATGGGGAGCATCGACCGGGCGCACGCCTCGATCGCCATGCGGAACCGAGAAGCGGCGCGGCGAATTTCGTCGATGTCGAGATCGGGACTCATGTCGCCATCCATGGCAGTCGGTGAATCTGACTGACTTTGGGCCGCACCGAAGACCTGAGTTTTCCGACTCAGCACGCTAAGGATGCCTTTCATTTAGCGCCGGGAGGATTTTCACGACCTTCATCGTCTCCATACTCACACGCACCACGCGCCCGATCAGGTCCAGGATGTAACGCGGCTGGTTGTGCTCCTTGCACCAGTCGTTTGGGTCGTTGACGATGCCGCTGTCCTTGTCGCGCGTGACCTGGTATCGCTCGATAATCCACTCGATTGCGGGCTTGCCATTCACGACGTAATCGTACGCTTCCAACGGAATTTTCGCGATCGTCACGTGGCTGTTGTAGACGATGCGGGTCTTGTCCCACTTCGCCCCCGCCGCCTTCTGCTCGGCCGTCGGGCGGGCGAAGGTCATCTTCTGAACCTTGTAAGTATCCTCAAAGCCCAGATCGAGCTTGTCGCGAAGCTCATCAACCGGCCACGGCTCTACCGTCTCATAGTTCAAGTGCCATTCCGCCAGCTTCCGGCCGCATTCGGAGAAGGTCCAGAAATCCTTCGCTTCCTTCGTCAGTGGAATACGCGGCAGCATCTTCTTCAAATCCGCCGCAAAGCGAGTGCGGTACTCGGGGGAATGCAGCACGCCGTAGACGTAATAGAAGATGTCTTCCTTGCCCACGTCGTTCACATAAACATCACGAAATTCTTTCAAAATCACATCCGTGATCGCGTCCCGACGGCGATAGCCGTCAAAGATGTCGCCGCCGCCAAAATTCAATTCGCCGGATTTATCGGCTGGCTCATATAGGTAAAGCGGGAAGCATTGGCTACCACCACTCTTGTCGATCATGTGCAAATCCGGGAGGGAATCGGTAACTATTGCGGAAAAATCGCCGCGGTTCCCTGCGGATGTTACGCATATCGCGATATTAGCATGGTTATATTTTGGGAATATCCGTGAGGTCTTGCCTGGGCGTTCGATGAGGCTGGCGGCATAAAGAAGGTGCTGCTTGCAGAATGGTCGATACGCACTGATCCGCATCGCATTAGGGTCGATGTGCGGGACCGAATCGCGAACCACATGCTTCTTCAGATTCACTGACCAAGCAATTTTCTTTCGATCGCCGTCTAGGAAGTCGTCTAGCGTATTCTCCAACTCCCGCCGGGTCGCGGTAGGGAATGCGCCCCTCAATCGATTTGCTTCCGATCTTGCAAAATCAACGAGAGCGGTCATCTTCTGCACCACCGCAACTTTTGAAAATCCGTAAATCCAAGAATCCCGGTTGGTCGAGAGTCCGAGTGAATAATCACCGAAGATCGACGAATCCCCGTCGTCGGAATTAGCGACAGGGGCGAACTGCCCGAAGGCCGGATCGCGTTGGTTGATCCAATCGTGGTCATCGTTCGGGGCGAGCTTCGTCCATTTCTTAGCAGAGTCGATGCCGGAGATGCTGACGAAGCCTTTGATCATCGCGAGTTTTTCTTCGCGGGTGAGGTAGTCACCGATGTCGTGGTAGCGAATCGTGGCGGGAGATTTCTTCGCCGGGTTCTTGACGAGCAACGTGATGGCGACGGGCGTCCGGGCACCGGAGCCGAAGATTTTTCCGCCTTCCTGTCTCGAGACTTCGCCGCTCGTCCGTTGGTTCCCTCGCAGGTTGAAGACGTAAAGCGATGAGAACTCTTCGGTCAAGCAGGCGCGCAGACCGTCCATTGCGTTACCGTCGATGAAATAGCCGTTGGTAACGAAGCCGACGACGCCGCGGCCGTTGATTCGATCGCTTGCCCACCTAATCGCCCGAACGTAGCTGTCGTACATTGTTTTCATCAGAGTTGCTGATGAGTTCATGCCGTAGGTAGCCTTAATTCGCTCATCAAGAGCGGTGTAAGTGAGGTTTTTATTTGAATCGTTTTCGCTCTCTTGGCCAACTGAGTAAGGCGGATTCGAGATCACCACACGGATGGGGCTGGCCTTCTGACGTTTCACGCGTGCCGAGTTTTCGGGGAACGTACCTTCGAAGGCTTGCTGGCCGGATTCGTAGAGCTGGAAGGTGTCGGTCAGGCAGATGCCGTCGAACGGCACGTAGTCGTCCTTGCCCTTGTCCCCGAGTAGGCCGTGGAAGGTTTCTTCGATGTTGATGGCGGCGATGTAGTAGGCGAGTAGGACGATCTCGTTGGCGTGCAGCTCGTGTTTGTATTTGTGCAGCAGCTTTTCCGGTGGGATGAGGCCGGACTGAAGCAGGCGGACGACAAAGGTGCCGGTGCCTGTGAATGGATCGATGATGTGGACGTCCTCTTCCGACAGTCCACTCCCGAACTCGTCGCGGAGCACATCTTCGACGCTGTGGATGATGAAGTCAACCACTTCGACGGGTGTGTAGATGATTCCCAGCCGCTCGGCCATGCGGGGGAAGGCGGTGCGAAAGAACTCGTCGTACAGAGTCTTGATGATAGTCTGGCGGGCCTCCGCATTGTCGACACCCTCAACCTTTTTGCGGATGGCGTCGTAGAACTTTTCGAGGGTTTCAGTCTCTTTGCCGATCGCCTGCTCATTTAGCAGATCCAGCATGCGCTGCATCGCTTGCGAGACGGGATTATGTTTCGTGAATTGGGAGTTTCCGAAGAGTGCGTCGAAGACTGGGTGCGTGATGAGGTGCTGCGCAAGCATCTCGATGGCGTCGTCACGGGAAATAGCGGGGTTGAGGTTGTGCTGTAGGCCAGCGAGGAACTCGTTGAACGCCTTCGTGTGCTTTGAGTGCGGATCATCGATCAGGGCCTTAATCCGGGTAATATGACGCTCGGCGATGACCGCGACCTCGGCGGCCCATTTCTCAAGGTACTCTCGCTGGCCGACCTTCATCACCATCTTAGCGTAGATGGCGTCCTTCCATTCGTCGAGATTGGGAAAGGCGAAGCCGCCCTGAATCGCAGTGACCTTGGGCTTGGAGTCACCTTCGCTCTTGCCGTTCTGCCCCTCGCCAGCGCCGCCGCCCACGCCAATGACCTGGATGTTGTCGGGGCGCTTTTGGTTCAGCTCCAGTTGGTTGATGGTGGCGTTGAAGCGGTCGTCGTGAGCGCGGAGGGCCTGCAACACCTGCCAGACGACCTTGTATTTTTCATTGTCCTTGAGGGCTTCTTCGGGTGTTTTGTCGGCAGGGATGCCGATGGGCAGGATGATGTATCCGTACTGCTTTCCCTCGGCCCGGCGCATGACTCGCCCGACGGACTGGACGACGTCGATGACGCTGTTGCGCGGGTTGAGGAAGAGCACCGCGTCGAGGGCGGGCACATCGACGCCTTCGGACAGACAACGGGCGTTGGAGAGAATTCGGCACGTGCTCGCAGGAGATTCGGCCTTGAGCCAGTCGAGCAAAGCGCCTCGGCGCAGGGCGTCGAACGTTCCGTCAACGTGGTCGGCTTGAATGTCGAGTGCCTCGGCCTCGGGGTGCATCTCCCTGTAGGCCGCGACGATCTGATGGAATTGCTCGACGAACTTCTTCGAATCTTTGATCGAGCGCGAAAAAGCGACCGCGCGGCGCATGGGATTATCGTCACCCTGAAGGTCGACGTTGGCTTTGGAGGATTCCAAACGCTTTTCCAGCCCGTTCCAGCAGCCAGTGATCTTTGTCGCGTCTGCCAGATTCAGCTCGCTGCCCTTGTCGGCGATCTGTTTCTGAAAGGTTTTGCTGACGTATTTCTCGTCAACGGCGAGTACTAGCACCTTGTAATCGGCGAGCAGGTTCTTGCCCACGGCCTCGCCGAAACCGAGGCGGTGAAGTTCCTTGCCGAAGAGCGCTTCGTCGTCCATCGAGGCGAGTTCGGCGGTCGCCTCCTTGGCCTTGCTTTTGGCCTCGTCACCATAGATGCGTGGCGTGGCGGTCATGTAGATGCGCTTGGTGGCTTTGATGAAGTCAGCATCGTGAACCTTCACGAAGCCGGACTCATCTTCGCCCGAGAGGGTAACGCCGGTCGTGCGATGGGCCTCGTCGCAGATGACAAGGTCAAACGATGGCAGCCCGGCCTTCTGTGCCTTGCTCACGGCGTCGATGGACTGGTAGGTCGAAAACACAACCATCATCCGCGGCGGTTCCTTCGCCTTATTCGCCGCGGTTTTCAGCGATTCGTACTGCGCGACGATCTGCTTAGAGTTGGTTGTCGCGGGGAAGGCGAGGTCATGGATAGTGATGTCACCGACGTCGTCTTCATTCTTTTGACGTCGCTTGCCGATGCTCACGTCCGAACAGACGGCCAGGGCATGAAACAGATTTACGGCTTCAGCGGTCCACTCGCGCAGCGTCTGCGAAAGCAGCGATAGAGACGGTACGAGAAACAGCACATGTCCGCCGGTACCCTCTTTCGCGAGTGTGGGAACGACAGCCTCTGCGATTTTGAGCGCGGTGAAGGTCTTACCCGTACCACAGGCCATGATGAGCTTGCCGCGATCGGCGTCGGCCAAGGCTTCGGCGACATCCTTGAGTGCTGCTTCCTGGTGAGGGCGGAGTTGTTTCTTCGCGGCGAGCGACAGCGTGCCAAGTTTGCGCGCGTCGAACTTGCTCCAGTCTATGGGGCTTTCCGCGAGGTCGTGCAGGCTCAATCGCGTGACGGGCTTGGTTTGATTGAGGGCGTCTTCGGCGTTCTTACCCCAACGGTCAGTCGTGCTGACGATCATTCCCGTGGAGATTAACGGCTTTCCGAGTGCGGTGAAGAACGAATCGAGGTCGGATTTGCTGAGGGTGTGCTCGGGCAGATAAAATTTGCACTGGATGGCGCAGAAGTCGCCGGTGTTCCGCTCTCGTGCGACGAGGTCGATTCCGACGTCGCCGATTTTCCCTTTGCTCGGCCAATCGTTCCACATCCACACATCGGAAAAGCGGTCAACGTAGAGGGGATCGATTTGGAGATACTGGAGGATGAGCCGTTCGAACCGGTCGCCGAGGTCGCGGTTGTTGCGTGCGTCCTCGCGGAACTGCGCCAAAATCCTGTCGAGCATGTTGGTTGTAGTCATTATCACTTTCTAAGCGTATCGATGGCCCGGCGCGTTTGGTCGGCGTGCGAGTAGCGAAGGACTGGGAAGCCTCCAACCCAGGTTGCCATTCATTAGTTACTCATATGGCGATCCTTTCGACCTCGTCCAGGGTTATAGCATCCGAGGTGCGGTCGTAAAGCTTCGTCGTCTTCGGGGACTCATGGGCGGCCATCTGTTGGGCCTTCTCCAGCGTACCCCCGTGCTCGAGGTAGTTCGTGATCCCCGTCGCCCGGAAGCTGTGGCAGCAGATCGCCGTGAGGATCCCCGCCTTCTTGCCCCGTCGCTGGACCATCTTCAAGGCCGCGTGGCGGCTCATCCGCCTCTCGCTGAGCAGCTTCGACTTGCCGAGGGCCGAGCGGAAGAGCGGGGCGTTCTTCTGGTCTTTGAGGCCCGCGGCCTCGATGTAGGCGTCGACGAACTCCTCGGCCTTGTGATGGGCGGGCATGTCGTGGTGCTTACCGCCCTTCTCGTGGAGCCGGAACCACCAGCGTTTGCCCTGGGGGAAGTAGTCGGAGACGGTCATTCCGAGGGCCGCTTCGATCCGAGCGAACGAGTAGAGGCAGACGGCAATGAGCGCCCGGTCGCGTAGGCCCACTAGGTTGGACACGTCGATGCTTTGGAGGAGATCGCGGGCCTCGTTCTCGTTGAGGACCGGCGTCTTGCCTTTCTTCACGACGTGCTTGGGGCCCCGGACCGCGTGGGCCGGATTCAGCTCGACGACCTGGCCGGTGATCAGCCAGTCGAAGAGCATCCGGATGGTGGCCAGGTTCTGTTTAACCGAAGGAGCCGAATGGGTCTGGCCGAGCTCCTCGACGAAGGCCGAGACGTGGAAGCTCTTGATGTCCTTGAGCGCGAGCCCGCGGGCTTCGGCCCAGTCGAAGAACCGCCGTGCGTTCCGCAAGTAGGCCAGCCGGGTGTTCTTGTTCCGGATGGTGTCCGTGAAGAAGGTGAAGAACCGCTCCGAGGCCTTCGGGCCCTCGGCGGTAATAATCGCGGGGAGGGCGGTCGCCGGTCGCTCGATCGTGGCGGGGGTCGCGATGGCCGATTCGGTGTCGGTCGTAAGGTCTTTGGTCTTTAAGGAATCCATCCCATTTTCCTCGGCATTCGCACCCTCCCCATGTGTTACCTTTGACTCGCATAAAGGGGGTTATGCGAGTCAAACGTACCATATGGGGCAGGGTACGCAAGATGGGAATTGCGGAAGTTTCTAGTGTAGAAATAGTTAGTAGGTGTAGGATGAGCAGTCAAAGATCACCCGAGCCCGATGAGAGGTAGTTGACGATGGCTGACTATTCGGCGGATGCACCGCTCGACGCTTCCGGCAAGGATCGCTTCCAGAGATGGCCGTTCGCCCGCCGGGTGGCCCGTGTGATTGCTCAACGATCCGATCCAGAGAGCATCGTCATTGGCATCAACGGAGCATGGGGAGAAGGTAAGACAACCGTTCTCAATTTCATCGCCGAGGAACTCGGGCAGCACGAGCACGTCGTTTGCTTCCGCTTCAATCCTTGGCGGTTCCCGGACGAGGCACGGCTGATCCGTGACTTTTTCCTGAGCCTTGCGGGTGCCGTAGACCAGAAAGTCCAGAAAGGGCGCGAGCGATTCGGCGAAATAATTACCAAGTATGTATAGATACCGGCGAGCCTGGCTGGAGCTGGTGAAGCCGTAAAATCAGCGGGAGAACTGCTCTCCTCTGTGGAGCTTGAGGAGCTGCGCGGCCGCGTCGAGGCGGCTTTGAAGGAATCGGGTAAGCGCGTGGTGGTCTTGATGGACGACATCGATCGCCTAGACAAAGCCGAGGTCCAGACGGTGTTCCGGCTCGTCAAACTGGTCGCCGACTTCAAGAGCACGGCCTATGTGCTCGCCTTCGACGCGGCGATGGTCGCCTCGGCGTTGCGGGATCGCTACAGCGCACAGGATGCAGAGGCGGGGCAGAACTTCCTGGAGAAGATTATCCAGGTCCCGCTCGACCTCCCCCATGTGTCGCCCGCTGCACTGAGGCGATTCTGCTTGGAGGTTGTGGGCAAGGCGGTCGACGATGCCCAGGTCGAGCTGACGGAGGAGGAAGTGCGGCATTTCCTGAGGGGCTTCGATGCGGGGCTGATGCCCAGGCTGCACACGCCCCGAGTGGCGAAACGCTACGGCAACATCCTGTCCTTCGCGCTGCCAATCCTGAAGGGCGAAGTCAACGTTGTGGACCTGATGCTCGTGGAAGGTGTCCGCGCCCTCTATCCGAAGCTGTACGACGCCGTGGGGAAGAACCCCGACTCTTTCCTCGGAAGACGCTTCACCTGGGATCGGAGAGTTGATGAGGAAGCGAATCAGCACGTCCGGGACGTGATCAACAAGGCCTTGGAGGGGATCTCCACCGACGAGAAAGATGCCGCGATCCAGCTGCTGAAGCTGCTATTCCCGCGCCTAGAGTCGGTCTACGGAGGGACACACTATTCGGAGGGATTCGAGGAGCAATGGTCGCGGCAACGCAGAATCGCCTCCCAGGCGTATTTCCAGCGGTATCTGTCGTATGCCGTCCCTGAGGGACAGGTCACCGACCAGCAACTGAATCACTTCACGGACATGCTCGGGGCAAATATCCAAGCGGACGTGGATGCTGAATGGGAGGCCTTTGTTAGCGAAACCAATTCGGCAGATGTCGTGGAGAAGCTGCGGTCTCGAGTCAAGTCACTCGACCCGAGCGCAGCTTCCAAACTGGCTCGCGCGATCTGTCGCGTCGGGTCCTTGTTCCCGAACCCTGCGCAGTTCCTAGAATTCACGGGACCGTTTTCCCAGGCCGCGATGCTGGTGAGCGATTGTATCGACAAGGTGGCGACCTCGGATAATCATGGCGCAGGTTACGCTCTGGCGGCCGACATTCTTCGTGACGCGACCCCGCTCCCGTTTTGCGTGGAAATTTTCTCTTGGATTAGCTCTGCGAGCGACGAATCCGACGGCCCGGCGACCGAGGCCGGAGGATTCTCTGACGACGAGCGGGCACAACTCGGGCTAGTTATTACGGACAAAATCAAAGCGCACTTATGTGAAAATTTCGACGGGAATGTGGTCAATCTCGGTCAGAACTGCCGCCTACTCCGGTTCTGGGCTGCATATGGGTCGCGAGACGACGTGAATCAATTCATCGCAGACTGGCTGGATAAGACGCCGCACCTAGCGGTTCAGCTCCTCAACAACATCCGCCCTACGGGTTGGAACATGCAAACCGGAATTCCCTCGAAGAGCCGCTTCGATCGCGACTCCTACAACGCACTCATCGGCTTCGTCGACGCGGAGATCCTAGACCGGGCGCTCGAGCGTCTTTTCGGTCCGTGGACGCCTCGCGAGGCGTTCCCACGATTTCTTGAGGACGTTCCGGCCGACGCACTCCTCGCCGAGCAATTTTGCTGGATACACGCTCATGTGTTGAAAAATGAGAATAATGCCGGAGAACCGGCCAATCCCTCGACGGCCAATCCGGTGTCGGAAGAGATCCCGGAGGGCGAAGGAACAGATGGTGCCGCAGAATCCGACGGGAACTGATAACAATATGTTCCCCAAAAGGGTGAGCCCCGATGCACCCTTCGTCCGAAGCTATGGCGACTTCCCCTACTGCTCCGTTCCTCTCCGGGCCAAGCAGGACCCACGTGGTCCGCGGCCGGACCGATCCTCCTGGCCTTAAATCTTCTCGGCGAAGCTGGCAAATGTGAGCCTGAACTTGTGGTTCATCTCCCAGTCGGCCTTGATGACGTCGGCCTCGACAACGGTCAGGACGCCTGCTTTGATGAGCGAGACGACGACGCTCACCGTGTCCTCGCGGGGGAGTCCGGCGGAATAGGTTGCGGTGCGATTCCAGGCACGGTGGTCCTGCATCGCCAGCGGCAGGCCGCGAGCGTACGCCGCCGCGACGGCCGCACGCTCGCCTTCGCCGATTTTCACCGTGGCCATCGCGGCGAACGCCGCGAGTTCGGCCAGCAGAGTCGTGGCCGGGGGGTCGTCCGCAAGCAAGTGACCGGCGGCGATGGCCGCAGTTAGTCGGTCCGCCTGGGCCGCGTACCAGGGCTTCGTGCCCACCTCGTTTCGCACGAGGTCCAGGACCACGAAGCGATAGCTTGGGTGATTCGACAGGAGGTCCGTGCGGTCAATCTTCAGGAAGTTGACCAGGACCGAGGTCTCGATGATTGCCTTTGTGCGGCCGTCCGTGGCCATGCGATGTCATCCTTGGCGGTGGGGTCCCTAATTGACGGCTGCGGCCTCCGCGAGTTCGATTAACTCGTCGGCGGGTATCTCCAGTTTATCACTCAGCTCGCGAAGCCAGCCTTGGGAAACTTCCTCCCGGCGGTAGGCCTCGATGGCGAGGCGGCGGATCTGGCTGACCAGCTCCCGGTCTGCTTTGCGGGCTCGGCTCGAGCCTTCTTCCTCGTCACATTCGTCGAAGTCGTCCATTGCTTGCAGCAGGCGGCGTGCGAGTTCGGATTTCTGGAGGAGGCTGGCCTTCTCCTCGGCGTTGATGAATCCCAGGTCGCTCAGCCGGTAGACGGCCGCCGGGTAGCTCACGCCGTAGTAGTGGGCGAAGGTCACCACGTCTTGATAGGTAATCTGCTGGGAGCCGGGGGCGGGACGGTCCTCGGCCTCCGACGGATCTCCGCCCGCCGAGCTGAACGTCACGCGGTAGCGGCGGCTGGGCCCGCCCTTTTCGAGCACCTCATCGAAGAACCATCGCGCGCCGTCTGCGGGCATGAGGAAGGCCGCGGCAAAGGCGTTTGCTCGCCGCTCGATGAACTCCTGTGCGTTCTCCCTCCGGCTCACGATGGCACTGGTGGTCTTCCGGTCGAGCAGGGCGTGGGCGTACTCGTGGGCGTAGGAGAATCGCTTGCGGCAACGCCGATGGCCGTAGTTGACGAGGATGACCATCCCGGTCGAGGAGTGGCGGAGGAAGATTCCCGACATCTCGTCGGGGAGGCCTCGAACGCCCGCGGCCCAGACCCCCTGGGTGGTGATGAGGTCCGACATATCCGCGATGGGGCCGTGGCCGAGGCCGAGGCGTCGGCGTTCCTCATCGGCGATTCGTTCGCCTTGGCGGGTCGCCTCGAATGGCCGGGTCGGGGCCCGCAGTTCGTAGGCCGGGAGGCTAACCGAGCCCTCGATGCCGAGGGTCTTCTCCAAATCGATGCCTATGGCACAGAGCTCCATGCAGCGCGAGACCTGGCGGTTGACCTCCGGGTCGTTGGTCAGCTCGGGCGGCAGCCGGTGGAGGATGACGAGCGGGTCCTCCTCGCCGACAGACGGGGCATTCTCCTCGGCGAAGAAGTCAGCGACGGAGCGGTGGTAGAGCTTGGCGAGCTGCGAGAGCTCAAGGGTCGAGAGCGACCGTCGGCCCGCCTCGATGTGCACGAGGGCGGTCCGTGAGGTGCCGATGGCCTGGGCCGCTTGCTCCTGAGTGAGTCTGCGATTCTCGCGGGCCTCCCTGAGCCTCCTTCCCAAGGTGATTGGGTCAAGGGCCATAAATTTTCTCCGTCTGCGAGTTTAGTCGGTGTCGGCACGGCCATTGGGACGACTCGAACTCGCCAAAGACCGTACCACCCGGCTCCCCTCTATCCGCATGGACAGTATAAACCTTTGTCCTTTTTGGGGTTCTGTCCATAGAACCCCTGCGGCGAGTGGCCGGGGCTACCGTAGTACCATCGATCATCATCGTCAAGGCTTTCCCTAGACGTTCGAGTAGTGAACAAAGATATTCTATCCCCGTAGAACACGTAGGTCAATTTTTTCCCTGGACGTTCGATTTGAGAACGTATAATAGAGAAGACAGGACAGATGGCTCAGCGGCGGTCCTGGAGCCAGACTGCTCAATCTACAGACACGGAGGGGACGACGATGGGAGTTTTCCTGGTCACTTTCGACCTTCAAAATGGTACGGAGAGCCAGTACGAGAGCATCTATGCCTGGGCCCATAAGCGGGGCGGGCACCGGTATTTCCCGTTCGGAGACGGCACCTGGGGGCGTCTGCCGACGACCTCCGTCATCATCCCGCTGGATGCCAATGACAACGTCTCGGCCCGCGACGAGTTCAAGGCCGCCCTTGAAGCGGCGAAGTACCACCCCACGCACATCGCGGTTGCTGATGGCAGGGGCTACGCGGTCCTCTCGACCCCTCTGCGGAGTTCACAGGTACCGGATTACGCGAAGCAACGAGCGACGGTCGGCGTTTAACGCCGACCGTTTCATTTGACCGAGGAGCCCGAGCGCGGGCCGTTTACACGAGGTGGTGCAATGGCGACGAACCCTCCCAAAGGCGATGGGCACCGAAACGGGGCCGTTAAAGACCGGTCTCAGGTCTTGAATCCGGTGACCAAGCAATGGGTCAAGCGGGATAGCGACACTGGCCAGTTCATGGACGTCAAGAAAGACGGCAAACGCTTTAAGGGTGTTCGTCGAGAGAAGTAGTCAGGGAAGGCCGCTCCTTCTTGCGGTCTGACCATCTTGGGGGTCGACTCTCGGCTCGGACGAAGTCATATGGATTAAGGCGATGTTGTTCTCCGAACTCTTTGGCGTCACTCCAACTGAAGACGACGACTGGTTTGACGTCGTGTTGTCCATTGACACGCCGCTCTTCCTCGACCCGTTTCTCGTCTACGCGGAGGAGAACGGCATATTCGAGGGAAGTCATGATGAGATAATCCGATTTTTTGATTTGACGTTCAAGCTCATTGCCCAAGCGAGGGATAAGGAATCGCCCCGGTATCTAAGAGCCGTCAACGACCTCCTCTTTCCCGAAATCGAAGAGCTTTGCTTGGGCTACACGCGGTCGGGAACCGGAGGGGCTGGCTCTGCCAGCGAGATTGCGGCGCTCATCGCCGATGGCCTTTCGGAAGCAATTGAGGCCGGTCTCGAAGAAATCACGCACTTCGAGGAGGTCGGCATCTTCCGCGAGAACATCGGTGCCGACCGGATTAGCGATGCCACGGCAGGAATCCTCAAGTGGCGACTCGCCGCGTACACGAAACAGGTTTGCGACCGTCACAACATTGAGACGAAAACCTTCCGTCATCTGAAGGGTCGTTTCGATGCCGAAGCAGGGCTCTGGGTGCCCTTGGAGATGCAGCTCCCGGCCAATCCGAACAACGGCAAGGGCATCTTGCTCGTGCCCCGGAGATACATCCGCTCGCTGCCGACCATCAACGCCGAAGATTTTTGGGATTATTGTTCGACGAACGAGAACGACGTGATTCGGAACAATTTCAGTTTCGACATCACCTCTCGGGTCAGCAAGAAGGACATCGTTGACCTGGCACGTCGTCGGCCAGACTTCGTCCGCGACTACCTGCGAGATGTCGAGAAGCGAGAGGGCGAGCCGTACGATTTCGAGAAGGACCGTGACGGCCTCGTCGGCTGGTACCTGCCTACAAAGGACTACTGTGCTCAAAACCCTTTGGTCCTCGACGCTGTAAGCCGCGATTCGCTCCTGCGGCTCATTGACGAGTCGGTCAACATGTTCGGTAGGTTCATCGAGCGTGACGACGGTTGGCGGCTCCTCTGGAAGGAGGACCGTACCTGCAAAGACCAGCAGGCCACCCAGCTCTTGTTCCTTGGCATCGTCAAGCACTACTGCCACGCAAACGAGATAGGGACATTCCCCGAGGACAATATAGGCAAGGGGGCGGTCACGTTCACGGCCAAGGACGGGACGTCAGTTCGCATCCTGCTCGAACTCAAGCTCGCGAGAACGACCCGATTCTGGAATTCGGTCCGCGACGAGCTGCCCGAGTACAAGAAGGCCCGAGGCTGCGATGCTTGCTACTTCGTCGTCGTGAGCTTCTTGGAGAAGGACGACGGACGGGTAATCGAAATTCGCAAATGCATCAAAGCACTCCGGGAAGACTACGGGTTTAAGACCGTCGAGGTCGATGCATCAAGCGACGAATCGGAGGTCTGGTCTCGGTATCAGCCCATCACCGTGACCGGAAAAAACGCTCAGGTGCACATCGGAGACAATTACACGACGAACGGGGATATCGTGGGCTCGGCGGTCGGACCTGGAGCGAGCGTCGATGCAGGTGATATCAGCGTGACGAACGGAGAGCCGGGCGTTCAGCCGGTAGACGAGGCCAAGGAAAAAGAGGAGGAACAGACCAATGGGTGACAAATTCGAGGTCAAAGGAGACGTTGTCGGCTCGGCCCTCGGCCGTCGGGCCCGAGTGAAGGCGGGCGACATCAACGTCTACAAGCAGGCGGTCGACCAATCCTCTGGCTTGGACGATGAGTTGAAGAACGTGCTCAAACAGGCTCGTGAGGCTATCGAGTCGGCGGGGCTGTCGGAGGTTGACAAGGCCGACGTTGCCGAAGACCTCGACAAGCTCACGGTCGAACTGGAGAAGCCCGAGAAAGACTCGGGGCTGGTGCGACGCTACTGGAATCGCATCAAAGAAGTTGCACCTACCGTGGCGGCTCTCCTCGGCTCGGCCGTGAGCATCGGTAAGCTTCTGCACGGCGACCCGACGCCCTAAGACATGTATCGAATGAACGCGCACTAGTTTAATGGAAGGGGCGAAAGCGTTTCGCTCAAACGTGGGGAAAACCGAAGGTTCCAAGGTTCAAGGCCAGTGTCAAATAGGGTCTACCTACTTGGCACCCCGGTGTTGGTAAGGCTTGAGCCGGTTTCCTGTTCCGTTGCTACTCGGACCCCAACCAATCGATCTGGAAGAGGTGCGTCTCCCTTCTTCCCGAATGATTCTGCTGCGTAAAACAAGCCATAGAAGCCCCATCTGTCGAGCCGGATCTGAGCCCGGCCTTTGCGTACAGCGAGGTTGATCAGACCGGCGGTGCCTCATTCCTTCTCGTTGAACCTCGGGAATCGGTGACGACTCGTCGTCTATCCTCAATCCAGCCCCATAATTCGACGACCCGGAGCGAGGAAACCGGCTGACATCGTGTCTGCCGGTCCCCTGCCCTGACGTTGGAAAATCGTCTGGAGACTGCGTCGTAGTAGAGGCCAATCTCAGGAACTCCGCTGGTGCTGGAAGATCCACGGGTAGGCCATGTTCATCAAGCGGCCGACGATCGGCAGCTCGGCGAACGTGAAGGCGTGACGCGGCACGAACGACTCGAGGTCGCCGTAGTCGCCGATCTGGACGGAATACTCCTTCGATCCGCCACCCGGCGCGTAGATGACAAGCATCATCCCGCCGAAGTGGATCTCCTGAACGACCTCGCCCATCGTCTTCCTCCTGGGCTTTCAGGCCCGGTCAATTGTCCGAGGGGCTGAGCAGGGCGTGGAGCCGGATCGACTGGACAGAGTAGTTTTGCGGCTGCGTCGTGGCCCGTTCCTTCATCCCCGACGTGAACGCGTTCAGGAGGCTCCATGCCGTCCTCGGCCGGAACTCCTCGAACGGCGGGTTCCTCCACTGCCGGAGCACCCTGGGCAGCTCCCGCGTGCCGACGATGCCGCGCTCGAAGGCGCGGAGCATGAGAGCGTCGGCCAAGTTGTCGTCCAGTTCCGTCTCGGTGAGGGCCTTCCTCCGAGCCGCCTCCTGCTCTCGAAAGGATTCGAGCGAGGCGACGGCATCGAAGATGCGTTGCCGGAAATCCCGCTCGCCGTTGATGGTGTGCTTCCGCTTGACGAGCAACTCCGAGCGGAACGCGAGGTTATCGCAGATAAAGACCCTGGACCCGGCGCAGAAGCCGAGCGGGAACGTCTTGTCGATGCTGTTTCGGATGCCGACGGCAAGGCTCACGCCCTCGGCGACGGGACTCGCGAGGTCGAGCGTACCGAAGAAGCGAGAGCCGCCGTCCCTCATGACGGCGAGCTGCTGCTTGGCGATCGAGTAGCCCGCCTCGTTCAGAGTCTGCGAGACGACCGACAGGACATGGCTATGACTCAGCGGGAACCATCGCCCCTCGGGCTCCGGTGCCTGGATTTGCTGGAGCTCTTCCAGGGTCACCGGCTTTGCCCCGCAGTGCAGGACCAATTTCGACTCGGCCACGAATCTCCCCCTTTCTCCTTGTTCAACGCGCTTCGGACCAACAACGGACCGAGCCTGCGACTGCTCAGCGATGAGCAGCCCCAGGCTCGGTCGTGGTCGGATCCATGCGGCAGGATGGAGGGGGGAGTGGCGTGCCTGGATAAAACCTTGCTTCTATGGCACCACCGGCCCTCCAGCCCGACGGGAGCGTCTGACTAGGGGGCGGTATTGTCGTCTTCCCACTATTGAATCAGTGCAGAAGATATCACGAGTCTTAGGACACTGGTGTGGGCGTTGAAGGCGAGCACAAGGTAATCACATGTCACGTTGATAACAATTTGAATATCGACTTTCCGGGAGTGCAGATGTGCGTCATCGAGAGGAATCGAAGTGTTCCGCCAAGAGTCGGTGCGGCACATCGCCCCAGGCAGGATCAAATTCGACGCGGGTGGGTGAATAGGTCAAGGAGGGGTAGCGCCCATCCTTGGGCTTGAATCGTAATCCTTACTGGGTCAACAACAACAACCGCAGCAGCGGTACTCCGAGGAAGCCCAGGGCGAACCAGATGAGATTGTTCGCCCACTGGCCGATGTACACCGGTCGCAAGACGGCGCGGTAGTACGGTTGGGGCTCGTAGTACGGTTCCGCAAACGACGGTCGTGATTCCGGCTGATATTGCGGCCTCGGGTAGGCCCTCCGGAACCCTGACTTCACTGTTCTCCCGTAGTTGTCCTTCCTTTCAGATAGAACCTCGAAAACGCCTTCTTCCTTGTAGTGCATAACGCACCTCCATTACTCGCACCTTGCAGGTGCTCAGTCGGGGTATATTTAGTCTCCGCCCCGACTAAAGACGGAAGACTCGCGGGCGCTAGAAACGCCGTTTCTTGGGCCTCTCGTCGATGGTCGTGATGGGCTTCGCCTCGGCGGGGGCCTGTGTTGGCGGCGGCTCGTTCATCTCCATGCCGGGGAGGTCCGGCCACGGGATGCGACGGCGGCTCTCGTATTCGTCTTTGCTGATGTGGTACTGGGTGCGGAGCACGAACGGGAATCCCCCGAACTGGGCCCAGCCGGAGCCTCGCGTGATTTCGAGGATGCTCTTGTCCGGGGCGTCGTTCGCGAGCTTGATGTCGTTGATGCTCAGCCTCGGCAGGATCACCTCCTGCTTCCCGAGTGACTCGGTGAATGAGACACCGGGAATCATGGAGTTGTCCGTCAGCGACTTGGTTTCTGTCTCCATCGTGTCCAGCATCTCCCCCGCGGACTTCGACAGCCGAATCTGACTCTCGGCATCGGGCACGGTGAAATACCACCGCACGCGGCTGTTGATCTCCACGGAGGTTGCAAGGTCGAAGCCCTGCTTGATGAGGTCTTTCTTCCCGTGGTAGGTGGCGACGATTGATACGCCTGTGCCACGCGCCTGCTGGTAGAGCGTGTCGAGGTTTGGGCTGACCATCTGGGCCAACTCATCGACAAAGAGCCGACACCTCACCCGCTTACCGATGCCGAGGTAGATCATCGCCTTCACGACGCCCCACATCGCCAGCCGCCCGAACATCCTCCCCGTCTGCCCCAGTTCCATGATGGGGTCCCGGAAGAAGAGGATGCTTGGCTCCTGGCACGCTCGCGTCAGCCCGAACGTCGTCGGTGCGTTCAGGCATGCGATGTCATTGAAGCGGGTGAAGGATGCGTAGCTGTGTTGGCTCGTCTTCCGGAGCGTGTCGGGAAGAGGGGTGGGTGATTGTTTCCCTCCTTTGGCGAATCGCAAGAGTTCCGAGTTGAGGCACCGATAATCTAGCGGTTTGCTCCGCGCGAGCACTTCCTTCAGGGCGAGCGTGTTCGAGTCGCTATAGAACCGCTTATCGCCTCCCCCCGGCTGCTCGGTATCGGACACCAAGGCGAGGAAATCCGCCTGCCCCTGAGGCCCCAAAGCCTGGAACCAGTCCTCGAGGAAGACGTTGAACGGGTGCGACTTCTTCCCGAGCGATGGCGTGATGCAGTAGACCGGGAGCGGTTTCTTCCGCCTGTTATTCGCGGCCAGGCACGAGGCGAGAAGCTCGTTCGTGTCGGCTTTATTGTCGAGGACCACGGTCGTGTAATCGCCGCTCATTCGTCGTCTCCCGAAAGGATGGTGTGCTCGATGAGGGGAAGAAGGCCCATAGAGGTCTTGTTGCTCCCGGCTGGCCCTTCGATGCAGATGTTCTCGTCAAGGAGAGGGTCATCCAACATCACGGGCGCGCCGTCCGAATCGACTCGACCGATGAAGAATCGGTTCTCCTTTTTCTCTTCTAGCTGCCTCAACTCCCTGATGACTTCATTGACCCTTTCCGAGGAACGCATCTCCGCCTGCTCCTCCCGGAACTTCCGGCAGGCCGTTGCGGTGAACGCCAGCAGCGGGACGGCGGTGTACCCGAGAATCAGGGTCGGGTAGAGGCTGGGTGAGAAGAAATAGACGGCGGTGAACGACTTCACCATGTCGGGCAGCGTGAGGAGAAACAGAGCCGTAATGGTTCCGAGGTAGAGGAACCAACGAAAGCCCTGCGGGCCGAAATCACTCTGGTAAAGTCCGACGAAGCTGAGGCCCTGCGTGTTGTAGCCGAGCCAATGGCGGATGGCGTCGACGATATCCCGGAAGTGGACGCACCCGATGACGATGCAGACGAGCGTCCACGCCGGGAGGAACCACCAGGCCCACGAGAAGAGCTGGCCGCAGACGATGACGACGGCACTGAAGGCCACCGCGAGAACCATCCCCCCGGACTGACTATCCTCGAACTGCGCCCTCGTTTCCGGGCCCATAGGCTCACAGGTTGAGACTTTGGTATATTCCCATGCGACGGCAGCTCCCCAAGCCAGGCCGATGCCCGCCGCGAGAATCTGCCTCAGTTGCGGCGGGAGATAGGCGTCGATCAGGGGCATCAGGATATGAACCGGGATGTGCAGCACGGTCTTGATGCAGAACAGGTACAGCAGCGGCAGTCCGATGCAGTAGATGAGCATGAAACGAACATCTTCGGCGACGGTCGCCCGGACAGGGAACTCAATCGGCATCCGCCGTCCGGGGTACCTGCCCGGCTGCGAGGGATTGCCCTTTTCCTGACGGTAGACGGGATGAGGCATGGGTCGGGACTCCGCAAAGGAGCTGGAAGAGGTCGGGAATGACCACGGTCTCGACGTCGTAGGGGGGCGGCGAGAGGTCTAGGTAGTAGTCGATTTGGCGCGCCTTTGAGTCGGTAGGCACGAGCACTTTGATGCTGTATTTCCCGGCGGAAATGAGGCCTCGATAACCGTCCACATGGTATAGCCCCTCATGATGTCCGCCGAGCTTCCTCACGAGCGCATCCGAGGCACCTCCCAGGGAGACCCGGAGCTGACAGATGCCGTCTCCGACTCCGCAGTAAACCTGCCCCTCCGTGGGCAGGAATGGGTAGCCCCGGATCATCTCCTCCTTGGTGAGTTTGGGATTGTCCGAGAGCACGCAGTACTGGAGCACCGCGAACGCGACCGGGAGGTTCTGAGGCCCCAAGGCGGGACCGTTGCGGTAGTACTGACGGCGGCCGAATAGCGTGTGGGCCCTGAACATTTCCATGCCGCAGAGTCGGTTAATGACCTTGACCGCGGCATTGGGGCGGCACTTGCGAAATTCCGCATGCTGGAGCGTGGGGATGGTCAGGAGCCCATATCTCTCCTCAAGCTCGATGATGCGCCGATCCCTGGGTGTTACCATGACTCGGCCCTCAACCTTCTCTCGAAACAAAACTCGTGGAACTGTTGAATCCTCCGCGCGTCGTAATAGCCGAGGACCTCAAGCGCGGTAGAGGTCCCGAGCATCGCGTCCGGCTGCTTGCCGCCAGTTTTCGGCAACGCGTCTTCCCCCACCCACAGCCCTATCCCGCTCAAGTTGTCTCTGAAATGGATGTAGAGGCTGCTCACGGCCAGGTCGTGATTGCGCTGGAGGAAGTGGTTCTTTCGATTGGGCACGCCGAACAATCCGCGAGCCTTGCGGGTCGCGAAATAGATTTTCCTTTCCACGGGATAGAACGCCTCCGCCCTCTTCATCGCGAGGTAGGACAGCGCGTCGTAATCGGGGAGAGGGTCTCCCGGCACGTAGATGTGGAGCGGCTGCGTGTCGAGGGGGATGGTCCTCACCGACAGCTTCGTCGAGCCCAGAAGACCTCTACCGAGCGCGATTTTCAGGGCCTTCCGCATATTCGCCCGGTCGCCGCGGAAATACCCCGTGACCACCTGCTCCTCGTCGTAGAGGCGCACCCGAAAGCAGAGGTCGAACACGAGTTCGTGGTAAGTGGCCGGCATTTCTTTCAGCTCCCGACCTGATTTCTTGACCAGCTTCCTGAAAGCCTGCCCCGGTGTGAGCGGGACGGGTATTGCCTTCGGTTCCGGTTTGGGCTCCGGTGGTGGAGGCGGACTGTTATATTTCCCGGCGATGACATCCCCGATGTCTATCGGGTCGGAAAGCAGGTACGAGACGAGGCCCTTCATCAGTCCGAAGACGGCCACGACGGCGAAAAGGCAGAAGCCGAAGCCGAATTTCGTACGTTCGCTCGGGTCCGGACAAAAGAAGTAGCCAAAGGCCATGAGACCGAGGAGTCCTGCACCTGCGGCGAATTCCTTCAGGTCCGAGAAGCGAGCGAGTCCCCCCAGCCATGACGGCTGGAGGGGTTTGTACTCCTCCGGGAGCACGCAGGAGGGAATCGCCTCTCCTATCGCCGCCCCGACCATCTGCCCCAATCGGATGACGAGGAGGAGTCCGACGAAGGGCAGAGCGATGAGGCCGAGGATGAGGAGGCTGCTCCACATCACTCACCTCCCTCGCTCTTGAGGGAATTCAACGAAGGCGACGATGGGAGAGCCTGCCGGTGCTCGTACCGTTCTCGGACGACGCGGAGTTGCTCGTCGAGCCGAATGCGCTCGTTTAGGATGGGCAACATCCCCCAACGGTTTGGCCGGGTGGCGATCATGACGATGGACAAGGCAAAGGCGGCAATCACCACCGCGACCTGGAAGCAGTCGACCCAGCGAACCTGCTTGAGTTGGTCCTTCATGCCTCACCCCCTTCGTCCTTGCGGGGTCGACCGCGCGGGCGGGGCGGCGGTGGGAGGGCCTGAAGTCCCGAGCTGGTCCGCATCGAGTCGCGGAGCTGCTGGGCCTGGTCCTCAAGACCGGCCTCTTCCAATTCCCGCACCATCGCGATGAGTTTGCGGTACTCACCGCCGAGGGTGACCGCGGCGCGGAGCTGCGTGAACTGCTCTGCCGCCGTGGATAGGAGCGTCGCGTGGCGTTCGACGGGGTCCATTGGCTGTCTCCAGAAAGGAGCCAGCGCGAGGGTGCGGCAGGGGCGCAAAAAAGCACCGCCTTCGTCTCACCCTACGCGCAGAAGCGGTCAGGACGCACGGTGCGACCTAACGACTGCGAGCGAGGTGAGACGAAGGCGGTGCCATACGGCCTGGGGGCTTCAAAGTCCGCCCTTGCGAGCGAACCCAGCGACAGCGTGTAGCCAGCCCTGATGAGCTGACACCAGCGCTCTCCATCGGTCTCCGGCATTTTCGCGGGGGAAAATCCGCCTTACGCCATCTTTCGGACCGATCCCTCCATCTCTGACTCAAGAATACGCGCGCCTTTCCGGGGATTTCAATATCCCACTTTCGATTTCGCGCGGTCGGTAAACTCCGGAGCCCCAAGGTGCGGGCAAGCTCTGCGAGCCCCGACCACGCCAGGGCGCTGGCAAGCTCTCTGAGTTCTGACTCTCGTCGAGTCCCGCTTTGCCTGTGCGGGAAAATGCGAGAATCGCGGCACCATACCCGGCATCGGACCCGGTACGTCAAAGTGCCAATCGAGGTGCCACCGACCATGCCGTCCAACGTGCCATCAGGCTGACCGAAATTTCTGCGATAAGGACCTCGCCTGGCGACAAATTGCCGGAAAAATCACGCCGCCGGGCGCGCCGACGTCCGCGAAGTGAGGCCGGTCGGAACACCTCGGCGACGAAATTGAGTCCTGAAGGCCGAAGCAATTCGCGAAGGATTGCCGCTCCGCGAATTGCCACGGCGGGGACCTAGGATTTCGGCTTCAGCCGGGTCAAGTCGCGTTCGAGCACGAGGCAGACGTCATGCAGGCGGGGTATGAAACTCGACGCGTAGAACTTGGTCGATGACGTGCTCCCGTGGCCGAAGCGGATGATTTCCGGTGCGGCGAGCCAGTACCCTTCGAAGGCCGCGGCTCGCATCGTCCGGAACGGCAGGGCCATGTACCGTCCCTCGTGCTTGCCGTCGCCCATCAGCACGGCAAGCTTTCCGCCCGTGGCGAGCACGCCCAGGCAATTCCTCAGCACGAGGCGAAGTCGCCCGACGAACTCTCGCATGGTCGGGGCGTTCGACAGGCACCGCGGGTCGTCGTTGTAGAGGACCATCTTCCAGTACGGGGGATGGAGCCAGATGAAGTCGAATTGCCCCAGACCGGTAAACGCTTCCGACTTGGTCGCGTCGGAGCCGCTCCGGAGGTCGAGCCCTTGGTAGGCGATGCCCATCGCGGCGCAGACGTCGCGGCAGGTCCCGCCTCCCTGCATTGGGTCGAGCACTCGCCGCGGCCGGTAGTATCTCAGCAGGTCCTCGATGAGGAGCCCGGAGCAATTGCCCCGATACCCCGGGTCGCCGTAAGGCCCCCGCCCTTTTCGTGCGTGGATGCTCGTGAGCCAGGGCACGGGACTTTTGGTCCGCGGAGCCTCGGGCAGGAACATCGCCCCCGGTCCCGAGGTTTCTCCGACTCGCTCTACTCGCTTCTCTCGCCGTTCGGCGTTCGCATTCTGCATGGTCCTCATATTGCGGTTGTGGGCCGGTCTCCGACCGGCCGAGTTTTCAAGCTCGAACGGCAGGCGTTTGAAGGCCCCGAGCAGCCAGCCAGAAATCCAAAGGCGTTCATCGTGGTCACTCCGTTCGCGTGTGTTCGCCCTCTCCCCCGCACTGTTTTCCCGCTGGGGTGGGTCTTTCACACGGAGCTGAAGACCCATCCCAATGGGAAAACAGAAAACGCATTCCGACCCCGGCGGCGGGTCGTCGGGAGTGGAGGGTACCGCGGGCGGCATGACGGGTTCACGGAGCGAAGCGGAGGGGTTCCGGCGGGACGCCTGCTCCCGGAGCGACCAGAGGCACGTCGGGCGGGGAGACCTCAGCCGCTGGGAGGGGTGAGCGGAGCGAGGCCCGTGTGTTGGGGGTTCGGGTGCCTGCGTTAGGACTTCTTCGGGGAAATCCCCAGGTGAAATTAGCTATTGCTTATATAATTCGTGATGATATTTTAAATTCGCGGTTTGTTGGTAGCGCTATGGAGGTAGGTCATGAGGAACGGTGACAGAGGAAGCAGAAATGGAGGTTCCGGGGGAAATCGAGGGCAGACGAATTCTCACGGCAGTTTGCAGCCAATCCCAACGGGAAACGGAGGTCTAGGTCCGACCGATTCTCACGGATGTCCGCAGCGAATCCCGACAGGGAACGGAAGCGAGTGGCCAACCGGCTCTCGCGGTGGTTCGCGGCCCGGCACCCCTCAGCCCATCCCGACGGGAAATGGCTGATGCCGGAGCGTTCAGCGGAGGCTGAGGGCCCGCACCCGGCCCCAGCCGGGTCGGGCCAGGGACGAGCGGCCTAGCGAGTCCGAGCGGCGTTCAGCCGCGACCCCTCGCCCGTCCAGGGCGGTGAAGCGTTCAGCAAAACATGGGAGCGGAGGGCGACGTTCAGTCGACCGGGAGCGCACAAACAACACAGGCCCGGCGGGGGCCGGGCTCCCTAGTGGTGGGCGGGATGTTCTGAACGCGCATGCGATCGGAAATCCCGCGGGGCATCTTCCGAGTACGAAGTACTGGGAAATGCCAGGGTGGGGCTCCAAGCGGAGCAACGCGGAGCGCCAGAGATCGGCCGGGTTCTCCTGACCGCGCACGCGGTCGGGAAACACGGGCGCTTCCCCCCGCAAACCCGACAAACGTACCGAGAAATCAGCCCTCAGGCGGTTTCGAGCATTCCCGAATCGACCGCCGAGAAACTCCCGGCGGCCTTCCGTCTTCTTATCAGGCTCCTCGTGCCTCGGCGATGGTTCGCCACTGGCTCGGGGCAAGTTCGAGGATTTGACCGCCGAGTTGCTCCAGTTCCGTGGCTCGGTCATAGTCGCCTACGTCCTGACTCGCCCGGGTGACCGCTTGAATCAGGCCGTAGCGGGTAAGCTCGCTCTGACCGTTGTGCCCGGCGAGAAAGTGCATGAGCACCGAGCGTTTCTCGGTCTCCGCCAAGCGGTACCGCTTCGCCGTCACCTCGACCACGGCGAAGGGGTCCGCCTCGATTCGCTGTGCGGCGGCTTCCCTCGCCCTGCCGATGTCCCTGTGGAAAGTCGACTCTTCGAGCATGCCGACAATCACATCCCTGACCTTCATCCAAAACGCGGCGTCGTCCGTCTGGATGGTTTCCTGCCGGAAGTAACGCTCTCCTATGTCGAAGTCGCTCAGGTGCCTGCCGACGTGTTGCCGTCTCAAGCTCGCATCGGGAATCACCAGGCCATTCGTGCAGACGAGGAAATAGAGCAGCGGCTCAATTTTCAGCGTGCCGTGCCCTATCTCGGAATTGCTGATGACAAGCCCGGCTTGCACCACGTCGCCCGGTTTCACCTCCGCTTGAATCCGGGGCGTGGTCGCCTTCAGGTAGAATTTCCGCTCGGTAATCTCGGCACTCACCAGCTCAAAACCGTGCTGCATCAGGACGGGCAAGGCGACCGTGGCAAGGTTGTCGTTGTCCAGCATGCGGTAACGGTCGGAGAGAAACGCCCGGGCGTGTCCGTCGAGCGAGCGAATCAGTCGGCGGTCTTCGCTGGCTGAAAGCCAGTGATTCACGTTCTCATCAAACAAGGCGGGGGCGTTCTCCCTCATCCGGTCGTAATAGGCCTTGGGAATCCCGACTCGTTCGGCAATCTGCCCATGTGCGGTGTCCCTGATGGGGAGCGGTTCGCCGGTCGGCGTGGCGTTCTCAAGGAAAGACCCGTCGTAGTGCGTGCTCACGCTCAACTTTCGGGACGGTGCGAGGTAATCGCGTTTGCCTTCGGCTTGCCGGGTGACTTCTTCGAGTAGCTCTCTCAGGTTGCGTCCAGTTTTCATGATGTCTCTATCCATTATTTTTTGCGCCCCCGCGCATCTGCGCGGCGTGCATCGTTGTTCAAGAGCCGCAGCCGCAAGTTTTTTCCTTGGGGCGGTGCTGATGGAGCCCACGGCGTGCAGCACCGACCCAGGGAAAAAACTAAAACCTCCTTCCGGGCGTGGCCTGCGTCCCGACGTCCGCCGGTTGACGAGGGGTGGGCAGAGCATGGGGCCGTCCAGGTGGAGAGCGGAGCGGACCTTGACGGCCGCAGGGTCTGCGAACAGGTGGTGGCGGATGCCGGGATGTGGGCGGAGCCCGGCCTCGGCGGAGGGGGCGAGCCGGTGGCTTTCCCGCAGAGCGGGAATCAGCGAGGTGAGCGAGGGGTGGCGGATGAGGGCGGTCTCCCGAGGATCGGGAACCGACCGTGGGCGCATTTCCCGCAGAGCGGGAATGGGTGGGGCGGCGGGGAGCTGCTCTTGGCGGGGTACTTCTCGGGCTGATCGCTGGGAGGCCCGGGACGATCAGGCGTCGCCACGCGACGGCGCTATCAATGCGTTAGGGATGTGCAGGGTGCGGAGCAGTCCGGCTATTCGCCGGACCGGAGCGAGAGCGGAGCCCGGAGGAGCCCGGCCCCGAAGGGCAACGCCCGAGACGTTTCCTTCTCCCCTTTCCCGGCCTCCATCGCTCGTGCGAGACTGTGAGTCCCTGGCCCCACGGCCGATGCATGCATGGAAGCGACGGAGAAAGACTTGGCTCGCAAGCGTAAGACCGACAAGCCCGATGACGACACCGCCCTGCTGAGGGCCACCGCCTCCAGCCCGGAAGCGTTGCTCTCCGATCTCAGGTCCTTGATCCACGAATCCCGCGAGGTTGTCTCTCAGGCGGTCAACTCTGCCTTGGTCCTGCTCTACTGGCAGATCGGGCACCGGATCCACGACGACATCCTCAGGCAAGGGCGTGCGGCTTACGGCGAAGAGATTGTCTCGACGCTGTCGCGACAATTGACAGCCGAGTTCGGCCGAGGCTTTGCCGAGAAATCCCTCCGTCGAATGATTCAGTTTGCGGAGGAATTCCCGGATCCCCAGATTGTCGCGACGCTGTCGCGACAATTGAGCTGGAGCCACTTCGTCGAGATCATCCCGCTCGACGACCCGCTCAAGCGGGATTTTTACGCCGAGATGTGCCGCCTCGAACGCTGGAGCGTGCGCACGCTCCGGGCCAAGCTCGGCGGCATGCTCTTCGAGCGGACCGCCCTCTCGAAGAAGCCAGAAGCGTTGGCGAAACAGGAGCTGGCCAAGCTCCGCGACGAAGACCGCCTGACGCCCGACCTGGTCTTTCGCGACCCGTACCTCCTCGACTTCCTCGGCCTCAAGGACACCTACAGCGAGAAGGACCTGGAATCGGCCGTCCTCCGCGAGCTCGAGAGCTTCATCCTCGAACTCGGCTCCGGCTTCGCCTTCGTCGCCCGCCAGAAGCGGATGCACATCGACCAGAAGGATTTCTACCTCGACCTCCTGTTCTACCACCGGAAGCTCCGGCGGCTGATCGCCATCGAGCTGAAGCTCGGCCCCTTCGAAGCCGCTCACAAGGGTCAGATGGAGCTCTACCTCCGCTGGCTAGAGAAACACGAGACGCAAGAGGGCGAGGAGTCGCCCCTGGGACTCATCCTCTGTGCGGACAAGTCGGACGAGCAAATCGAGCTTTTGCAACTCGACCAGAGCGGCATCCGCGTCGCGGCCTACATGACCGAGCTGCTCCCTCGGCCCCTGCTCCAGGAGAAGCTCCACGCCGCGGTCGCCACGGCCCGGGCCAGGCTCGGCGACCCGGACCAATGACGGGCTCGAATTCGGTGGGACACTTCGCCCTATTTTGTCCTTCCGCACTGTCCCACGGGCGATCGCCGCTTCTCAGGAAATGGGCAACCTTTCGGGATCACGCCGCGAATCATCAGAGCACCGCTTGCGGAAATTTTCCGGTGGGACAGCCGGGATGAGTTTGGATTTTCGCCGGGCGGCGTTGGTGGGACAGTTATTCACATGTCTTGGCCGCTTCAGGCCCCCTCCCTGCCCCGCTAAGAGCGGCTTTTCTGGGTCTTCAAAGAGAAGAGAGAGAAATAGGAAAGCACCAAGGGGACCGAGGAACCATCGCTCGGGGTGACCTCCGCCGAAGGGCACGGCTCGTTCGAGCGATGGTTCCGAGTGTCGCAACCGGCCGCAGGAGCGGCCGGGACGCGAGCACGGAAGGCGAGCCATGGACGGCGGTGGAATCTCGGTGTCAGCCGTCGCGCCCGCTTTTCATCGGTGCTACCCACTCCGGCTGAGGTTTTACTCAGTCCAGTCGGCCCCGATGGGAAGGGACTTTGATGAGGATCAAGCTGTTCGAGAGGTGCGATCCGGCAATGGATGTTGATAAGGAGACCCTTTTGAGCTTCCAGAACAGGGTTAACACCTGGCTCCGGAAGGCTCAACGGCATCCTCAGTACCGGATCCTGAATCAGTCTGTGTGTATGAGTGGCCCTTCGGACGGAGCGCTCGAAATCGTCGTTTCCATCTGGTACGAGAAGGTTCCACCCAAGGAGTGACCAATCCCGGGGCCCGGCTCTCCCCCAAGTGAGCCATTTGACCTCCGACCCATTCCCCAGACTCCTTCCTCCGAACATCTCCCGCCCCGGGTGACCTGACCTGCGGCCTCTCGACGACGTCCGTGGGACGGAAGGTTGCCGTCGCTTCGTTGCGTTCAACCCCCCCTATCCCGGCCTCCGTCGTTCCCCGCCAGCACTCCCCTCCTAAGCGAAGCGCCCAGGTCGGGATTCCGCATTAGCCCTCAGAAGCCCGATCTTCTGCAAACCGACCATCGCCATAGGCGGCCGGGCGAAAATGCCGTACGGACCAAACGCGGGAATTTGAGAGGCCGCTCAGAGCGTCCTCGCTTCGCATCCGTGCTCCTTCCCCCTGCCCTGCTCCGCTCATGGCCTGCGGTATCACTTCGTTGTGCCGGTATACCTCCACACTCCGTATGAGTATGGAGGCATAGAGTCTCACTCGCCCTTAGAGTGTGGAGGCATAGAGGCGGACTGCGGCCGGTCCTCCCCTGCCCTTGTCTAGGTCTGCACTCGGGAGGTGGCATGACGCTACGGCCAGAACATCATGGCCGGAACGTCATGGCCCGAACGTTAAGGACCTAACGCGAGGCCCGCAATGATGGCGAGTGTGCCGGTATACCGCTGCACTCATTTTGAGTGTGGAGGCATAGAGTCACAATAGATTACCAGTATGAAGGCATAGAGGCGGACTCGGCGAGTGTGCCTCTACACCCGATTGGTGCGGGTGCCTCAGGCTTATCGCCCGTCGCCCGTGCCTCGGCGGTGGAATCGCCCCTGGGCCACACTCCCCTCCCCATCGGGCCGGGTGCGGCCGAACTTTGAGCCCGGTCATTTGCAGTGCTGGGCTCCGAGCGGCTTTAGCCAAATGGCACCCAGCGATCAGTCAGCCGGTACAGAGGCATGCTCTCCCTATCTTGCTTGTACCTCTCTACCTCCAGACTCGGGCCGATTGCTTCACCCTCGGCCTCTTGATTCTTCGTGATCTGGGTTCGGTGACGGGAACGGCTCAGCCCGTTGATGCCAGGGCGATTTCTCTGCGCCCTTCAGTCTGCGTCGGACTCCTCGCATCCGAACGACGCCTTGTGTGCCTCGCCACTCCACACTCAATCAAATCTGTGTGCCTCTCTACCGCCAGACGCAGCGGCTGGCGTTTTCTCCTTTTGATTCTCGGCGTTCCTCGTGTATGGAGTCTGACTCTATACAATGTCGAGCGAGTATGACTCTGTACCCCCAGGCTGTGTCTCCCGCTGATCGGCCTTGCCCTCTAAGCAGCTTCCCGTCTCAACGCTTCGACACATCGCCGTCTAAACGGCTTACTGCCGAACGGCCTTGGCTCTTCGCCACTCGGTGGCCTGAATGCTTTGGCTATGGCGGTCAAGAAACGCCCATCGTCTTGCCGATGAAATCCTGTCCCGATCTCGTAGAGAACTCGCACACCGAATGTCTCGCTCGAAGCGGAGCTTTTGCCATGTCCGAAGAGCATTCCGAAGGCAACGCGACACGCACGCGAAAGCGTTCCGCCGTAAAAACGCCTAGCCGTCAGGTCGCCTCCAAAGTTAAGGCGACTCTCCATCTGAGCGTCGAGGCCTCTCAGCGTCTGAGCGTCCACGCGACGATGCTCGGCGTGGACCGCTCCGAACTCGTCGAGCAGCTCATCCGCGAGAACCTGAAGCGATTCGTCGTCTCGGATCGCGGCGGCTCGAACGCCGCTAACGACGCGGGCTCGCCCGAAGCGGCCTGAGACGATCGGGGGAGTGTGCCTCGTCACTCCAGACAGCCAATCTGTCTGGAGGCATAGAGGCGTACAGAATCAAATCTGTCAGCCGGTATAGAGTCACACTCGCGAGTTGAGTGGAGGCACACCGAGTGCGTGTGCCTCTCCACCGCCTGACGCTGGATCAGCGTTGGTTCTTCTTGTGAGATTGCGCGATCGCCGCCTTGATCGCGCTCTTGAGCGAGATGGGGAAGGCCTGGGCGGTGGGGGTCCCCCAGCGACCGCGAGCGGGGACGGTGCTCAGGTCGAGGAACTCGGTGGACTCGTGGAGGGCGAGCACCAGGGCGTGGAAGATCTCGGACGCCTTGGCGTCTCGTTGCACGCTGTAGCTCTGAACGAAGTCGATGATCTCATCGATCATCCGCTGAGTTTCCGGCGTGGTGTTGATCTGCTTCCTGGGCGGCGCCTTCGGGATCCTCCGACGACGACGCTTGGCTTGGGCCTGCGAGTCGGGCTCCGTCTGCGGCCTGGGCGTTCCTACCGGCTCGGCGACTTCCTCACGTGCGACGACCGGGGCCGAGGCCTTCGGGAACTCGACGACGTTCTCCGACGCGCGGGCGACCTGCGGCTGCGGGGCAGGGGAGGGCGCGGCTGGCTTCGGGGCCGGGCGCGGGGCGGGTGCCGCCTCGACCTCGTCCAGGTAATCGCCGAGGGCCACCGGGGCGGGCCGGTCGGGGATATCGATCTTGAAGGAGGGCGGTAGCCCTCGGTTTTCCTTAGCCACGGTTGGCCTCCATCAGCGGTGCGGGCTCTTCGCCGGGTGTCTCCTTCGCATTCTCGGCAGCGACGCGGTCGAGCCGAGTCAGGACCTCGGTTGCGAGCGTCCGGAACTGCTCCGCGGCGGCGTGGTCCTTCGCGTGCTCGAAGATCGTCTTGCCGTAGATGCTCGCCTCGCGGTGTTTCACGCTCCGGTGGATGGTCGTCGCGAAGACGACGTCCGAGCCGAACTTCGTCGTGAGCATCTGCTGGATGTCGTTGTCGAGCTTGGGCCGGGAGTCGAAGCTCCCGATGAGCACCCCTAAGAGCTTCAGCTCGGGATTGTACCGCTCGCGGACCTTCTCGACGGTTCGCCAGAGCGTCTCAAGGCCCTTCAAGTCGTAGCCCGAGGGGAAGACGGGGATGATGTAGTAGTCAGACGCGATGAGCGCCGTCGTCATCAGGAAGCCGAGGTCTGGCGGGGTGTCGATGATGATCACATCGCGGGTTGCCTTGAGCGACTCAAGCGACTGCTTGAGGCGGTGGCGGTGCTCGCCCTTGATGTCGTCCGCGTCCAAGTCGGAGTAGTCGTCGTTCGCGATCGTCGCCTGGAGCTGGGAATCGAGCCGGTGGGGCACGGTTCCCAAGGCCCGGTGTCCCGGGACGACCGTGAGGAGCCCGCCGAAGCGTTCCTCCTCGAACTCGAATTCGATCTCCCGGGCGGGACGCTTGCCGAGGTAGGCGTCGGCCAGGGTGTACTGCCCCTCGTGGGCGATCTGGTCGCGGTCGATTCCGAAGGTATCGGTCGCGTTGCACTGGGGGTCTGCATCGACCACGCAGACGGAGAGCCCCTCTGTGGCCAAAGCCGCAGCGAGGCTGACCGCGGAGGTCGTCTTGCCGCAGCCTCCCTTCTGGTTGGCCAGGGTGATGGTAACGGCACGCGGAAATCGCATCAAAATCGCCTCCTGGAAAGTTTTTTTCTGGGTACGGTATACCACTATGCCTCCACACTCACTAGGGGTATTTGTGTCGAGGTATACCTCCACACAGATGGCCTTTCGTGTGCCTCTCTACCCCCACACTCTTAGCGGTTTTTGTCCAGTCTGCCTCCACACTCGGGGCCGCGGGAACTCGCGGGATTTTCAGAGATTTTCCCCTGTACACGAAGGGCGATGGGGAGTCTGGGGGTAGAGAGTTGTACTCGGAAATAAGAGCCATCGTGTGGGGGTATACCTCCACACACATAGGCATGTGTGTGCCTCTATACCTCCGGAGAGATCGCCGTAAACCAAGGCAATTCGCGCCTTTAAGGCCACACGAGGCTACTTCTTGAGTGGTGATAAGTAGTTGCGGCGCTTCGCCCAGCCGCCCTATACTCCGACTTTAACGGGCTTAAAGCAGGCCCGTCGCCACGCCCATGGGGGGCGGGGCTGAATCGGAAGGGCGAACGGATATGTAGGCTGAAGAACGACGGTCCCAGAACGCAAAAAAGCGACCCGCCTGCCAGGGCGAATCGCTTCATTGCTTCGCGGTCAATTGACCTGAATCGAGAGGAACCCTGCCAGGGGTTCGCGGCGCCAGACGCACCGGCTCGTCACAAGCCCAAGTCTAGCGCCCCCTCCCGAATCTAGTCAAGACAAACCTCCGCGAAGGACGGGATCCTTGCGCGCAGAATCTGCCATCCGTCGGCCCTGGGGCAACGCGGACGCCTGTCTTATCGTCCGCAGACTCGGGTCATTGAAATGTCGATTGTCGACGCGAAGGGGAGGGGTGCGTCCCGGAGGGAGCCTAGCGGGGGATACGAAGGGATTTCCGTCACGCAACTCTCGATGGTCTGGTGGGCCTACAAATCGGGTCTCATCAGCAAGCTGGGGCTCCGCGCCTACTTCGGATGCTGGGAGCTGGAAACTCGTCGCCGCCTCTCGGGCGGAAAATACCAACCCTCGCTCGCCGGGCTCCAGAAGCTCGTCGGCGGACCCCTCAAGGAGGGGAAGGCGGGACTCCGCCCGGTCGTCGATCGGCTCCTCGAACTGGGGCTCCTCCGCACCTGCTCGAAGGAAGGCATCTCGTTCGCCTCCTCGTGCGAAGACATCCGCCACGAGGACAAGGCCGCCCTCGAAGCGATGCTCGACGAGATGCGGGGCGTCACCCGCAAGGTCCCCGTGCCGAGACGCATCATCCGTCGCCTCGCCGGTGGCCTCAGCAAGGCCCGGACGGCGGTCGTCATCGCCCACCTCATCCGCTGCCTCTTCTATCGCAAGGCCGAGGGCATAAACCCCGTCGGCTGCTGCAAGGCCTCGTGGATCGCCCGAGTCTTCGGCATCACCGAGCGGAGCGTCTACGACGCGCGAAGCTACCTCGCCGTCGAACTCGGCTGGCTCATCCCGCAGGACAACACGCAACGCATCCTCAACCGAGACGGCCTCTGGGTCGCCGTGAACCTCGACTGGGGGCACGAGGAAAAAGCGGTCCCTGCGAGCGAGCCTTCCGCACCCGAGTTGTCCACAGAGCAGGGCAGGGGAGAGGCCCCGAGCGAAAACGAATCTTCAGGCCCTCGGGCCGA
>LNFM01002161.1_pt1 | contig 41836 bp, 40 predicted proteins | sample 596031 | NCBI WGS metagenome assembly LNFM01 (sample SAMN04254537, study PRJNA301005) | activated carbon metagenome | isolation source: dual media filters at the Ann Arbor, Michigan drinking water treatment plant | place: USA: Ann Arbor
GTGGCGAGCGCGGTCTTGCCCATGCCGGGACGGCCGGCCAGCACGATCAAGTCGGATTTCTGCAGGCCGCCCATCATGCGGTCGAGGTCGTCGAGGCCGGTGGCGATGCCGGACAGTTTGCCATCGCGCTGGAAGGCATTGGCCGCCATGTCGATAGCGGTGGTCAGCGCCTGGCCGAAGCCCTGGAAACCGCCGTCGTAGCGGCCGGTTTCGGCTAGTTCGAACAGTTTGCGCTCGGAATCCTCGATCTGGTCGCGCGGCGAGAAGTCGACCGGCGCGTCGTAGGCGACATTGACCATGTCCTCGCCGACGATGATCAGCGCCCGGCGGATCGACAGGTCGTAGATGGTGCGGCCGTAGTCCTCGGCGTTGATGATGGTGGTGGCTTCGGCGGCGAGGCGGGCCAGATACTGGCTCAGCGTCATGCCACCGATGTCTACATTGCCGTCGAGGAATGTTTTCAGGGTGATTGGGGTGGCGATCTTGCCGGCGCGGATCAGGTCGCGCGACAGCTGGAACACTTTCTGGTGGATCGGCTCGAAGAAATGCGTCGGCTCGAGAAAATCCGATACACGGTAATAGGCTTCGTTATTGACCAGAATAGCGCCCAGCAGCGCCTGTTCCGCCTCGATATTGTGCGGAGCGGAACGAAACTGCGGCGCAGGTTCGAGCTGCTTGCGGAGTGCCGAATCGATTGGTGCCATGATGTCTTTGCTTACCCGGAAAATGTGGCATAGCACGCGCGTTCCGGCGGGCAGGAAACAACGCGTTAACGTGCCCGCAATTCACAAGCGAAAATCGATGGGGGCTGCTGCCGGTTTTTTCTTGACCGGTGTATCGGGCGCGGGTGCGAGACAGTTTACTCGCCGGCCAGCCGAAGAGGCGGGCGGCGCGCCGCTTCGGCCATTCGCAGCCGCTGTTCCTCGCGCACGATATAGTCGCGTGTCATCGGCACCACCTTCTGCCGTTTCGTCAGTTGGAGTTGGAACACCATCATGTTCTGCTCGCGGAAGGCCATTTCCGACGCCGCCAGGTAGAATTCCCACATCCGCACGAAGCGCTGATCGTAGATGCGCTCGACTTCGCCGCGGTGCGCGATAAACCGCTCGCGCCAGTGCCTGAGGGTCTCGGCGTAATGCAGCCGCAGGATCTCGATGTCGGTCACCAGCAGGCCGGATTTCTGCACCGCCGCCAGAACTTCCGACAAGGACGGTATATAGCCGCCGGGGAAAATGTACTTGGAAATCCATGCGTTGGTCACGCTGGGGCCTTCTGAGCGTCCGATAGAATGGAGCACCATCACCCCGTCGTCGGCCAGCAACTGCGCGCCCTTGCGGAAGAAGGCGTCGTAGTGATTGACGCCGACGTGTTCGAACATGCCAACCGACACAACGCGGTCGAACGGACCGGTGACGTCCCGATAATCGCGCAGCACGAAGCGGGCGCGGGAGGACATGCCCTTTTCCGCGGCGCGCGCGTTGGCGACGCCAAGTTGTTCTCGTGACAGCGTGATGCCAGTCACGTCGGCGCCGCCGATATCGGCGAGATAAAGTCCGAGACCGCCCCAGCCGCAGCCGATATCGAGCAAGCGAGGCGGCGATTTGAGATCGTCCGGGCTAAGTTTCAGCTTGGCCGCAAGGTGACGCTTCTTGGCCAGCTGCGCATCGTCCAGCGACTGGCCGGGGAACTCGAAATAGGCACAGCTGTACTGCCGGTCGGCATCGAGGAAGAGCGAATACAGGCGGCCGTCGAGGTCGTAGTGGTGCGCGACGTTGCGGCGCGAGCGCGGGCGCGGGTTGAACTGGCTTAGCCGCCGCTTCAGATACCGCAGCCAGGTCTGCAGCAGCGCCCAGTGCGGCACATCGGATCCCTGCCCGAGGGCGATGGCCAGCACATCGGCGATCGAGCCTTGCTCGACCACGAAGGTGCCGTTCATGTAGGATTCGCCGAACTTGAGTTCGGGATCGAGGAGAATGCCCCATTCGGCGGCGCGTGAGGTAAAGCGGACCGATACCGGCTGGCCGGTCCCATCGCCGAATGTGAAAACCGTGCCGCGCGAGGTGGTTACCCTGAAAGTCCCTCGCCGGATGAAGGTCTTCAGCAGAAACTGAAGCAACCGGTCCATCGGCCGCCCCCAATTCCTCTCATGCGTTTATCGGTCTGCCGTCGCTTCTCCTTGGCCCGTCAAAGGTCGGGTGCCTTTCCGTCAGTGCCCAGGATTTGATCAAAAAAGTCACGGTACAGCAATGCCACAAATGGCCGCGCGCGGCGGAATCTGGCAGGGTCCCAACAGCCGCCAATACGTTATCAGGACGATTGAATCGCGATGGCGGGCGAACGGCGCGCCGCGAGCAGGGGATGGACCAGAATGACAGTTTTTAATGGCGGTCTCCGGCTGGTGACGGGGATTTTGGCGCTGACCCTCGTGCTGCCGGCGGCAGCGCAGGAGATCCTCGGGCAGGGCAAGACTGGCGCTCAGCTGTTCGCCTCAAACTGCGCCCTCTGCCACAAGTCGCCGCAGGGGCTGACCAAGGCCGGAGGAATTTTCGGGCTCAGCTCGTTCCTGAGGCAGCATTATACGTCCAGCCGGGAAACCGCCGCGGCCATCGCTGCGTATCTGGAAACCGTGGACAGAGCCGCTCCGCCGTCCAGGACGCCGGCCCGCCGTGGCAAAGCTGATGACAAGGGGAAACCGGCTGCGCGGCGACCGGAGCCAGCCAAGCCTGGCGAGACGGCGCCTGGCGAGACGAAATCTGGCGCGACCAGGTCGAAACCGGCCGAGACCAAGGCTTCGGATAGCACTCCCGTCGAGGCCTCCGAACCGGCACAGGCGAAGCCAGTGGACGCTAAGCCCGCAGACGAGAAAGCCGGTGAGCCAAAGGCTGCACCGGCTTCCAAGCCTGATTAACGCGGTCGAGACCTGCGTCAGTCCTCGTCGGCGTCTTTCTTCTTCTTGGCGGCCTTGGCCGGCTTCTCGGCGTCGGCGGTTTCTTCGCCTTCGGCCTCGCTGTCGTCTTCGTCCGCCGTCTTGTTTTCGTCGAACAAAGCCTCGGCCTTGGCCAGTGCTTCGGCCGCATCCTCCTCGTCATCGTCGCGACGGATGTTGACGTTCTCGCCACGGGCGATGCGCTCGGCTTCCGCCTCGCTGCGGGCGACGGTGACAGTGACGGTCACTTCGACGTCCGGGTGCAGGTCGAGCGGCACCTTGTAAGCGCCGATCAGCTTGATCGGTGCGTTCAGCGCGATCTGGGCGCGGTTGACGTCGGCACCTTCGGCCTGGATCAGGCTGGCGATGTCGCGGGTCGACACCGAGCCGAACAGCTGGCCGGTTTCGCTCGCCTGACGGATCACGACGTAGGTCTTGCCGTCGACCTTGGCGGCGAGCTTGCCGGCTTCGCCCTTGGCTTCCAGGCTCTTGGTCTGCAATTCGGCCTTCATGCCCTCGAAGCGGGCCTTGTTGTCGGCGCTGGCGCGCAGCGCCTTGCCGCGGGGCAGCAGGAAGTTACGGGCATAGCCGTCCTTCACTTTGACCACATCGCCCATTTGGCCAAGCCGGCCGATACGCTCGAGTAGGATCACGTCCATTGTCGTCACTCCTTGAGTTGATCTGAAACGGTTAAGTAAGAAGGCTAGATTCGGTTGGCGGGCGGCGCCGGCGGCGGCCGCTTTTGCGCGATGCGGGCACGCAGATCGATGGCGGTCTCGATCAGGCCGAGGATGCAGAGCGCCAGCACCGGCCAGCCGAAAATCATCACGGAGGCGTAGACGCCGCCGAGCACAAAGGGGCGGCTGTTGATACCGAGCGTGACGGCGTGCAGCACCGCGAAACCCAGCACGGCATAGGCCATCAGCAGCGCTGCGGACACGACGTTGGCGACGATGCCGATCATGCCGCCGAAGAAGCCCAGCGCCAGCGCGATCGCCAGCGCGGCGGCGACGGCGCGGGGAAATTCCAGGTCCGCCAGCGGCGGCCATGGCCGTGTCAGGCGGCCCGAATACTTCACCACGCGGGCGGCGAGCCACAGGTTGACGACGTTGGTGATGGTGGCCAGCACCGCCGCCGCGGGCGGGATCGCCACCACCAGAAAGTCGACCAGGCGGGCGACGTTGGTGGTGTTGTCAGGACCTGCGGGGGCGCCGGTTTCGATCCGCAGCATGCGGGAGAGGGAGTCGCGCAAGGTGGTGCGGAAGGTTTCCGCGTCGAGGCCGAAATTCGGGATCGCGATCACCACAATCATCGACGCCAGCACTGCCGCCCAGACCACCAGGCGGCCCGGGGGATACCATTCAAGCAGCGGCACGCTGCCGTTGCCGGCGGTGCCGGGCCGCGCCAGCATGGCCAGATAGCCGAGCCACCAGGCGGGCAATCCGCAGCCGGCCAGAAAGGCGAAGAAAAACACGAAACCGAACGCCACCCCGAGGGCAACGGCGCCGGTGAAAGCGGCCACCAGCGCCGCCCAGTGGCTCCAGCCGAGCCCGGCGATCATGATCGGCAAGGGGGCGAGGTAGAACAGCAGAATCGACAGCAGGGAGCCGGACGTCACCGAGGCGAACAGCAAAGCTGCCGCGGCGCCCGCGCCTACACCGATCGATCCAAGCTGCATCATCACGAGCTGTCCCGCTCCCGTCGAGCGGTTAGAGACGGATCATCCCGCCCCAACCATCGGCTCCCGGGGCGCCCCCGGAAGCCTCGTTGAAAGTGATCTTTGTCAGATCACGTCACCGATCCGCAAACTCGGATCAGCGAATGACGTAGGGCAGAAGGCCGAGGAAACGGCAGCGCTTGATCGCCTGCGCCAGTTCGCGCTGCTTCTTGGCCGATACCGCGGTGATGCGGCTCGGCACGATCTTGCCGCGTTCCGAGACGTAACGCTGCAGCAGCTTCACGTCCTTGTAGTCGATCTTCGGCGCACCGGTACCGGTGAACGGGCAGGTCTTGCGCCGCCGGAAAAACGGCCGGCGCGCACCGCCGCCACCACCACCAGCTCCGCCAGCGCCTTGGGATGAGAATGCCATGGTCTATTCCTCCACCGACGCTGTTTCGCCGGCCTCGTCGTCGCGCCGCGGACGGCGTTCGCCGCGGTCACCGCCGCGCCCGCCACGATCACCACCCCCGCGATCGAAGCGGTCGCCCCGATCGCCGCGATCGTCGCGATCCGACTTGCGCATCATCGCCGACGGGCCTTCCTCGTGCTCTTCGACGCGGATGGTCAGGTACCGCAGCACGTCTTCGTTCAGACGTTCCTGGCGCTCGACCTCGCTGAGGGCGGCAGCCGGCGCATCGACATTGAGCAGCGTCAGATGCGACTTGCGGTTCTTGTTGATCCGGTAGGAGAGGGACTTGAGGCCCCAATATTCGTTCTTGACGACCTTGCCGCCGTTGGCCTCGAGAATGCCGGTCAGCTGCGCGGTCAATTCCTCGACCTGTTGCGTGCTCAGATCCTGGCGCGCAAGATAGACGTGTTCGTACAATGGCATGAATTGCCTTTCCCTGATGAACCCAATGTCCTCAACCCTGGCGCCTAGCCCTTCGAGCCCTTCGGGAAAGGCTCGAAACTGCTTCGAAGGCGGGAACACGGGACGACGGGCACGCTGGCCCTACCGGTTATCCACGAAAGTCGTGCAAAAACGGCCGTCCGTTCAGCTCCCAACCAGGATCGACGGAACGCGCGGTTTATAGGGTGTTTTTGTCAAAACGCAAGCCGGACCGCGGCTGGCGGTCTGGCCGAGGCTAGCCGCGCTGTTGCAGCCGGGCGGCGAGTTGGACCGCCAGGTCGGCGCCTTCCTTCAGCTGCCGGGCGATTTCGGGCGCTTTGCCACCGGATTGGCGCATTTTCGAGAGGGCTTGCAGCAATTGCTCGAGGTTTTGGGCAATCAATTGCTGTCGGAACTCCGGATCGCGGCGCGCCCGGGTGAGAGCCTCTTCGTTGACCAGTTCACGCATAACACCGCCCAAGGCCGACCGACGGCCCACCCTAGCGGGGGAGTCTTTGCACCGGGTTACCGCTGGCGGCGCAACTTGACAGAAGCGGGTGCGCGGTGTCTCTCGGCCCGATTTTTCGCGCAAGCGGGGCAAAAAGGGCACGAGATGGCGGTCGCTTTTCTATTTCCGGGCCAGGGCAGTCAGTCCGTCGGCATGGGCAAGGCGCTGGCGGCGAATTTTCCCGCCGCGGCAAAAGTCTTTGCAGAGGTCGACGACGCGCTTGGTGTCAAACTGAGCGACATCGTCTTCGAAGGTCCGGCCGATACGCTGACGCTGACGGAGAACGCCCAGCCGGCGCTGATGGCGATGTCGCTGGCGACCCTGCGGGTGCTGGAGACTGAAGCCGGGCTCGACCTCGCGCGCGATGCGCGGTTCGTGGCCGGCCATTCGCTCGGCGAGTATTCGGCGCTGGCCGCGGCCGGGGCCTTCAGCATCGCCGACGCGGCGCGGCTGCTGCGCACGCGCGGGCAGGCGATGCAGAAGGCGGTACCGGTTGGCGTCGGCGCCATGGCGGCGCTGATCGGACTGGACTTCGACACCGCGTCGGCGATTGCTGATGAGGCGGCACAGGGCCAAGTGTGCCAGGCTGCCAACGATAACGGTGCCGGACAGGTTGTGGTGTCGGGCGACAAGGCTGCGGTCGAGCGCGCCGTCGAAATCGCCAAGGCCAAAGGCGCCAAGCGCGCGATGCTGCTGCCGGTCTCGGCCCCGTTCCATTGTGCGCTGATGGCGCCGGCCGCCGATGTGATGGCCGAGGCGCTGTCGAAGGTGAAGGTCAACCGGCCGGTCGTGCCGGTGGTCGCCAATGTGCGGGCCCATCCGCTCCAGGATCCGGCGGAGATCGTTCATGCGCTGGTGGAGCAGGTCACCGGCACGGTGCGCTGGCGCGAGTCGGTCGTCGCTATGGCGCAGGCGGGCGTCACCGAGTTCTATGAGATCGGCGCCGGCAAGGTGCTGAGCGGGTTGGTCAAGCGTATCGCCGACGGTGCCAGCGCCACGGCGATCGGCACGCCCGAGGATATTGCTGCCTACAAGGCCGGGAGGAATTCATGATGTTCGATTTGACGGGCAAGACCGCGCTGGTGACCGGCGCAACCGGCGCGCTGGGCGGCGCCATTGTGCGTGCGCTGCATGCGCAGGGCGCGACCGTTGCCATCTCCGGCACGCGTGCCGAGCAGCTCGAGGCGCTGGCTGCCGAACTCAACAGCCGTGTTCACGTGCTGCCCTGCGATCTGACCGACAAGGATTCGATCGAGGCGCTGGTGCCGAGCGCGGAAGAAAAGATGGAGCGGCTCGACATCCTCGTCGCCAATGCCGGCGTCAACCGCGATAATCTTTTTGTGCAGTTGAACGACGACGATTGGGACAAGGTCATCGCCGTCAATCTGACCGCCACCTTCCGGCTTACCCGCGCCGCGGTGAAGGGCATGATGCGCCGCCGCTGGGGCCGCGTGATCGGCATTTCGTCGGTGGTCGGATTTACCGGCAATCCGGGGCAGGGCAATTATACCGCGTCGAAGGCCGGCCTGGTCGGCATGCTCAAGTCGGTGGCCTGGGAATATGCCAAGCGCAACGTGACGGCGAACTGCATTGCCCCCGGCATCATCACCAGCGCGATGACCGACAAGCTCAACGACAAGCAGCGCGAGACGATCCTGAGCCGGGTTCCTGCGGGAAAGCTGGGGACGCCTCTGGACGTGGCCGCGGCGGCGGTGTACCTCGCCTCCGACGAGGCCGGCTACATCACCGGGCAGACCATTCACGTCAATGGCGGCATGGCCATGATCTGATCGGCCCGGGGGAAAGGCTTGGCTTTCCAAGGCTTGTACGGCTACGCTGGCGCGCGCTAGTCAACGCTTTTGAAGTATGGTAACCGAAATTCGGGCCGGTTGGGGCGGCCGACGGCGGGTAAGTCGCGAGTATCGCACCGCAATCGAATACGTCCCGCACCGTCACCACGACGAGGCCTAACCGCGATGGCTGCGATCTGATCCGGGTTGCAGCCCAATCTAAAAAGCACGAGGTTGAACGATGAGTGACATTGGCGAGCGGGTGAAGAAAATCGTCGTGGAGCACCTTGGGGTGGAACCCGACAAGGTGACCGAGCAGGCGAGCTTCATCGACGATCTGGGCGCCGACAGTCTCGACACCGTCGAGCTCGTGATGGCTTTCGAAGAAGAATTCGCTTGCGAAATTCCCGACGATGCGGCGGAGACGATCCTGACCGTCGGCGACGCGGTGAAGTTTCTCGAAAAGAACGCAAAAAGCTGAGCAGTTGCAGTCGCGATTGCTCGCCAGCATTACCAGCTCTTGGCTAATGGGCTATGCGCGAAGCGGCTGCGCATATAATTCCGCTCGGAGCCGGTCATGAGACGTGTCGTCATCACCGGAATGGGTATGCTGACGCCGCTGGGCTGCGGCGTCGACGCGACGTGGCAGCGCCTGCTCAAAGGTGAGAGTGGCGCCAAGCAGATCGACACGTTCGACGTCTCGGACATCTCCTGCAAGATCGCCTGCGTGATTCCGCGCGGCGACGGCACCAACGGCACCTACAATCCCGATCAGTGGATGGAGCCGAAGGAGCAGCGCAAGGTCGACGACTTCATTGTCTTCGCCATGTGCGCTGCGCGCCAGGCACTGGACGATGCCGGCTGGCATCCGAAGAGCTACGAAGACCAGACGATGACCGGCGTGCTGATCGGCTCCGGCATCGGCGGCATCGAAGGCATCGCCGACATGGCGGTGACCTTGCATGAGAAGGGACCGCGCCGGGTCTCGCCGTTCTTCATTCCAGGCCGCATCATCAATCTCGCGTCCGGGTTTGTCTCGATCGAATTCGGCCTCAAGGGACCCAACCACGCTGTCGTGACCGCGTGCTCGACCGGCGCTCATGCCATTGGCGATGCCGCGCGCATGGTGGCGCTCGGCGATGCCAACGTGATGGTCGCGGGTGGGGCGGAATCGCCCGTCAATCGCATGGCCATGGCGGGCTTCGCCGCGCTGCGGGCGTTGTCGACCAATTTCAACGACGAGCCGACGCGCGCGTCGCGTCCCTATGACAAGGGCCGCGATGGCTTTGTTATGGGCGAGGGCGCCGGCGCCGTGGTGCTGGAAGAGCTCGAACACGCCAAGGCGCGCGGCGCCAAGATCTACGCCGAACTGGTCGGCTATGGCATGTCTGGCGACGCTTATCACATTACGGCGCCTGCGCCCGATGGCGACGGCGCCTACCGTTGCATGGGCATGGCAGTGCGGCGCGCCGGCATGTCGATGGCCGACATCGACTACATCAATGCCCACGGCACCTCGACGCCGCTCGGCGACGAGATCGAGCTTGGCGCGGTCCAGCGTCTGGTCGGCGAACACGCCAGCCATATATCGATGTCGTCGACGAAGTCCTGCATCGGACATCTGCTCGGCGCCGCCGGGGCGGTTGAGGCGATCTTCTCGATTCTGGCGATTCGCGACAACGTCGTTCCGCCCACCATCAATCTGGACAATCCGTCGGTGCAGACCCCGATCGATCTTGTGCCGCACAAGGCGCGGCAGCGCACCATCGACGCTGCACTGTCGAATTCGTTCGGATTTGGCGGCACCAACGCCTCCCTGATCTTCCGGCGCTATGCCGACTAGGGACCGTTGCCGGCCGTTTTCCCAAGCCCAAGCTTCGCCATAATTCCGCCTAACGTGGCAAAGGTGCTAGTGTTTTCGCGATGGCGCAGCGCGCCTGCGAATCGGATGCCCCAGCCGCACACAGGAGTTTGCCTAAGGTGAGTCAGCCGGGATCGACAGCGGGGATCAGCGCGTGAATTCGACTTCACCGCCCAATGGCAATGGCAATGGCGCGGGTCCCGGCGCGGGTTTGCCGCCGCCGCCCCCGCCGCCGTCGAAGCCGCCGCGCAGCCCGCGCGCCGCGCTGGAGCCGGAGCAGGTGCCGCTGCCGCAGCGCCGCTCCAAACGGGCGCGTCATCCGCTGGTGATCGTCGGCAATGCCATTTTTACCATCCTGATTCTCGTCTCGGCGTCCGTTGGTGCTGCGCTGTATTTCGGCAAGCAGCGGTTTGAGGCGCCAGGTCCCCTGGTGGCAGACAAGATCGTCAACATTCCGCGCGGGCTTGGCATCAGGGACATCTCCGAACTGCTGATGCGTGAGGGCGTGATCAACCAGCCGTGGGTCTTTGTCGGCGGCGTGATCGTTCTCAAGGCGCGTGGCGACCTGAAGTTCGGCGAGTACCAGTTCACCAAAGGCTCCAGCGTGTCCGATGTCGTCGATACGCTGATCGAGGCCAAGGTCGTGCAGCACACGTTCACCGTTGCCGAGGGACTGACGTCGGAGCAGATCGTCGCCCGCCTGCTGGAGACAGAGGCACTGGCCGGCCCGATCAAGGAAATCCCGCGTGAGGGCACGCTGCTGCCGGAGACCTATAAATTTACCCGCGGCATGACGCGCGAACAGCTTATCCAGCGCATGACCCAGGCGCACAAGAAAGCGCTGCAAGAGGTCTGGGAGCGTCGCAATCCTGAAGTGCCCGTCAAGACGCCGGAACAACTGGTCACGCTCGCGTCGATCGTCGAGAAGGAGACGGGGGTGCCGGAAGAGCGCACGCGCGTCGCCGCCGTGTTCGTCAACCGGCTCAAGACCCGCATGCGTCTTCAGTCCGATCCGACCATCATCTACGGCCTGATCGGCGGCAAAGGGGCGCTTGGCCGTCCGATCCTCAAGAGCGAGATCGAGCAGGCCACGCCGTACAATACCTACACGATCGATGGGCTGCCGCCTGGGCCGATCGCCAATCCCGGCCGCGCATCGCTTGAGGCGACCGCCAATCCGGCGCGTACCAAAGAACTTTACTTCGTCGCAGACGGCACCGGCGGCCACGCATTTTCCGAGAATTATGAGCAGCATTTGAAACATGTGGCGCGTCTGCGCCAAATGGAACGTGGCGAAACGCCGGCGCCGCTGGAGCCAGCGGCCAATGGCCGGCGTCCGGCCCCGGCCAAGCGATGACACAGGCGCACCTTTGACAACCGCGCTTTATCCGCAAGCAACGATGCACTAAGGTCGCCGCGCTTCCGCGGCCCCAACCAACGAGATATTTGCCATGGCTCTGTCGAGCATGACCGGTTTCGCTCGCGGCCAGGGTGTCGCCGGGCCCTATGCCTGGAGCTGGGAAATCAAATCGGTCAACGCCAAAGGGCTTGATCTGCGGCTGCGGCTGCCGCCGGGCTGGGATGCGGTCGAAGTGCCGGCGCGCGCCCGTGGCAGCGAAAAGCTGTCGCGTGGCACCGTCTACGCCAATCTCAGCGTCGAGCGCAAAGGCGTGGCGCCGACCGTCAAGATCAACGAGGCGGTGTTGAATGCGGTGATCGCCACGCTGGACGGTCTCGACAATAAAATCGTCGGCGCGGCGCGTCCGACGCTCGACGGCATTCTGGCGCTGAAAGGCGTCATGGAGATCGCCGACGAGGACGAGCGTGAGGAGGATCGCCGCGCCGCCGAGGCCGCCATCATCGCTGGTTTCAACACGACGCTCGCCGATCTGGTCGCGATGCGCCAAGAGGAAGGCGCCACGCTCGGCCGTCTGTTGTCGGCGCGTCTGACGGAGATCGCCACGCTGGCGGCGCGCGCCGAAGCCGCGCCGGGCCGCAAGGCGGAGGCCGTCAAGGCGCGGCTCGCCGAACAGGTCGCGGTGCTGCTGTCGGCGTCGGGGCGCTTCGATTCCGACCGGCTGCACCAGGAGGCAATCATGCTCGCCGCCAAGGCCGACATCCGCGAGGAACTGGACCGGCTCGCTTCGCACGTCGCGCAGGCGCAGAAGATGCTGGCCGATGGCGGCCCCGCCGGACGGCGGCTCGATTTCCTGGCCCAGGAGCTCAATCGCGAATCGAATACGCTGACCGCCAAGTCGAATGATGTCGAACTGACCAATATCGGCCTTGAACTGAAAGCTGTCGTCGAACAATTCCGCGAGCAAGTGCAGAACCTGGAATGAGCCGGTCCCTTTCATGAGTGACGAACGCGACATTTCCCGGCGTGGGATCATGCTGGTGCTGTCTTCGCCCTCGGGCGCGGGCAAGACGACGCTGACCCGCAATCTGCTGGAGCAGGAAGAGAACGTCGCGCTGTCGATATCCGTCACGACGCGGGCCCGCCGCGGCAGCGAGATCGACGGCGTGCATTACCGGTTCATGTCGAAACGCGAGTTCGAAGGGCTGCGTGATTCCAACCAGTTGCTTGAGTGGGCCGAGGTCCACGGCAACTATTACGGAACGCCGCGCGAGCCGGTGGAGCAATCGCTGCTGGCCGGCCGCGACGTTCTGTTCGATATCGACTGGCAGGGGACGCAGCAGCTTTACGAGAAGATGCGTGACGATGTCGTCAGCGTCTTCGTGCTGCCGCCGTCGGCGGATGAACTGAAGGCGCGGCTGGAACGGCGCGCCGAGGACAGCCGGGAGATCATTTCCCGCCGGTTGCGCAATGCGATCGAGGAAATATCGCACTGGCGGGAGTACGACTACATCCTGGTCAACCGCGATCTCGACAAGAGCTTCATGCGGCTGCGCGCCATTCTCACCGCCGAACGATTGAAGCGGGTGAAGATGCTCGACCTGGAAAGCTTCGCCGACCGGCTGCTCGACGACTTGCGCAAGCTGGAACCTTAGAAGCCTTGGTTCAATCAGGCCGCCATCTTCCGCGCGGCTATCGTGCGGTGCTTTTGCGCAACGCAATGAACTCCCGGGCCAGCATGACAAAGCCTTCCACCGGGATCTCCTCGGCCCGCGCCGTCGGCGCGATGCCGGCGGCCTCCAGCAGCGCCAGTGTGTCGACGCCGAGCGACTTCAGGCTCTGGCGCAACATCTTGCGGCGCTGGCCGAAGCCCGCTTCGGTGATGCGCTGCAGGGCGACCGGGTCGCACGGCAGCGGTACCGGGCGCGGCACCAACCGCACCACCGACGACGTGACGCTGGGCGGCGGTACGAAGGCCGCCGGCGCGACGTCGAACAGGATCTTCGCGTCGGTGCGCCAGCCGGCCAGCACGGCCAGCCGGCCGTAAGCCTTGTCGCCGACCCTGGCGACAATGCGCTCGGCCACCTCGCGCTGAAACATCAGCAGCAGCGAGTCATACCAGGGCGGCCACGGCTCGACCGTCAGCCACTGGATCAGCAGGGCGGTGCCGATGTTGTAGGGCAGATTGGCGACCACGCGGGCGCGCTCCGGCCCGAGGTGAGCCATGAGATCGACGGTCAGCGCGTCGCCGGAGACGATATCCAGCCGGCCCGGATAGCGCGCGGCGATCTCCTGCAACGCGGCGATGGCGCGTTCGTCGCGCTCGACAGCGACGATGCGCCGGGCACCGAGCGCGAGCAGCGCCCGGGTCAGCCCTCCCGGGCCGGGGCCGATCTCGACCACGGTAATGTTCTCGAGCGGCTCGGCGGCGCGCGCGATCCGCGCGGTCAGGTTGAGATCATGCAGAAAATTCTGTCCGAGCGATTTTTTCGGCGTCAGGCCGTGCGTCCGGATGACGTCGCGGAGCGGGGGCAGGTCGTCGATCTGGGCCACGGCTAGGCCGGCGCCATAGCCGGCGTCCGTGAAGCGATCCGGGCGGCGAGGATAAGCGCCGCCACCAGGCTCGATGGATCGCCACGTCCGGTGCCGGCAATGTCGAACGCCGTGCCGTGATCCGGCGAGGTGCGCACGAAGGGCAGGCCCAACGTCACGTTCACGGCGTGCTCGAAGGCCAGTGTCTTGATCGGGATCAATGCCTGGTCGTGATACATGCACAGCGCGACGTCGTATGTCGCACGAGCCGTCTCGTGGAACATGGTGTCGGCCGGCATGGGACCGACCGCGTCGATTCCTTCCGCCCGCAGTTGTGCCACGGCGGGCGCCACCACTAAACGGTCTTCGTCGCCCAGTGCGCCGTCTTCGCCGGCGTGCGGATTAAGGCCGGCGACCGCCATGCGCGGTCGGGCGATGCCAAACCGCGCGCTAAGGTCACGGGCAACAATTCGTCCGGTCTCGACGATAAGTTCGGTGGTGAGATGGGACACCACGTCCTTCAGCGGCATATGGATGGTGACCGGTACCACCGCCAGCGTGGCCGACCAGAGCATCATCACCGGTCGCACCGGCTGGCCCGTGGCTTCCTCTGCCAACCGGGCGAGGAATTCCGTATGGCCCGGCTCGGTAAAACCGGAGCGGTAGAGCACGTTCTTGGCGACCGGATTGGTAACGACGGCCGCCGCATGGCCGGCCAGCACGTCGGCAACGGCAAGGCGGATTGAGGCGATCGCCGCGGGCGCGCTGGTGGCGTCGGGCCGGCGCGGCTCGGCGGTGACCGTCACATCAAGGGGCAGCACCGGCAGGGCGCGTGCGAAGGCCGCGACGGCCTCCGCAGGCGCAACGACCGCCAGCGGCACATCGAGGCCAAGCGCACGGGCGCGGTGCTTCAGGAAATCGGGATCGCCGACCAGATAGAACGGTGGCAAATCGAGTTCGGTACGACGCCGCCAGATGCCGAGTGTGAGGTCGGGTCCTATGCCGGCCGGCTCGCCAAGCGTCAAGGCGAGCGGCTGGCCGTGCGCGGTCATATGTTGCTCGCCTATCTCTTGTATTCGATCATCGCCGACTTGCGGATGTCATCCAGAAATTTCTTGGATTCGGTTTCGAACCGTTTGACGAAGAGTTCTTCGCGCACTTCGCGCTTGGCTGAGGATTCCGTCGAGCTTTCCTTCTTGCCGCACAGCGCAAACATCTGCAGTCCTTGCGCCGTCATTTCAGGTGCTGTCAGGCGGCCGACTTCCATTTTCCCGAGCAGTTCAGCAAGTTGCGGCGCAAGGTCTCCCGAACTTCGGTTTATCGGCGAGCGCACGGCGACCTCCCGGAGCGAGCGAGCAAGCGGAAGGCCGGTACTGCACGAGACGAACCGGCTGCGGAGGTTCTCCGCTTCGCGCGCCTTGGCGGCGAGCGTCGCCTGGCTCGAACCGCGCGGGACAACCACAACGACCGGATAGAGCGTGTATAGGAAGCCCGTCGTCCCCTTGTCGGACTCATTGCGCGACCGCATCGCCAACGCGACATCGGAATCGCCGACCTGCAGGGTCGAGTTGAACTTTCCCCGCACGAGCTGAGTCCAGGTCAGTTCGGCGCGAATGCGGGCCTTGACCGTATTGGGTGATACGCCGCTACGCTCAAGCATCTCGCTGAACTGCGCGGAAGACAGCCCTTGGCGCTGCGCCATGTTCTCGAAGGCGTTGTCGACTTCGGTCGCGCCAATTTCCATCCCGTACGATTTGGCTTTTGATATTTTCAGCCGTTCGTCGATGAGTTCGTTGATGACGGCCTGACGCGGCGCGCTTTTGCGTGTCGACGTGGCAATCAGCTTGCTGCGTTGCGCGATGTCGAGTTCGGTGATCGGCGAGCCATTGGCGACCACCACGACCTGAGCTTGGCCAGGGGAGGCCGCGCCGAGGGTGCAAGCGATGGCCGCAATCGCCAGCCATCCGCGACAGGATCGATGTTGTTCTTTAAGTCCCGACATAACGGTATCCATCAGGTGTATCGGCAGGCGTCATAGCGCCGCCGGATTATGTTACAGACCGGCGCCCAAGCCATTCGGGCCGCCAACGGCCGTGCTCACTGCGGTTCCGCCGAGCGTCCGCAGGTTCAGCTGAAGCATGACCGTATGGTTGGCGGTGACGCTTGATGATCCCGAGGCGCTTGAGCCGTAACTATAACTTGTAACGTAATTAAGGGCCAAGATGAGGCAATCGTCGACGTAGCCAAGCCCAATCCGGGTCTGGTCGAATTTGCCCGCATTGATGTCGTAGCGGGCGCCGCCCAGCGCCACCCAGTTGGCGGCGAGCTTGATCGAACCGGTGCCGAGAACGCCCTGCCGGCGGTTGAGGAAGCCAAGTTCAGGTTGTGCGGCATAATCGCCATAAAGCAGGGAGATGTCCCAGCGGTCGAAAGAGGCGCGGGCCTCGAGTTCGGTCCGCTTCGGGGTGAAATTATCCTTGTCCAAGCGGAAGCGGGACGTGACGCTGAATGTCCGGTTTGGCTGATAGGACAGCCGCGCCACGTAATCGGACCGGTCGCTGTCGAGGCCGCTGCCGAGCCCGGTATTTGTGCTGTCGCCGAGGGCAAAGGAATTCGTGCCGAACAGGTGGTAGGACTGCCCGAACACGGCATTGACGAAGCCGCCTTGGTTGAACTGGGCGGTGTACTGGAGGCCATAATTGGCGCGGCCGCCGCCTTCCTGACGATCCCAACCCGAGAACTTGTCGACCCGGAAGAGATTGCTGTCGTCGAAGGTCAGGCTCTGCGCATCTTCGTTCGGCCAGCGGCCGACCTGGGTTTCATTCGGGCGCGCGATCACCTGGGCGACCGGCTCGAGCGTCTGTGTGCCCCAGCGGTGTGCGCTGATGAACGGATAGCGGTATTCGAGGCCGACGGTCGGCATCGCCCGGACCAGTTCGCTATCGCCGGTGTTGATGTAATTGCTCACACCCGGATCGTTCCTGATCTGCATGGCGCCGACATCGGCGCGCAGCGACATGAACGGGGTGAAAATCTGGCCGAAGGAGTCGGTGATGCTGCGCTTCCAGTGGGTCTCGGCCGAAAAGCGGGTGTAGGTGCCGGGGACGCCGCGCAGCAGACAGTTGTTGGTATTCTTGTTCGTCGTGTCGGCGGTTTGCGTGCAGAAACTGTTGACCGACGCAGCCGTCGTGATCGCATCAAAGTTGGCCTGATCGCGGGTCAGGCTGGTGAAGTTGACCTTGTAGCCCAGTTCGCCACCGAACACCGGACGGTCAAACGTGTAATTGTAGTCGATCACCGGATGGATGATCGGGATCTGGGCCTGGGTGTCTGCCCCCGAAAGGCCGAGGTAATAAATGCTACGGGCGTCGAAGTAGCTGCGGTTGCCCTTGCCCGCGATATAGAGTTGCGAGATGCCCTCGATCCTGCCGGTCTGAAGCGTATCCGTGACCCGGTAGCCCGACAGTTTCGGTTTGTAGTCACTCAGAAAATACTTGTCGGAAAGGACAATGGAGTCCCAGCCCCACACCCACTTGTCGGTGATGGCGAATTGTCCCGAGCTTTCCAGGCTGCCGCGCCAGTCGCGGTTGCCCGGCCCCTGGAAGTAATCCTTATCCGACTGGTATATGCCGGCCCCGCGGATCGCATAGGCGCCATTCATCAGCCGCTGGCGGAATTCCCCCTGCATCAACACGCCCTGATTGGTCGTTATCATGGGCGCGACGGTCGCGTCGTAGTCCGGTGCCAGCGCCCAGTAATACGGGACTTCGACAGCGGAGCCGTAGATCGAACTGAATGACACAGTCGGCATCAGAAAGCCGGTCTTGCGTTTGACGGTCGGATCGGGTGCCGAGAAATAGGGCAGGTAAGCCATCGGCACGCCGAAGAATTCGAGGCGCGCGTCCTCGAAATACATCATCTTCTCGCCCTGATCGTGGATGATGCGGGCGGCCTTCACCTGCCACAACGGTGGTTTCTGAGGAGCGTCCTTGCACTCCGCGCAAGCCGTGTAGACGCCGTTCTGAAACACCGTGTAGTTGCCCGCAGTCCGCTCGGCGCGTGTCGCGGCCATGCGGGTTTGATCGGGTGTGTCGAGCCGCAACGAGTCGACGAACCCGTCGCGGTAATCGTCTGCGAGATCCATGATCTCGCCGTAAGTGACCTTGCCGTCCGGTTCCGTCAGCCTGACATTGCCCTCAGCGTGCAGACGCTTGGTCTTTTGATTGTAAATGACCCTGTCGGCTTCCAGCGTGGCGCCGCCGTAATAGATCTGCACGCTGCCGACAGCCAGGACGCGATGGTTGGTGTAGTCGTAGTTGATCTCGCGCGCCTGCACGAGCATTTGTTGCTGGCCGGATTGCTCGCGCGCGATCGCGGCTTGAGACCGCGGAGGGGACGCCGGGCGGGCGGGGAAGGCCAATTCCTGTGCCGATGCGGGAGACGAAATCGGCGCAGCCGCAATCAAGCCACCACAGACCACAAGTCCGAGGACGGCAGCAATCCCTGCGGTGCCGCGGCGGTGAGGCCGGGGCGCTGGTGGACGAGAGCGAATTTGCCCCGCCATCACCCGTCCTCCTGGTACAATAACGCAATAAACCCCGTCAGGCCCCCGACGAGCACAGGCAGCCAAGCCGCTGCCACTGGGTGCATCAGCTCGCCTTTACTCAAGTCTTCGGTCACCTTCGACAAAACATAAAGCAGAAAGCCGGCGGCCACGCCACTTAAAACCATCTTTTGTACCCCGCCGAAGCGGAAGAAACGTAAACTGACGGCGGCGGCAAGGAAAACCATGGAGGCGAACAAAAACGGGCGGGCGAGTAGCTTCTGAAACTGCAATCTATAGCCTGCAGCTCCCAGACCTTCGTTTTCTGCGATCGTAATATACGAAGGCAACTCCCAGAATGGTACAGTTTCAGGTGTCGCGAAACTTTCGCGAACTTGTTCCGACGTCAGGTTCGTCTTGAGTCGATACTCTGCCTGGTCGACCGGCAGCGTTCCAATTTCGTACAGGCGGGAATCCTGCAACAGCCAAACGCCGGGTTCGAGGACGGCGGTGCGCGCCTCGATTCGCTGCCGGAACTGGCCGCTGCTGTCGAATACGAAGACCGAAACACCGGTCAGCCGGACGCCCTGGGCCTGGCTGGCCAGGGCGTTGATGATCGCCATGCCCTCGCTGGAGCGCTGGCTCACCCAGAACGTGCCGCCGGCGCCGCGCAGCGCGGACGGGTCCTGGCCGAACAATTCGGCCTCATAGCGCTTGGATCGTTCCTGCAACAGCGCCGAAATCGGATTGTAGACGGCGGTCGCAACGACGCCGAGCAGGAACGCGACGATCAGCGCCGGCGATATAAACTGCCAAGCCGACATGCCGGCGGCGCGCGCCACCACCAGTTCGAGCCGCCGCGACAAAGTCAGGTAGCAGGACATGGCGCCGATCAGGACGCAGAACGGCATGATGCGCTCGGTCACCTGCGGCACCCGGTACAGCGAAGCCTGTGCCACCAGGATCGCCGATACATTGGGGAGGTCGCCGGCCCGCCGCATCATCTCGATATAATCGAGCAGGGCGACCAGCGCGAAAATGGCGGCAAACACCAGCAGCGTCGTGCCGAGAAATTGCAGCCCGAAATAGCGCGCCAGTGTTCCGCCGTTCATCGTCATAGGCACATCATTGCGGAGCGAAGCGTCGAGTGATGCGCTCGGTGAGCGCGGCGATGGCATTGGTGACGAAAGCCGGCGGCTCCAGGATCAGGCCGCGGCGGATCACGATCAGGCCGAAGACAAGAGCCCCGAACACGGCCAGATATTGCAGCAACAGCATCCATGGGACCGTGGCGCCAAATACGGTCGAGCCGAAACCGATCAGCCGCACCAGTGCCACGCCGCCGATGGCGCCGACCATGGAGAGCGTGCGGCTTTGTCGCGTCGTGCGCGGGGCGCCCAGGTAGGCGAAGGCGATGGCCAGGAACGCGATCGGATACATCGGTGCGATCAACCGGTCGTGCAGTTCGGCTCTGAATTGGCCCGGTTGCTCGATATAAAGCGGGTCTTTCGGGTCGGGGAACAAAAGCTGCCAGAGATACCGTTCGCGGATCGAATATTTGACCGCGCCGCCGCCGCCGGCAAACTGCGAAAGGTCAAAGGCGTATCGGTCGAATACCACGATGGCCGGATCGCGCTGGCCGGTTTCCTGACGCTGCACCACGCCTTTCTGCAGGATCAGGAAGGTGCCGGTGTCGTTGTCGACCAGATCGCCGAACTCCGACATCACGGTGACGCGTTCCTTCGGATTGCGCCGGTCGTCGAGAAAAATGCCGAGCAGTTGACCGTTGTTACGCCGCTCGCGGATGTGGATCGTGACGTTGGCTTCTATCGAGGTGAAGCGGCCCGGCTGCACGATGTTGCTCACCACATTGGCGCGCACTTCGGTGAGCCAGTCGCGCAGCATGCGCAGGCCCTTCGGCGCGAAATAGGAGCCGATCGCGCCGACCAGTATCGAGACCACCAGCGCCACCGACAGGAAGGCGCGAAACAGCACCCACGGCGACATGCCGGCGGCGTTCATGACAATGATTTCGGAATCGGTCGACATCTTGTTGAGCGTATGGGCGACCGCGATCAGCAGGGCGATCGGGGCGATCACGAGCACCAGGAGCGGCACGATCAGTCCGGTAATGCCGACGAACACCAGGATAGTCTGGCCCTGGCTCGTCATCAGGTCGATATCGCGCAACGCCTGCGTGACCCAGATCACCGAGGTCAGGCTGACGAGCACGATCAAAAACGCACCGAGCGTGGTGCGGAAGATGTACAGGCTGATGGACCCCATCCGAGGCGTCGTCCCCCAAACTTTCCGCACGCGCGTACTGACTTTGATCCGCTTGGCGGACCACAGGCACAATTAGCGTTAACATACGCCGTCAACCATTTACCTTGATTGCCGCACAAAGTGGCCGGGCAAAGGCAAAGCCGTTGAACATGCACAACAAATGGTAAACATGCTGGCCGCCGGTCAAAATTGAATCGGAACTTTCGCGGCCGATTCTGCAAGTGAATACCTGCCGTTTCGCCAAGTCCGTTGGCCAAGTCCGGCGGCCAAGTCCGGCGGCCGGGAAGAGGGCGCCGCGGCGCTGCCCGGATGCGCGAAAAGGGGCTTTGCACGGCTGCTTTGTCTGCTGCATATGACACCCGGCAATTCTCTGATTTTGCGCCCGCCCGATCGATTTCAGGACAAGGATGCTCCGATGACAGATGCGCTGAAAGTCGGGTTTGGGCCCTTTATTTCGCCCGCCAGAGGGGTTTTGGTCGTGTTCTGCGGCGAAAACGTCAAATTCGGCCCTGCCACGGCCAAGGCGCTGGGCCCCGTCGCGAACCTGGTGGCGCGGGCCGCCAAAGCCGAGGGCTTCACCGGAAAGCGCAAATCGAGCCTGGAACTCGTCGTGCCGGCGGGCTTGAAGGCCGACCGTCTGTTGGTGATCGGGACCGGCAAGGGCGCCGATTTGCAGCAGCAGGACTTCGTGCAATTCGGCGGCGCCGCTATCGGCAAGGTGCCGAAAGCCGCCGCCGAGGCGACCGTGTTTGCCGAACTCCCGGGCGGCGCCATGAGTGCCGAGCAGGCCGCTGATCTGGCCCAGGGCGCGGGCCTGCGCGCCTACGCCTTCGATCGCTACAAGACCAAGCGCAAGGATGACGACAAACCGGCCGCCAACCGCAGCGTCACCATCGCCACCGCCGACGTGGCCGGTGCGCGCAAGGCCTTTGCCGCGCGCGCTGCGGTCGCCGGCGGCGTGTTGATGGCGCGCGACCTGGTCAACGAGCCGGCCAACATTCTCTTTCCGGAGGAGTTCGCCCGCCGCACCGCCGTCCTCAAAAAGGCAGGCGTGGCGGTCGAGGTGCTCGACGTGAAGGCCCTCAAAAAGCTCGGCATGGGCGCGTTGCTGGCGGTCGGTCAGGGATCGCGGCGCGAAAGCCGCGTCGTGGTCATGCGCTGGAACGGCGGCAAGAAGGGCACGGCGCCGGTCGCCTTCATCGGCAAAGGCGTGTGCTTCGACACCGGCGGTATTTCGATCAAGGGCGCCGCCGGCATGGAGGACATGAAGGGCGACATGGCGGGCGCCGCCTGCGTGGTCGGTCTGATGCAGGCGCTGGCGGCGCGCAAGGCAAAGGTCAACGCCGTCGGCCTGATCGGGCTGGTGGAGAACATGCCCGACGGCAACGCGGTGCGGCCGGGCGATATCGTCACGTCAATGTCGGGGCAGACCATCGAGGTCATCAATACCGACGCCGAAGGCCGTCTCGTGCTCGGCGACGTGATCTGGTACGCGGCCCAGCGTTTCAAGCCGCAATTGATGGTCGATCTGGCGACCTTGACCGGCGCTATCATCGTCGCGCTCGGTCAGGAATATGCCGGCATGTTCTCGAACGACGACAAGCTTTCCGAGCGCCTGACCAAGGCCGGCGAGGCGACCGGCGAGAAAGTCTGGCGCATGCCGCTGGCGCCGGAATACGACAAGATGATCGATTCCAAGTTCGCCGACATGAAGAACACCGGCGGCAGCCGCTGGGGCGGCGCGATCACGGCGGCGCAATTCATCAAGCGTTTTGTCGACGACAAGACACCGTGGGCGCATCTCGACATCGCCGGCACCGGCTTCGACTCGCGCCAGTCCGATATCAATCGGAGCTGGGGCTCGGGCTGGGGCGTGCGCCTGCTGGACCGGCTGGTGGCAGACTACTACGAAAAGTAGCGCCGGGGTGAAACTGGCCGCGAAATGTGATAGATAGAACGGATGACAAGGGTCCTGCGCGAAGCCATCGCCAAGGTCGAGGCTCTGCCGGAAGCGGAACAGGATCGCATTGCCCGCGAACTAATCGTTTATCTCGATAAACTGGGCTCGCTGCGTGCCGAAGTCGCGACGGGCATCCGCGAGCTTGATGCTGGCGAAGGCCGGGAACTGGATATCGAGGACGTCATTCGGCAGGCGCGCGACGAACATGGCCGTGGCGCGTAGGGTCATTTGGGCTCCTGCGGCTCGACGCGACTTGGTTGGCATCTGGAAATATCTTGCCGGCGTTGCGTCCGAACAGGTTGCCGATAGTTTGCTCCGCAAGATTGCCGACGCCGTTGACCGGCTCATAGACCACCCGTACGCGGGACGTCCTCGAAACGAAATTGGTTCTGGTTTGCGATCTGTCTTGGTTCAGCCGCATCTGATCGTTTACCGCGTGGCGAACGCGACGATCGAGATCGTGCGGATCCTGCACGAGCGCCAGGATATTTCGTCCGCTTTTGACGAGCCGAGTCCATGACCGAAGTCCTTTTCTACCATCTGCAAGGCCAGAAGCTGGAAGGCGTGTTGCCGATGCTGCTGGAAAAATCGCTGGAGCGGGGCTGGCGCGTCGTGGTCCAGGGCGCGTTGGAGGAGCGCATCGACGCCCTCGACGCACACCTGTGGACCTATCGTGACGATGGTTTTCTGCCGCACGGCACCTGGCGCGAGGCGGATGCTTCGATGCAGCCGGTCCTCCTTACCTTGGAGGAGGACAATCCGAATTCAGCGTCGGTGCGCTTTCTGATCGATGGGGCCGCGATGCCGCCCGATGCGGAGGCCTACCAGCGCATCGTGCTCCTGTTTGACGGCAACGACGATGACGCCGTGGCGGCCGCGCGCGGTCACTGGGCTTCGGCCAAGGCGAAGGGGTTCGAGGCAACCTACTGGCAGCCGGACGAAAATGGACGCTGGCTGAAAAATGCCTGACGGGGGCGCCGGAAATAGGCCAGCGGACCTGGGCGGACCGGGCCAATGGCCGACTCTTCCTGGTGGCCCTGTGGGAAGCCAACTTGCCCCGTGCCATCGTGATGACGCAAAATAGGACTTAAGGGATAAGATGATCATGAAGCTTGGGGGAAGTCGTTTGCCGCGTTTTAGCGTTGTTTCAAGGTTGACCGTCGCCGGAGCGGTTGCGCTCGCGGTGGCCGGTTGCGCAGGCGGCGGACAGCTGCTCTCCGGCAGCAGTGAAGGCGGCTGGTTCTCCAAGCCGATCGATGTGTTCGCCAAGCCCGACTGGGCTCAGCCGACCACCGGTCGGACCGTGCAACTCGGCCCAAGCGGGCCGGTGGCTCCGGACGATCTGGTCAGCGCAGACGGCCAGTGTCCTGCGGTCGCCATGGCCGCAGGACCAGCCCAGGTTCCCGTGACTCCGGCCTCCGTCAATCCATTGGAACCGGGCATGCAGCCGCATATGGGTGGAATTGCGCTCGGCATGTCTGAGTGCGAGGCAGTCCGCCGCGCCGGCCAGCCGAACAATGTCAGCGTCGGCGCGGACGAAAGGGGCGAGCGCAAGGTGGTGCTCACGTATCTTTCGGGGCACTCACCCGGCGTCTACACCTTCACGTCGGGACGGCTGAAGGTGGTGGAGCGTGTTCCTGAGCCGCAGCGGCCGGCCCGCCCCCCGGCGCGCCAGAAGCGGTAGCGCTAGGCCGTCTCCAGCGCGCTGCTGGCGGCCAGCCATTCCTCTTCCGCCTTGGCGATCGCCGCAACGACATTGGCGCGGGTCTTTGACAGCTCAGCGGCGCGGGCAGGCTCCCGCGCAAACAAGGTGCCGTCGCTCAGCGTGACGTCCAGCTTGCCGAGCTGGCGCGTCAGCTGGGCGATCTTGCCCTCGGCCTCGGAGATCTTCTTGCGCAGCGGCGCGGTCTCGGCGCGCTTGCCGGCGGCGGCACGGCGCGCTTCCACCGGATCGACGCGCGGGGCCGATTTGGTCGCGGTGTTGGCGGGCCTGCCGTCGGACACGACGTAGCGCTGATAATCGGCGAGATCGCCGTCGAACGGCGCGACCTTGCCGCCGGACACCAGCCACAGGCGATCGACGCAGGCTTCCAGCAGATAGCGGTCGTGCGACACCAGAATGATGGCGCCGGGATAGTCGTTGATCGCCTCGATCAAGGCGCCGCGGCTGTCGATGTCGAGATGGTTGGTCGGCTCGTCGAGGATGATGAGTTGCGGCGCCGCGAAGGTCGCCAGACCCAGCAGCAGGCGCGCTTTCTCGCCGCCCGACAGCTTCTCGACCTTGGTGTTGCCGGCCTGTCCGGAGAAGCCGATGGTGCCGACGCGCGACCGCACTTTGGATTCGGGCTGATCCGGCATCAGCCGGCGCACATGATCGTAGGGGCTGCCGTCCATGTCGAGTTCGTCGACCTGGTGCTGCGCGAAATAGCCGACCTTCAGGTTGGCCGCGCGCGTGATCGAGCCCTGCATCGGCGGAAGCTTGCCGGCCAGCAGCTTCACCAGCGTCGACTTGCCGTTGCCGTTGGAGCCGAGCAGGGCGATGCGGTCGTCGTTGTCGATGCGCAGCGACAGATCCGACAGGATGACGCGTCCGTCGTAACCGACCGAGACATCGTCGGTGGCGATGATCGGCGGCGACAGCAGTTTCTCCGGCGGCGGAATGATGATCGGCCGCACCTCGTCGGTGACCATGGTCGAGATGGGCTGCATCTTCGCCAGCATCTTGATGCGCGACTGCGCCTGCGTCGCTTTTGACGCCTTGGCGCGGAAGCGATCGACGAAGGCCTGCAGATGCGCGCGTTGCGCATCCTGCTTCTTCATCATCTTCTGGTCGAGCACCAGCTTCTCGCTGCGCAGCCGTTCGAAGTCGGAATAGCCGCCTTTGTAGAGCGTGAGTTTCTTGGCCTCCAGCGACAGGATCTGGTTGACCGCATTGTCCAGCAGATCGCGATCATGGCTGACGATGATCATGGTGTGCGGATATTTCGCCAGATGGTCCTGCAGCCACAGCGTGCCTTCGAGATCGAGATAGTTGGTCGGCTCGTCGAGCAGCAGCAAATCGGGCTCGGAAAACAACGTCGCCGCCAGCGCGACGCGCATGCGCCAGCCGCCGGAGAACTCCGTGCAGGGGCGGGCCTGGTCGGCGGTCGAAAATCCAAGGCCCGACAGGATCGCGGCGGCGCGCGCGGGCGCGGCATGGGCGCCGATATCGGCGAGCCGGGTCTGGATCTCGGCAATGCGGTCCGGGTCGGTCGCGGTTTCGGCCTCGGCCAGCAGATCGGTGCGCTCGCTCGGCGCCATCAGCACCACCTCGAGCAGGCTTTCCGGGCCGTTCGGGGCTTCCTGCGCGAGGCGGCCGAGGCGCCAGCGCGGCGGGATCTCGATCGAGCCGGTTTCTGCCCCGATTTCGCCGGTAATGACGTTGAACAGCGTCGACTTTCCGGTGCCGTTGCGGCCGACCAGGCCGACGCGCGCACCCGGCACGATCCGGGCGGAAGCGTTTTCAAGCAGCGAACGGCCGGCAATCCGGACGGTGAGATCGTCGATAATCAACATGCGCGCGTTTTGGCCGAGTGCGCTGCACAACGCAACCCTTTAAAGGGCGGCGCGGGTGCCGCCGGGGCGCCCGGCCGTTGGCGTCAGGAAGCGCGCATGCCCTGGCCGGTTTCGCGCTGGTAGGCGATCAGGTCCATGCCCGGCGTCTTGTCATTGCCGAGGATGGCGGTCAGCAGAGCATGCGCCTGACCGCGGTGATGGGTCTGGTGATTGAAGAAATGGTCGAGCGCCGGCGCCAAGGGTTGTTCGACCGGCTGCGGATTTGTGACCGGCCGGTATCTGAACGTCGCAGAGAGCCGCTCGTCATCGAGGCCATCGATGTAGCGCGTGATCAGCACGTCCTGGCTCCGGCGCGCTTCGCGCAATTCCGCGAAACTCTCGTACAGGATGGCGTCGAGGCTGGGCGGCTGCACACCGGCGCCGGTGAAGCGCTTCATCCAGATGCGATCGGCGACCAGAATATGGTTCAGCGTTCCGTGCAGCGACTTGAAGAAGGCGCCGCGGTCGGCGCGGTAATCGGCGTCGGTGACGAGGGCGGTCGCCCCGTACAGCCGCTCGTTGCACCAGGCGTTGTAGCCGGCGAACATCCGGTAACGCGATTTCATGGGCGCTCCTTCAAGACAGAAAAATCGATCACAGACTGCGGCTGGCGATCCCGGTTGGACGCGATCGGGACCATCCACCACCTTGCCGCCATTCCGGGCCCCCGGTATAAGCCGCGGCAACCAAGCAATTCCAATGAATGTCGGTCATCCCTCCGATCATTCCCACTGAAGGACTATCCCGATGGCTGTGGAGCGTACTTTTTCCATTCTCAAGCCTGACGCCACCGAGCGTAATCTGACCGGCGCGATCAATGCCATGATCGAGAAGGCGGGCCTGCGGATCGTGGCGCAGAAGCGCGTTCTCATCACGCGGGCGCAGGCCGAGCAGTTCTACGGCGTGCACAAGGCGCGGCCGTTTTTCGGCGAACTGGTGGATTTCATGATTTCCGCGCCGGTGGTGGTGCAGGTGCTCGAGGGCGAAAACGCCATCGCCAAGTATCGCGAAGTCATGGGCGCGACCGACCCGGCCAAGGCCGACGCCAACACCATCCGCAAGGTTCACGCCAAGTCGATCGGCGAGAACTCCGTGCACGGCTCCGACTCGGCCGAAAATGCCGCGATCGAAATCGGCCAGTTCTTCGCGGGCAACGAAATCGTCGGCTAGCGGTTTATCGATTGACTCAATGCGAAAGCCCGCCGTCTTGCGATGGCGGGCTTTTTTCTTTGGCTATCCGCAAGCGGACCGGATGGCTTAGCGGCCGAACCTGTAGTTCAGACCGGCGCGGACGATGTGGCCATCGTTTCGGAAGGTGCTGTCGTATCCCGGGCCGCCCGCCCCGGCCGGGCCGAGGACGTTGTTGACGGCAATCGTCGTGTCGCCGAGGTCGTAGTACAGGTACTCGGCCTTGAGCGACCAATTGCCGCCGAAGGCATGCTCGATGCCGGCGCCGATCGTGTAGCCGACTTCAGTCTCTCTGCGGGAGCCGGTGAACTGAGTCACGCCGGCCGGAAGCGGGCCGGAGAAGCTCGCCGAGTTGTTGACGCCGCCGTAGGCAAGACCGCCGGTCGCGTACAACAGCGTGCGATCCCACGCGTAGCCGAGACGGCCACGAACGGTGCCGAGGTAATCAAGCTCTTGATTGAACACGTTGTTGCGGGTGCCGGGCGGCGTTCCGTTCGGACCGGCCACCGCAAGTGTGGTGATGCCGTTCACGCTATCGCGCATATCCGTGTACTGGATGTCGGCTTCCAGGCCGGCAACGATGTTGCCGAACTGCCAGTTGTAGCCGATCTGCACACCGCCGATGAAGCCATCACGGTCGAGAGAGATAGACCCCGGACGCGCACCATCGGCAACAGCGGCGATGTTCGCAGCCGCCTGGCCGGTGGTGGTCACGGAGTTGCTGCCACTGAAGCCGTAGCCGGCGTTGAAGCCGACGTAAAAACCGGTCCACGAGAATGGGGCCATCATCACCGGCGGCGCTTTTGTGTAGATCGGCATATCAGCCGCCATGGCCGGTGCAGCGATCAGGGCCGCTAAGGCGACCCCGGAGAACAGCGAAACGCGCATCATCATCTCCTTTACTCCGCGACATGCGGCCAAGGATGGATATACGTGCAGTGCCTGTGGAACTCTGTAGCCATTGGGTAACAACAAGAGGCAAAGGAACCCCATCGTCCGATTTTCGTCCTCGTTCCTGGGAAAGCGAGAGGCCTGGTGACATCACAATGCCGTTAGAGCGACGTGCACGCGCTTCTGCTGTATGGTCTTGGTGAGTTCGCCAATCGGAGGCCGCGATGAATCAGCAGGTGAGGCCGGTCCAGCCGTCGGCAAGGGCCGTGTCCAGGGTCGCGGCCAGCGCCTGTCCGCACGATTGCCCCTCGACCTGCGCGCTCGACGTGGAACTTCTCGACGAGCGCACCATCGGCCGCGTCCGCGGCGCCCGCGACAACGACTACACGGCGGGTGTGGTCTGCGCCAAAGTCGCCCGCTACGCCGAACGCCAGCATCACCCCGATCGGTTGCTGACGCCGCTGCGCCGCACCGGCGCCAAAGGCTCGGGCGAGTTTGCGCCGATCTCCTGGGACGACGCGCTCGATATCGTCGCCGAGAAATTCCTGCAGGCCGAGCAGCGCGACGGCGCCGAGAGCGTCTGGCCTTATTACTACGCCGGCACCATGGGCCTGGTGATGCGCGACGGCATCAACCGGCTGCGCCACGCCAAGAAGTATTCAGGATTCCACTCCACCATCTGCGTCAATCCGGCCTATGCCGGATTTGCCGCCGGCGTCGGCCGCATCGCCGGCGCCGATCCGCGCGAGATGGCCAAGTCCGATCTGGTGGTGATTTGGGGCACCAACGCGGTCAACACCCAGGTCAACGTGATGACGCACGCGACCCGCGCCCGCAAGGAACGCGGCGCCAAGATCGCGGCGGTCGATATCTATATGAACGGCACCATGCAGCAGGCGGATCTTCCGGTGCTGGTGAAGCCGGGCACCGACGCGGCGCTGGCCTGCGCGGTGATGCATTGCCTGTTCCGCGATGGCAAGGCGGACTGGGACTATCTCGACAAATACACCGACGCGCCGCGCGAAATGCAGGCGCATCTGGAGAGCCGCGATCCGGCCTGGGCTTCGGCCATCACCGGCACGCCGGTCGCGACCATCGAGGAATTCGCCCGGCTGATCGGCGAGCGCAAGCGCGCCTTTTTCCGACTGGGTTACGGCTTTTCGCGTTCGCGCAACGGCCCGGTCAGCATGCACGCGGCGAGCTGCATTCCGGCGGTGACCGGCGCCTGGCAGCTTGAGGGCGGCGGCGCCTTCCACATCAACGCCGACATTTACAAGCTCGACAAGACCGTGATCGAGGGCACCGATGTGTGGGACCGCTCGGTGCGCATGCTCGACCAGTCTCGTATCGGGGCGGTGCTGACGGGCGATGCGGAGGCTCTTCACGGCGGCCCGCCGGTGACGGCGATGATCGTGCAGAACACCAATCCGATGTCGGTTGCGCCGGACCAGAACAAGGTCAAGCAGGGTTTCGCCCGCGACGATCTGTTCGTCTGCGTGCACGAGCAGTTCATGACCGAGACCGCGAAGGTGGCCGATATCGTGCTGCCGGCGACCACCTTCCTGGAGCATGACGACATCTATCGCGGCGGCGGCCATCAATACCTGATCCTCGGCCCGAAGCTGGTTGAGCCGCCGGGCGAATGCCGCAACAATCATGAGGTCATCGCGGCGCTGGCGGCCCGCGTCGGCGCGCAGCACGCGGGCTTTGCCATGAGCCCGCGCGAATTGATCGACCAGATGTTGCGCAAGTCGCCGTACGGCACGCTGGCCGATATCGAGGCCAGCCGCTGGGTCGACTGCCAGCCGCCGTTCCGGCAGGCGCATTATCTCGACGGCTTCCCGTGGCCGGATGGCAAGTTCAGGTTCAAGCCGGACTGGGACAACGTGCCGTTCCGCAGCGCCTACAAGAGCGGCCCGATTTCCGACATGCCGCCGCTGCCGGATTACTGGCCGGTGGTGGAGGAGGCGGACGCGGCGCATCCCTTCCGGCTGGCGACATCGCCGGCGCGCGGCTTCCTCAACTCGACCTTCAACGAGACCCCGACCTCGATCGCCAACGAGAAGCGGCCGGAAGTGATGATCCATCCCGACGATGCGCAGGCGCAGGGCATCGCCGATGGCGATTTCGTCGTGCTCGGCAACACGCGCGGTCAGGTGCGGCTGCATGCACGCGTTTATGACGGGGTCCGGCCCGGCGTGCTGATCGCGGAATCGATCTGGCCGAATTCGGCCTATGCCGACGGCTGCGGCATCAATTCGCTGACCGGTGCGGATTCAATTGCACCATACGGTGGTGCGGCCTTCCACGACAACAAGGTCTGGATCCGGCGGGCGTGAGGCCGTGACCGGAAAAAGCGCGGGCCGCAGCCCGCGCTTCTCTCGACGTTGCAGTAGCGCTAAAGCTCTTTCGGCAGCTTGGCGTCGACCGAATACGGCCCGCCGCCGCGGATGGCGATGAAGAAGCACACGATGCCGAGGAACAGCACGTACTCGTAGCCGCCGGCACCAACCGGGAAGCCCTTGGCCCAGTGCGCAGCGAACATCGCGATCAGCATCTCGACGGCAAGAGCCGATGCAAAGAACCGCGTGGCGACGCCGACGATGAGCGCGGCGCCGCCGACGAGCTCGAGGAAAATCGCGATCGCCGCGAATGAGCGCGGTAGTCCGTAGTTGGTGGCGAAGGCCGTGCCGACAGCTTCGACGCCCCGCGACCATTTCGGCAGCGCATGCATGACCATGATCCAGCCGAACACCACGCGCACGATCGTGTAGGCGATCGGCTCCATGGTTGCGTAGAATCCGGCGAGCCCCGGAAAAATCAGTTTTGGTGCGCTTCCCCGTTCAAGCATAAGTGTCTCCCCAGCGTTGTGTTCGCCACTCTGAGCGGTGGCAGTGCACTTATAAAACACCGGGCGAGAGGCAATCATTCACGTTGAAGTGTGGGGAGAACGCGACGATTTCTTCAGTAGAAAGCCTCTGGCCTTTCCGGGACCGGCTCACCGTCGATCAGGCAGCGGCCGTCGACAACGCGAACGCGGTGCTCGGCCACCAGCTTCACGGCCAGCGGGTAAATGCGATGCTCAACCGCCAGCACCCGCGCGGACAGCGTCGCCTCGGTATCGTCGTGCTGCACTGCAACCGCACCCTGCATGATGATCGGCCCGGCATCCATTTCCGGCACCACGAAATGCACGGTGGCGCCATGTATTTTGGCGCCGGCAGCCAGCGCGCGCTTGTGGGTGTCGAGCCCCTTGAAGGCCGGCAGCAGCGCGGGGTGAATGTTGAGCATGCGCTCCTGCCATTGCGCGACAAAGCCGGCGGTGAGCAGTCGCATGAAACCGGCGAGGCAGACGAGCTCAATGCGGTGCTTCGTCAGCACCGCCTGCAGCGCGGCGTCGAAGGCGGCGCGGTCCTTGCCGAATTGTGTGTGATCGACGACTTCGGTGGCGATGCCGGCATCGCGGGCGGTGGCGAGACCGCCGGCGTCGGGCCGGTTCGACGCCACCAGCACGATCTCGGCCGGGTAGGCGGGGTCTTTGGCCGCCGCGAGCAGGGCCGCCATGTTCGAGCCGCGGCCGGAAATCAGCACCGCGACGCGCTTGCGGTGCTGGGCGTCAGCCAAGGTCGAGCGCGCCGTCATAGATGACGCGCGGTTCGTCCGCCGCGGGCACCACGGTGCCAAGCGTTACCACCTGCTCGCCGGCGTCGGTGAAAGCCCGTGCCACGGCGTCCGCATCGCCCGGTGCGACGATGACGATCATGCCGACACCGCAGTTGAAGGTGCGCAGCATTTCGTTCTGTTCGATACCGCCTTGTTCGGCCAGCCACTTGAACACCGGCAGAACCGGTACGCGCGTCAGATCGATGCGCGCGCCGAGGCCCTTGGGCAGCACACGCGGGATGTTGTCGGGAAAACCGCCACCGGTAATGTGGGCGAAACCCTTGACGGCGCCGGTGGCGCGGATCGCCGCCAGGCATGATTTCACGTAAATGCGGGTCGGGGTGAGGATGGCGTCGCCCAGCGTCTGCTCGGGCGCGAAGGGCGCGGGGACGCTCCACGCCAGCCCGGTCCTGGCCACCACCTTGCGCACCAGCGAGAAGCCATTCGAGTGCGCGCCGGAGGAGGCGAGGCCGAGAATGGTGTCGCCTGCGGCGATATCGCGGCGGGGCAGCAGCGCGCCGCGCTCGGCCGCGCCGACGGCAAAGCCGGCCAGGTCATAGTCCTCGCCCTGGTAGAGCCCGGGCATTTCCGCGGTCTCGCCGCCGATCAGCGCGCAGCCGGCCTGCCGGCAACCGTCGCTGATGCCGGCGACCACGGCGGCGCCGACCTCGGGCTCGAGTTTTCCACACGCATAATAGTCGAGGAAGAACAGCGGCTCGGCGCCTTGCACAACGAGGTCGTTGACGCTCATGGCCACCAGATCGATGCCGATGGTGTCGTGGCGGCCGGTTTCGATGGCGATTTTGACCTTGGTGCCCACGCCGTCATTGGCGGCGACCAGCACCGGGTCCTTGAATCCAAGCGGTTTGAGGTCGAACAGCCCGCCGAATCCGCCGATTTCGGCATCGGCGCCCGGCCGCGCGGTGGCGCGCACCAGCGGCTTGATCAGATCGACCATCCGGTTACCGGCGTCGATATCCACACCGGCTTGCGCGTATGTGAGGCCGCGCTGATTTTCTGCCATGATGGCCCTCGTTCGCGCCGGGGTCCTACGTCGGAATCGCACGTCGCGCAATGGTCGAAGCACCATTATACTGTTTTGCAGGGAAGGGTCCGAATTCCGCCCGTCAGGCGGGAGCGGGCCGGAGAGCCGGGTTTGTCTTGAGTATTCCAAATCTCATCACGTTGGGGCGCATCCTGATGGTGCCGGTGGTCGTGTGGGCGATCGCCTCCGGCGCCATGTGGATCGCGTTCGTTCTGTTCGTCGCCGCCGGTATCAGCGATGCCGTCGACGGGTTCATCGCCAAACGCTTCAACATGACAACCGAACTCGGCGCCTATCTCGATCCGCTGGCCGACAAGGCGCTGATCGTCTCGATCTACCTCACGTTGGGCATCAACGGCTTCATTCCGCGCTGGCTGGTGATCCTGGTGGTGTCGCGGGATATCCTGATCGTCGGCGGCATCATGCTGTCCTGGCTGGTGGGCAATCCGCTCAAGATCCGGCCGCTTCTGGTGTCGAAGCTCAATACCGTCGCGCAGATCGTGTTTGCCTGCATCGTGCTCGGCACGCTCGGCTTCAATATCGAGGCCGACACGCTGAAACTGGTTCTGATGGGTACGGTCGCAATCTTGACCCTGCTGTCGATCGCCGCCTATGTCGTCGAATGGGTGCGCCACATGAACTCCGCCGCGGCGAAACTGTGAGCGCCACCGGCACACCGCGTCCCCCCGCATCCTTCAGCGGCGGCAGCCCCTTCGGACTGCAGCGTCAGGTCCTGTTCTGGAGCGCCGTGCTGGTCGTTGTGGTGCTGGCGCTGTGGCTGCTCAGTCCGATCCTGCTGCCGTTCATCGCCGGCCTCGCCATCGCCTATCTGCTGACGCCGCTGACCGACCGGCTGGAGCGGTGGGGTTTGAACCGCCTGATCGCCGCACTGCTGATCATCTCGGTGCTGGTGCTTTTCTTTGTCCTGATGATCCTGCTGGCAGCGCCGGTGCTGGGCAGCCAGTTGTCGTCCTTCATCGCCAATATGCCCGGCTACATCACCAAGCTGCAGGCGGTGATCAGCGATCAGAGCCGGCCGTGGCTGCAAAAACTGATTGGAGCCGGCTTCAGTGGCGACCAGTCTTTCGGGGATCTGCTCGGGCAGGGCATGACCTGGATGACGGCCTTCCTGGCGTCGCTGTGGTCCGGCGGCAGCGCGCTGGTGTCGCTGATCTCGCTGATCGTGGTGACGCCGGTGGTGGCGTTTTATCTGCTGTACGACTGGCACCGCATGATCCGCACCGCGGATGCCTGGGTGCCGCTGCAACAGCGCGAGACGGTGCGCGAACTGGCACGAGAAATCGACGCCGCCATCGCCGGCTTTGTTCGCGGCCAGAGCGCGGTGTGCCTCATCCTCGGCACGTTCTATGCCGTCGCGCTCACGCTGTCTGGCTTGAATTTCGGGTTGCTGATCGGCCTGATCTCCGGCCTGATTACCTTCATTCCCTATGTCGGCTCCATGACCGGCCTGATCCTGTCGCTTGGCGTGGCCGTCGCCCAGTTCTGGCCGGAATACGCCTCGATCCTCCTGGTGCTCGGTATTTTCCTGTTTGGCCAGTTCCTTGAAGGCAACGTGCTGGCGCCCAAGCTGGTCGGCGAAAGCGTCGGCCTGCATCCGGTGTGGCTGATTTTCGCTTTGCTGGCGTTTGGCTATATGTTCGGCTTCGTCGGCCTGCTGGTGGCGGTGCCGCTCGCCGCGACCATCGGCGTGCTGACGCGCTTTGCGCTGAAGCGATATTTGCAAAGCTCGATCTACACCGGCGAGGAAGCGAGTTGAGCCAGATGGAAACGCCTTTGGCGCCGCGGCAACTCGTGCTGGCGCTCGATCACGCCGTGAGTTTTGCGCGCGAGGATTTCCTGTCCGGTCCGTCCAACGCGACCGCGCTGGCGCTGATCGAGCGCTGGCCGGACTGGCCGAACCGCACGATGGTGCTGGTCGGCCCGCAAGGCGCGGGGAAAAGTCATCTGGCGACGATCTGGGCGGAGGCCTCGGGCGCCCGCGTGCTGTCGGCGAAACGTCTCGCGGATGCCGATCTGCCGGCGGCCTTTGCCACCGGCGCGCTCGTAGTCGAAGACCTCGAGTCGGCCGGTCTCGACGAACGTGCGCTGTTCCACCTGATCAATATGGCGCGCGAGGAGGCGGCCTATGTGCTGTTCACCGCGCGCACCGCGCCGGCCGCTTTTCCGGTCGGCATCCGCGATCTGGCGTCGCGGCTGCGCGCGTTGCCGAGCGTGGCCCTGTCGCCGCCGGACGATGTCCTGCTGCGCGCCTTGATCGTCAAGCTGGCGTCGGACCGGCAGATCGCCGTTGACGAGACCTTGGTGAACTATCTCGCCAACCGCATCGAACGCTCCTTCGCCGCAGCCTATGCGGCGGTGGCCCGGCTGGACGAGGAGGCCATGCGCCAGCACCGTCCGGTGACGCGCGCTTTGGCCGCCGAGCTATTCCGGGAACCATAAACCCGATCCGGGCTTGACGACGCGCGCCCGGATGGCGCGAACTGTCATGCAGCCGCCATTTTGGTCGGCTAGGCAGAGTGTCCACCAGGCCCCGATCAATCATGGCAGACCGCGCTCAAGCCGTTGCTCCGACTGAAGAAAGTGCGCGGGAGGCGGCGCAGTCCGCCGCTGCGCCGGCGCCGCCGCCGGGCGAAGCGCCGCTGCGCGAGCGACCTGAACGGTTCATCAATCGCGAATTGTCCTGGCTGCACTTCAACCGCCGGGTTCTGGAAGAAGCCGAAAACGAAAACCATCCGCTGATGGAACGGGTGCGGTTTCTGTCGATCTCGGCGAACAATCTCGACGAGTTCTTCATGGTTCGCGTTGCGGGGCTCAAGGAGCAGGTGCGCGAGGGCGTCACCACCCACAGCCCGGACGGGCTGACGCCGAATGAGCAACTCGTGCGCATTGGCGAAGCGGTCTCCCAGCTCGCCAGCGACCAGCAGAAGCGCTGGCTCGAACTGCGCCCGGCGCTGGATGAAGCCGGCATCTCGCTGGTCGAAGGCGGCGACCTCAAGAAAGCCGACCTGGCCTGGCTGGAAGAGCGCTTCCTCACGCACGTTTTCCCGCTGCTGACGCCGCTCGCCATCGATCCGGCGCATCCGTTTCCGTTTATTCCCAATCTCGGTTTTTCGATCGCGTTGCATCTGGCGCGTAACAAAGACGGCAAGGCGATGAACGCGCTGATCCGCATGCCGCAGAAGATCGAGCGTTTCATCAAACTGCCGACCGGAGCCGATCAGCGCATCCGCGTCATCACGCTGGAAGAGACGACGGCGCTGTTCATCGGCCGGCTGTTCCCGGGCTATACGCTCAAGGGGCAGGGCGCCTTCCGTGCCATTCGCGACTCCGACCTGGAAATCGAGGAAGAGGCCGAAGATCTGGTTCGGCTGTTCGAAACGGCGCTGAAACAGCGCCGCCGCGGTTCCGTGATCCGCCTGGAGTTGAACGCCACCATGCCGGTCGAACTGCGCGGCTTTGTGCAGCGCGCGCTGGCGGTCGCGGACGACGAAGTGTTCATGGTCGACGGCGTGGTCGCGCTCAACGACCTGTCACAACTGACCCGACTCGACCGTCCCGATCTCGAGTTCGCTCCGTATAACCCGCGTTACCCGGAGCGCATCCGCGATCACGCCGGCAACTGTTTCGCCGCGATCCGGCAAAAGGATCTTGTTGTCCATCACCCCTACGAGTCGTTCGACGTCGTGGTGCAATTCCTGCAGCAGGCCGCGCGCGATCCCAACGTGGTTGCCGTCAAGCAGACGCTCTATCGCACCAGCGCCGAGTCACCGATCGTCAAGGCGCTGATCGAAGCCGCCGAGGCCGGCAAGTCGGTGACCGCGCTGATCGAACTCAAGGCCCGCTTCGACGAGGAAGCCAACATCCGCTGGGCGCGCGATCTCGAACGCGCCGGCGTCCAGGTGGTCTACGGCTTCATCGAACTCAAGACCCACGCCAAACTGTCATATGTCGTGCGCCGCGAGGGCAGTGCGCTCGCCACCTATGTGCATGTCGGCACCGGCAACTATCATCCGGTCACCGCGCGTATCTATACCGATCTGTCGTTCTTCTCCGCCGACGAGACCATCGGCCGCGACGTTGCCCGCGTATTCAACTACATCACCGGCTATGCCGAGCCGGACGAACTTGAACTGATGGCGATCTCGCCGATCTCGCTGCGCAAGCGCATGATCGATCACATCCGCCAGGAGGCCGAGAACGCCAAAGCGGGCAAGCCGTCCGGCATCTGGATGAAGATGAATTCGCTGGTCGATCCCGGCATCATCGACGCGCTCTATGATGCGTCCATGGCCGGCGTGAAGATCGACCTCGTGGTCCGCGGCATTTGCTGCCTGCGGCCCGGGGTGCCCGGCCTGTCCGAAAATATCCACGTCAAGTCGATTGTCGGGCGCTTCCTCGAGCACGGCCGCATCTACTGTTTCGGGGCCGGTCATCCGCTACCGCATCCGAAAGCCGCGATGTACATTTCGTCGGCCGACCTGATGCCGCGCAATCTGGACCGCCGGGTCGAGGTGCTGTGTCCCATTCTGAACCCGACCGTGCATGAACAGATTATCGGCCAGATCATGGCGGCCAATTTCAAGGACAACCAGCAAAGCTGGACGCTCTTGCCGGACGGCAGTTCGACGCGCATAAAGGCCGCGCCGGGCGAGGAACCGTTCAACGCCCACAAGTATTTCATGACCAATCCAAGTCTGTCGGGCCGTGGCAAATCGCTCAAAGAATCCTCTCCGCGCAGCCTCCTCCGCCGCCTCGTCGACGGCGCGTAAACGCTCCGTTGCCGTCAAGCGTTCGGCGCAGGGGCGGCTCGATCATGGCCCCCCGGTCGCGGTTATCGACATCGGTTCCAACTCGGTGCGCCTCGTCATCTATGAGGGCCTGACACGTTCGCCGACGCCGATTTTCAACGAAAAGGTTCTGGCGGGTCTCGGCCGGCAGGTGCAGACCACCGGGCTGCTGGCGCAGGATGCGATCGAAACGGCGCTGGCCGCGTTGCGGCGGTTCCGGGCGCTCTGCGACATCCTGCACGTGCGCAAGGTCTGGGCGGTTGCGACCGCGGCCTGCCGCGATGCGCGCAACGGCCGCGCCTTCATCACCGAGGCCGAGCGCGTCAGCCGCACGCGGATCAAGATCCTGTCGGGCAAGCGCGAAGCCATTCTCACCGCGCTCGGCATCGTCTCCGGCATCTACAAGCCCGACGGGCTGGTTGGCGATCTCGGCGGCGGTTCGCTCGAACTCATCGACGTGCATGGCGCGCATGTGCGCTCTGGCGTCACCCTGCCGCTCGGCGGCCTGGCCTTGCAGGACATCGCCGGCAAATCGATCAAGAAGGCCGAAAAGATCGTCGAGACCTCGCTGAAGGGCCTCGACCTGCTGCGCGAAGGCGAGGGGCGCACCTTCTACGCCGTCGGCGGCACCTGGCGCGCGCTGGCGCGGCTGCACATGTGGCAGACCGGCTATCCGTTCCACGTCATGCACAATTACCGGATCTCGGGGCGCGACGCGCTGGAGTTCACCCGGCTGGTGCACCGCGTCGACACCGAGACGCTGTCGCGGATCGAGGTCGTCAATGCCGCCCGCCGTCCGCTGCTGCCCTACGCCGCGCTGGTGATGGAGCACCTGATCCGCAAGATCAAACCACGCGACGTGGTTTTTTCGGTGCTCGGCGTGCGCGAAGGGCTGCTGTACTCGCTGCTGAAAGCGAAGGAACGGGCCCGCGATCCGCTGATCTCGTCGGCGGCCGATCTTAACGTCCTGCGCGCGCGTTCGCCGCATCACGGCGAAGAACTGATCGCCTGGACCGACCGCTTCATGGCGTCCTCCGGCCTCGAAGAAACCGCCGACGAGCGAAGGCTGCGTCATGCCGCCTGTCTGCTTGGCGACATCGGCTGGCGCGCGCATCCCGACTACCGTGGCGAGCAGTCGATGAACATCATCGCCCACGGCGCCTTCGTTTCGATCGATCACCCCGGCCGGGCCTATCTCGGTCTGGCGATCTATTTCCGCCACGCCGGCCTGAGCGAGGACGAACTGCCGCCGCGCCTGCGCGAATTGGCGACGCCGCGCATGCTCGACCGCGCCCGCGTGCTGGGGGCCGCGATGCGCGTGGCCTACATTCTGACCGCCGGGCAGGGCGGCGTGCTGCCGAAATGCCCCATGCAGGTGAAGCGCGGGCGTCTGGTGCTGCATCTGCCCGGCGCCTACCGCAAGCTCTCCAGCGACCGCCTGTTCGGCCGGCTGCGCCAACTGGCGCGGCTGGTGGGCCGCGAACCGGCGATCGAGTCCTAGTTTTTCGACGCCGGCGATGGCATAGGACAGACGTTCCCTCCGCCGCGGAGCCCTCAATGTTCGATTTCGACCGCGTCATCAAACGCCTCGGCACCCACGCGACCAAGTGGGACAATATGGCCCGGCTGTCCGGCATCACGGCAGCGGACGCCATTCCGATGTGGGTGGCGGACATGGACTTTGCCGCGCCGGCCGGCGTGACGGCGGCGCTCAAGGAAGAGGTCGAGCGCGGCACCCACGGCTATTACGCCGACACCGGCAGCTGGGCCGCGGCGCTGGCCGGCTGGATGGCGCGCCGCCACAATCTGCGGATCGACCCGGCCTGGGTCAGCCCGACCCCGGGCATCGTCTCGGGCCTCGGCCTGATCCTTCAGGCGGTGACCGAGCCCGGCGACGAGGTGGTGCTGTTTCCGCCGGTCTATCACGCCTTCCGCCGCATCATTCCGGCCAACGACCGGCGCATCCTCGATGTGCAACTGGTCGAGACCAACGGCCGCTATGCGATGGACCTCGATCTGCTGCGCGCGAAGCTGACGCCGCGCACCAAGGTCGTGTTCCTGTGCAGCCCGCACAATCCGGGCGGCACAGTCTGGTCGCCGGCCGAATTGCGGGCGCTGGCGACGTTCTGCGCCGACCACGACCTGATTCTGGTGTCGGACGAGATCCACTGCGATCTGGTGTTCTCAGGGGCGAAGCACACGCCGACGCTCACCGCCGCGCCCGAGATCGCCGACCGGCTGATCACCTGTGTGGCGGCGACCAAGACCTTCAATCTGGCCGGCGCCCATGTCGGCGCCTGCGTCACCTCGAACCCGGCGCTGAAGAAGAAGCTCGATGCCCGGATCGGCGCCTGCGGGCTGTCGTCCTATAACGGCTTCGGCATGCTCGCCACCGAGGCCGCCTGGCGGACCGGCGAAGCCTGGCTCGACGCGCTGCTGCCCTACCTCGAGGGCAGCCGTGACCTGTTCGACAAGCGCATTGAGGCGGCGGCACCCGGCGCGCGGTCGATGCGCCTCGACTCCACCTACCTCGCCTGGGTCGATTTCTCGGGCACCGGGCTTGCCGCCGCCGACGTCGCCGCGCGGGTGGCCGAGCGCGCCCGCATCTATGCCAGCCCCGGCCCGCAATTCGGCCCCGGCGGCGACACCTGGCTGCGGTTCAATTTCGCCACGCCGCGGCCGATCCTCAACGAGGCCCTTGCGCGGCTCGACGACGCGTTTCAGGATTTGCGGGCAGGAAAGTAGAATCAGGCAATGAAGCGTCCCGTCGTCGGTGTGATCGGGAGTGCGCATCTGGTCGAGAACCGGTTCGCGGCACAGCGGGTCGGCGAGCGGAATTTGCGTGCGGTCGCCGATGTAACTGGCGCGCTGCCGCTGATGTTCGCCGGCGCACCCGACATCACCGATATCGAGGCGCTGCTGGAGACGGTCGACGGCATCCTGCTGACCGGCGCCCGCGCCAATGTTCATCCGACCCGCTTCGGCGTCGAGCCGCATCCAAGCTATGAGCCGTACGATACGCCGCGCGACGATCTGGCGCTGGCGCTGGTGCCGGCCTGCGTCGAGCGCGGCATACCTCTGTTAGGTATCTGCCGCGGCTTCCAGGAGATGAACGTTGCCTTCGGCGGCTCGTTGCACCCGGAAATCCGCGAACTGCCGGGCCGCATCAATCACCGCATGCCGCGGCTGGAGAACGGCGAGATCCATCCCGAACAGGCGGTGATCTACGGCGACCGCCACGACGTGCGGCTGGTGCCGGGCGGCGCCTTCGCCACGCTGTTCGGCAAGGACATCATCCGGGTGAATTCGCTGCACGGGCAGGGCATCCTCGAGGCGGGTGAGCGCGTGGTGGTCGAGGGCGTGGCCGATGATGGCACCATCGAGGCGATCCGCATCGCCGACGCGCCCGGCTTTGCCCTCGGCGTGCAGTGGCACGCCGAATACAATCCGCAGGCCAATGCCATCAACCGGGCGCTGTTTCAGGCCTTCGGCGAGGCGGTCGCGGCCCGCAAGCGCGGCTGGCTGGGCACGGGGTTGTAAGAGGCCACGGTCCTGTTGATGCCTTGGTGCGCGTCTCCAGATTGACTGATACAGTAGAGTTCGAGGCGGAGCAGGAGGCCAAAATGAGCATCGCTGAACTGGTCTACGAGCAGGTCAAGGCGCTGCCCGAACCGGTTGCGCGCGAGGTGCTGGATTTTATCGGCTATCTGCGCGAGCGCGGAGAGCGGCGCGAATGGCGCGACCTTGTGAACGCACAATCGGGCTCCCTCGCGCCGGTTTGGGACGGCGACGAGAACAAAGTCTGGGACAATGTTTGAACGTGGCAACCTTTTACTGGTGCCATTTCCATTCTCCGATCTGTCTGCGACGAAACGACGGCCTGTATTGGCGCTCACCAACCCGGATGGCTACGGCGATTTCATCGCACTGCCGGTGACCTCCCGTCCCCAGGCAGAGTTCGGTATTCCGCTCGGCGCGGCAGATATGATACGCGGCGTGCTGCCCGCCGCCAGTTGGATCAGATTCGATCGGATCGTGACGCTCAACGTCAGCCTTGTGGTCAAATCGGTCGGCCATGTCAGTGACCACGTTCTCGCGGAAGCCGTGCAACGATTTTGCGCTCACATCGGCTTTCGTGTGTGACCAGCCGTACAAAGCGGTCATCGCAACGCAGGTCGCCTAGCCCTTCTCCACGGCCACCACGCGATCCTTTTCGATCGCCAGCGCCAGTTTGCCGTGCTTGAGCGCCAGCGCCTTGTCGCCGAACAACTCGCGCCGCCAGCCCTTCAGCGACGGCACGTCGGCGTCGTCATCGGCGGCGATGCGGTCGAGTTC
>LNFM01003714.1_pt1 | contig 41834 bp, 40 predicted proteins | sample 596031 | NCBI WGS metagenome assembly LNFM01 (sample SAMN04254537, study PRJNA301005) | activated carbon metagenome | isolation source: dual media filters at the Ann Arbor, Michigan drinking water treatment plant | place: USA: Ann Arbor
CGTCAGCGAAGGTCATCTGCTTCATGGGGAAACTCAGCGGGTGGAATCCGGGTATTTTGCCAAAATCTGGAAGTCTTCTTCAGAGTTTCCTTAGGGTTTTTCGCCCATTTGTTGATGATGGTGCTGTAGCCGGAAATCACCGAACCGTCAGACGGGATCAGCACTTCGAAGCGCTCCGGGTCGATCTGGTCGCGGTAGGAAAGGCCGTTGAAGTCCCACACCACGCCCACTTCCACTTCGCCTTTTTCCAGGGTTTGGATGGTTGGGTTGGCCAGCGACAGACGGCCTTGTTTGGCCAGCTCGCCATAAAACTCAAGGGCTGGTTTCACATTGGTCTCGTCGCCGCCCATGGCGATGGCGGCCGCCAGCACGCCGTTTACCGCTTGTGCAGCGGTGCTGACGTCACCGGCAGACACTTTGTAAGTGCCGGTTTTCAGGTCAGCCCAGGAGCGCGGAATGTCCTTAACCAGTTGCTTGTTGACGATAAAGGCAATGGAGCCGGTGTAGGCAAGCATCCAGTGGCCGTCGGCATCTTTAGCCCAATCCGGGATTTGTGCCCAAGTGCTGGGTTTGTAGGGCTGGGTAACACCTTGCTGCACGGCGATGGGGCCAAACGCCGCGCCCACGTCACCGATGTCGGCGGTGGCATTTTCTTTTTCAGCGGCGAACTTGGCGATTTCCTGCGCCGAGCTCATGTCGGTGTCTTGGTGCTTGAGGCCGTAGAGTTTGTTCAGGTCGGCCCAAGTGTCTTTCCAGTTGGCCCAGCTATCGGGCATGCCCACGCTGTACACCGCGCCTTCAGCGCGCGCAGCTTTTTCCAAGGCTTGCAAATCGGTCTCGGCAGCCGTGGCGGAAGTGGCCATGGCGATGGCAGAACCTATCAGTGAAGCCAGCAGCAGTTGTTTCATTGGAAACTCCCTTGCGAGTTAGGTGCGGTGATTGTCTGGTCTAGATCAGCAAGACCCAGGCCAATTTAGGCCTGTTAAATGACAGTTTTATGTATGCGGTGTATTTATTGCGCTGATCCCGCCTGCACACATTGGCGCTCGACTAGCGTAGACCATGGATAACAGCCCATGTAAAGCACGTACAAGCCATGGTTTATCAGATATTGCTGCTTCAGTAAGAAAGTTGTCATGGCGCAGTCATCAAGACTGCTTAAACTTGAAACATGATTTTTTAGAGTGGCATACACAAGAATTTGCCCTGAAATAGGGCTGGACTAGTCCAAAGTGGGAGGTCTTGATGCGCGATGAAGCGCCACGGGCAGTGACTGCGATATGCCGGGCATTGGAAGAGCAGATCGAACACGGCCTGCTGCCGTCGGGGAGTCAGCTGCCGGCCGAGCGCAAGCTCAGCGAGGTGTTTGATACCACGCGCATAACCCTGCGTGAGGCCCTCAGCCAGCTGGAAGCACAAGGGTTGATCTACCGTGAAGAGCGCCGCGGCTGGTTTGTTTCACCGCCGCGCGTAGCCTACAACCCGCTGGTGCGCAGCCACTTTCATGCCATGGTCGGCGAGCAGGGCCGTGTCCCGGCCACTGAGGTTTTGAGCGCCAAACTGATCCCGGCCAGTGCCGAGATTTGCCAACTGCTGGCGTTGCCGGCGTTATCCAGCGTGTACCAGATTCGCCGTGCGCGGCGTATCGATGGGCGGCTGGTGCTGTATGTCGAGCACTACCTCAACCCGAATTACTTCGCCGGCATTCTGGATTTTGACCTGACGCGTTCGCTGACCGAACTGTACGGCAGCGAATACGGCATTCATTACGGCCGCGTGCGGTTCGACATGGTACCCACGGCGTTGCATAGCGAAGCGGCGTCAGCATTGAAAGTAGCGGTGGGCAGCCCGGCGCTGCGCATTGTGCGCATCAACCGCGACCAGCATGGCCGGCTGATTGATTGTGACCTGGAGTTTTGGCGCCACGACGCCCTGCATGTGAGCGTCGAAGTACCGGAGTGACGGTCATTAGGTAAGGTGGATGGTGCTTTTCATCCACCCTGCGATGTCGCGAGCTTGAAGATAAAAGGCTTCAGCCCGTAGCCCGGATAAAATCCGGGAGTGGTTTAGACTGCGTAAGAACTTCCCGGATTGCATCCGGGCTACGCATCACGCTTTTGTAGCGCTGCCACGGATCACGGCAGTTCGGCACTGGCGTAAAACGCCGTCAGCACTTTCACCAGATGCGCCAAGTCATGGCTGCCGGCCAGTTCGCGGATTGAGTGCATGGCGAAGGTTGGCAGGCCGATGTCGACGGTGCGCACGCCCAACTGGCTGGCGGTGATCGGGCCAATGGTCGAGCCACAACCCATGTCACTGCGGGTGACGAAGCTTTGCACCGGCACTTCGTTTTCCAAGCACAGATGGCGGAAGAAGCCCGCTGTTTCGCTGGTGGTGGCGTAGCGCTGGTTACTGTTGATCTTGATCACCGGGCCAGCGTTGAGTTTGGGCCCGTGGTTTTGATCATGCTTGTCGGGGTAGTTGGGATGCATGCCGTGGGCGTTATCCGCCGACACCAGCAGCGAGCGCTGAATAATCCGCACAAAGGCATCGTCATCCGGAAGCACACGGCGCAGCACCTGTTCGAGCATTGGGCCATCGGCACCGCAGGCTGAGCAGGAGCCGACTTCCTCGTGGTCGGTACACACCAGCACGCAGCTTTCCTCATCGGGTGCCGCCAGCAGCGCTTGCAGCCCGGCGTAGCACGACAGCAGGTTGTCCAAGCGTGCGCCGGCAATAAAGTCGCCATTGAGGCCAATCACCGCTGCGCTTTGTGTGTCGTAAAAGCTCAGTTCAAAATCCAGCACGGCGTCTGCACTGAAGTCATGCTCGCGAGCCAGTTGATCGGTGAGCAGGGCGCGAAAATCGGCCGGTTCATCACCCGATACCTGTGCGAGGATCGGTGGCAGCTCGATCTGCTGGTTAATGGCCCAGCCTTGGTTGGCTTCACGGTTGAGGTGGATAGCCAAGTTGGGGATCACCGCAATCGGGTACTGGAAATCAACCAGTTGGCTTTCTACCTTGCCGTCGCGGCGATAGGTGACGCGGCCGGCCAGCGACAAATCACGATCGAACCAAGGTGCGAGCAATGCACCGCCGTACACCTCAACGCCGAGCTGGAAGAACCCCTGGCGTTGCAGTTCGGGTTGCGGCTTAACGCGTAGGCACGGGCTGTCGGTGTGCGCGCCCACCAGGCGGATGCCGCCCTCGAGTGGCGAGCGTTTGCCGAGTTTGAAGGCAATGATCGAAGAATCGTTGCGCGTCACGTAATAGCGCCCACCGGCTTCGGTGTGCCAACTGGCACGCTCATCAAGCTGTTGAAAACCGGCCGCTTCAAGGCGCAGGGCCAGGCTGGCGGTGGCGTGGAACGGGGTGGGCGAGGCCTTGAGGAAATCGATCAGGCCTTGATTCAAATCTTCGCGCATAGAGCACTCCAGACGGCAATCGGCCAAGTTTAGCGGATTTGCTAAAGGCGCTGTTGCGCCGCAACGCTGCTTGTTAGTCCAATCGCATGGGCGGCAGGTGTTTGTTGCGGCTGAAGCCCCTCCCACGGTTTTACCTTAGGCGGCCAGATCAGGCGGCAGCTTTATAATGCGGGAGGCGCTTTAACGGCGAGCGGTCGCGGCGGCGATGCTGATCAGACTCAGCAGATAACCGTCAAATTTGGCGAATTGACCTTCCAGCTCGCTGCCGGCGGGCCAGTCTGCGTGCAGGTCAATCAGCAGGCGCATGCGGGCTTTGTTGTCAGCATCGACGCTGAGCAGTTCGGCGTCCTGAAAGTAGAAACGGCGCAACACGAGCGGGTAGAGCGCCTTGAACAGGCTTTCTTTGAGCGAGAAGGTCAGGCTGATGCGCTCGGCATGCTGTTCGGGCGGCAGTGCATCGAGGCGCACGCGCTCGGCGGGCGTAAGAATTTCCCCCGCCAGGCGTTCGGCACGCTCGGTCGGCATGATCTGTTCTACATCCAACCCCAGCCCTAGCCATTGTGAGGTTTCACCCACTACCGCTGCCGCCCAGCCATGGCTGTGGGTGATGGAACCCAGTGTGCCGTCGGGCCAGTGCGGTGCGCCATCTGCGCCGCGGGTTGGCGTGGCCTGTATGCCGCTAAGCTGCGCCAGAGCTTGGCGTGCGCAGAGGCGTCCGGCAAGGTATTCGGCTTGGCGTTTGGCCACGCCGCGCACGGGCTCTAGCGCGCAGCGGTGAAAATCTTCGGCATGCAGCAGTGCCGGGTCAAACCGTGTGCTGACCAGTCGCAAGCTAGGCTGAGGGTGAGGCAGTGGCCAGTGCAGCACCAGTGGGGTGCAGCACGGCGCAAGGAAGTCGCTATTCATAAGCGCCATTCTGCCGCGTGTGCTTGATAACGGCCAGCAGCCCGCCCGTTAACAAAACATTGCAAAGCAGCAACAAAGCTAAACGAAGTGGCGGGTGCTTTTTTGTGACACTGGTGCCGCGTCTCAAGGAGGCGCAGGTGAGGTTGTAGCAAATGCATGCGTGAGGTCTGCATTTGTATTTCTCAGAGAATGAGTACGGGAGCCCGTTTGGGCTCCCGTTTTTTTTGCTCGGTATTTTTCACTTAACCGAAACCTGAGATTTTGAGCCTATTTTCCGCGAGTTAGCGCTCGGCTGCGTTGCGGGAGGCGCTGGCTCGCGCGATGTCTTTAAATGGCTCGCTCATCTATTCAGTTGGCGTTTGCTCATGGTTGTTGTCCAGTCGCGAGGGTAAACCGGTGATTGGTTCAGCATTGGTTCAGTAATGGTTCAGTGGCCGTTCAGCTTGGGCTAGGCAATATGGGTTCCACATCAACCCATACATGAGAGTGCCAACATGAAAGCGATCCACTACATCGGTCTGTGTGCCTTCACCCTGGCGGCCAACCAAGCCTTGGCTAGCAGTGTTGTCGTAAATCAGGGTATCGCTGAGCAAGAAGTACTGAGTGCCCAACAAGGCTGGTGCAGTGCGCTGGTCAACATCAGCAGCACCCATGAGAAGGAAGGGCAGGCCGCCGCCAAAGTGCTGGCCGGGCAGGTGCTTGATGCCGCATACGGTTATCAAATGGGCGCAGTGCTGTTCAAACCTACGCTGACAGTCAATCCGCAAACTTTCCGCACCACCCGTGACGGCGCCTTGGCTTACTTTGTTGGCGGCGACTCGGCTTACCCGCAAGACAGCGGTTTTGCCCTCAAAGGCTGGACCCAGTGCAAGATCGATAACGCAGCTGTATTTATTGCGGGTGACAGCGCGACCACCATGGGCAAGGTTCATTTCACCGGAAAGGACGGCAAAGTGACTTCCGTGGACAAGACCTGGGTGTTCGTCAAAGATGATGCTGGTCAGTTGCGCATCGTTGCCCACCATTCCTCACTGGAATACCAACCGTAACCGGCGCGGCGCGGGGTATCCATCCCGGCGCATGTTCAAAAATTACCAGGCCGGGCTTGCGCTCGGCTTTTGCATGACAGGAGCGCGCTGATGAAATTGCTGGTCGTGGAAGATGAAGCGCTGCTGCGCCATCACCTCTCAAGCCGGCTGAGTGAGCAGGGCCATGTGGTGGATGCGGTGGCTTCGGCGGAAGAGGCCTTGTACCGCGCCGCCGAATACAACCATGACCTAGCCGTGGTTGACCTGGGGCTGCCGGGTATGAGTGGCCTGGATCTGATTCGTCAGTTGCGCAGCCTGGATAAACGCTTCCCCATTCTGATTCTCACCGCGCGTGGCAACTGGCAAGACAAGGTCGAAGGCTTGGCGGCCGGTGCGGATGATTATGTGGTCAAACCCTTTCAGTTCGAGGAGCTGGAGGCGCGCTTGAATGCTTTATTGCGTCGCGCCTGCGGCTTTACCCAAGCGAGTATCAGTGCGGGGGCGTTGGTGCTGGATTTGAATCGCAAGCATGCGTCGGTTGACGGTCAACCGTTGCCGTTGACGGCATTTGAGTACCGCATTTTGGAGTACCTGATGCGCCATCAGCAGCAGGTTGTGGCCAAGGAACGCTTGAGCGAACAACTCTATCCAGACGATGAAGACCGCGATCCCAACGTGATTGAAGTGTTGGTTGGCCGCCTGCGGCGCAAGCTGGAGGCACAACTGGATTACAAACCCATTGAGACCGTGCGCGGTCAGGGTTATCTGTTTACTGAGCGCTGCCGATGAGCCGCCCCGCACTGTTAAGAGCGCGGTGCAGCACGTCATTGCGCGTGCGCCTGATGTTCTTCACCGCCGTATTGGCGGTGTTGTTTATGTTGGCGTTGCTGGCGGCCGTGCGTGGCGCATTTTTAATTGCGCTTGAGCAGTCCGTTGAAAAGCGCCTGGCGTCAGAAGCCAATGCACTCATTTCGGTGGCGCGTCTGGATGATGGGCGCTTATCGATGCCCGAAAAACTCCCCGACGAAAAACTCAACACCCTTGAGGCCAAGCTGCTGGGTTTTATCTACGACCGTGAGGGCAATCTGGTTTGGCAATCGCGTTCATCGCTGGATGAAAGTGTTGAGTATCGCCCGCAGTTCAACGGTCAGGGGCATGTCTTTGAGCAAGGGCGTGATGATGCCGGCAACGCATTTTTCATCTATGACCTCGAACGCACGCAACTGCAGGGTCAGGAGGTGGAATTCAGCGTAGTCACCATGCAGCCCGCCAGTGACTATGAGGCCATGTACACCGGGTTTATCGAGCAACTTTACCTGTGGTTGGGCGTGACGTTGCTGGTGCTGTTGGGGCTGCTCTGGTTCGGTTTGACTCTGGGCTTTCGTAGCCTGCGTGGCGTCAGTGTCGAACTGGACGCCGTGGAGGCGGGCACCCGTGCCAGCCTCAGCGAGCACCACCCGCGTGAGTTGCTGCGTCTGACGGGCTCGCTCAATCGCCTGTTGGAGAGTGAACGCCAGCAACGCGAACGTTACCGGCATTCGCTGGATGACTTGGCGCACAGCCTTAAAACCCCTTTGGCCGTGTTGCAAAGCGTGGCCGAAGTGATTGCCACCGAACCGCATAACCGCGAGCAGGCGCTGGTGCTGCAGCAACAAATTGAACGGATGAGCCAGCAAATCGGCTATCAATTGCAGCGCGCCAGCCTGCGTAAAAGCGGCTTGGTGCGCCATAGCGTTCGTCTGGGGCCGCTGCTCGACACGCTGTGCGCTGCACTGGACAAGGTTTACCGCGACAAGCAGGTCAGCGTGCAACGCGACTTTGCCGCTGAACAACACCTGCCCATGGAGCGCGGCGCGTTGCTGGAGTTGCTTGGCAACCTGCTGGAGAACAGTTATCGCCTGTGTCTGGGGCGTATCCGGGTGAGCGTCACACGGCAGGGACGTGTGCTAGAAATCCGGGTTGAGGACGATGGCCCTGGTGTTCCTGCTGATCAGCGAGAGCGCATCTTGCGCCGTGGCGAGCGCCTGGACGCTCAGCATCCGGGGCAGGGTATCGGCACGGCAGTGGTCAAAGACATTATTGAGAGCTATGGCGGTGAGTTGCTGCTCGAAGATTCTGCTCTGGGCGGGGCCTGTTTCCGGATACGTTTGAAGGATTGATGCAGGCTTTGTGTGTCGGTCAGCTATTGTCAATCACAGTGCGGCCGTTTTGAGTCATCGAGACAGGCACGTGCTCAGGCCAAGCTGTGAGGTTGCCTATGCTTTTAAAGCCCCAATCGTCCACTGTTATTGAGCTGATGGATGATCACCAGCCACTACGCAACAGCTTCGCTCTGCGTCACTTTGTGCCTGAACTTGAGGCGGAGTACCGCGAGTTCTCTTACCGCAGTTATCAGCAGGCGCGCCGTGTCGCCGTCAGCCTACTGATTGCCAGTATTTTTGCCTTTTTTGCCTTCGATCTGATGCTGCTGTATAGCACGGGCGATAACCCGGCAACCCTACCAGCCATGCTGGCTCGCTTGTGCGCGTTGTTGATCGTTTTGTTCGGCGCTTACCGGGTTCTTAAATCCAACGATGTGGCCACGGGATATCGTTGGATACCCATTGCACTGTGCAGTTTGAGTCTTGCCATGTTGATGGTGACGCTGCTGTATCACCAAGTGCTTGAGCAAATGCAACTGCCCTATGGCATGGAGGGCATGATTCTGATTCAGATGGCGATCTTCGTGCCGCTGGGTTACAGCTATCGCTACAGCCTCTATTTGGGTATCGGCACCTTGGCCTGTTCAGTTCTGGCCTTTTACCTGGCCACGCCTTCTGCCCCGCGCATGCAGTTTCATGTGTCTGCCACCTACCTGCTGGTGGCGACTGTCGCCGCAGCCACGGCGGGTTATTGTCAGGAACACTCCATGCGAGTGTTATTCCTGACTAAACGTGCCTTGCGCAATATGGCCGATACCGACGGACTCACGCAGCTTTATAACCGCCGCAGTTTTGATTTGCTGTTGGCAAGAGCCTTACAGGAAGCGCAACGCGAGCGAACATGCATTGCCCTGATCATGCTTGATCTCGATTACTTCAAAGCCTACAACGACTGCTACGGCCATCCGGCTGGTGACCTTGCTTTGCAGCGCATTGCCGGCGTGCTGGCCAGCCATCCGCGCCGTGAACTGGATTTTGCTGCCCGCTTGGGGGGCGAAGAGTTTGCCTTGGTGCTGCGCAATCCGGACCGCGCTTACCTGGCCAATACCTGTGAAAGCATTCGTCAGGCGATCCAGAGTGAGCTTGCCATTGAGCATCAGCAAAGCCCGCTTAAGGTGATGACTGCGAGCATGGGCGCCAGTTTTAGCCTGCCAGATGACACCCCTAGTAGCCTCTATCAGCGCACCGACCAAGCCCTGTATCGGGCCAAGGCCAATGGCCGCAACCGGGTGGAGGTCGGCTAGCCACGCAGGCTGTTGAACAACGACCTGGGTCTGCATTACGGCGTTAACAGCGCAAGTCCCAAATGATTGTTAACAGCCGTAAAAAGGTTTTGACCGGGCGCTATTGTCCTAGCTTCATTGTCCAACTGCCTGCGGTGGGCGTTTGTTAGCGCCCCATCTGATGCGCGTGCAGTTCAATTGGCGCTGCACCCGCTGACTAATGTCCGTCAGAGAAGGGCCACGTTCATGGCTTTCTCACCATGTTCGTACACCACATTGGCACGCCCGACGATCAGTGGGTCCAGGCTGTCGAGTTGCTGCAAATCCTTGCCGGTGTAGGGCAGCTTGTGCAGCACATAACGCATGGCGTTTAGACGCGCGCGTTTTTTGCAGTTGGATTTGATCACGGTCCACGGCGCATCGGCGGTGTCGGTGTAGAAGAACATCGCCTCTTTGGCCTTGGTGTAGTCATCCCACTTGTCCAGCGAGGCCAAGTCGATTGGGCTGAGTTTCCACTGCTTGAGCGGGTGTTTTTCACGCTCCTTGAAGCGGCGACGTTGTTCCTTGCGGCTGACCGAGAACCAGAACTTAATCAGGTGTACGTTGTTATGCACCAGCATGCGTTCAAACTCCGGTGCCTGGCGCATAAACTCCAGGTATTCCTTCTCCGAACAGAAGCCCATGACGCGCTCGACCCCGGCGCGGTTGTACCAGGAGCGGTCAAACATAACGATCTCGCCGGCCGTAGGCAGATGCTGCACATAACGCTGGAAATACCATTGTCCACGTTCGGCTTCAGTGGGCTTTTCCAGTGCCACGATGCGTGCGCCACGAGGGTTGAGGTGCTCCATAACACGCTTGATCGAGCCACCCTTGCCGGCGGCGTCGCGGCCCTCAAAGAGAATGACCAGCTTCTGGCCGGTTTCCTTCACCCAAGCTTGCAGCTTGAGCAGTTCAACTTGCAGGTGGTACTTCTCCTGTTCATAGCGCTTGCGTGACAGCAGGTTTTTATACGGATAGTTCCCTTGGCGCCAATCGGGAGCCAATTCGTCATCTGGGTCAGTTTTCTCGACGGATTGGCTGGGTGCGATTGCATCATCAAGCAAGGCCTTGCGCAGCGCGTCTGAATCATCACCGGAAAGACCGTTGATAAAGGTTTCCAGCGTGTCGCGCATGGCGGGGGCATCGGTGGGGTTGATGTGCGCAAGGATGTCCTCAACCGCCACGGACGTTGATGCGCGGGAGGCCTTGATCGACTCATCGACCATTTTCGCTTGCAACTGCGCGCCTGCGAGAATGCCGTCATCGACGGTCTCAGGCTGCTTGCGAGCAGGCGCGCGACGTGAACGGCGCGCCGCAGGCTTTATTGTTTCAGGCGTGGTGGTAGTGGTTACGGTGTCAGTAGGCGTTTCGCTCATGGGCATCTCTCTGAATGGCTAATCACTCACCGCAAGGCACGCGGTACTTATCTTTGAGATAGTCGCGCTGTGACCGGTAGCAAACATAGACCTAGGTCATAGCCGCTTACGATTTTGTTCAATCGGTTGCTCTAAACGCGGTGTTGGATCGCGCAGTGTTGGCTTAGTGGCGAGGCTGTCAGGCGACCTGACGGTGTTTTGCCACGCAGCGCTGCCACGCGACGATAAAGTCCTGGGTGCGACCGTGGGGCTTGAATACACGTCGCCACAGGTGCGCCATGCCGAGCAGGTCGTCGGCGGCGGGCAGTTCGAGGTGCTCGGTTTCAATCAGCATCCAGGCGATGGCCGTGGCGTAGCGAAGGTTGACGGTTAATTCGAGGTGCGGCGCGGTGAGGAAGGCGTGTTGGCTGGCCAGGCCGCGCACTTGGCTGGCGAGATCTGGGTCAAGAGCCAGGTGGTTGTCCCAGAGCTGTTGATGGCTGTGGGCGGTGATGCGGTAAAGGCCATGGCCGTATTTGTCATCAAGGGCCGCACCCAGGCCCGATTGACTAGCCGCCGCGCCCAGTAGCAGCGCTTCTGCTGCACTGGAGTAACGGTCCAAGTAGAGCAGGGTGGGGCGAATAACGTACTGAGTTAGCTCGCAGGCAGCGATTCCCATAAAGCCCTCGGCGGCAGATGACCGATGGGGCGCTGGTAATGACTGTTTGGTGTAAAGGCCCCACCGCAAGCGGGCTTAGCCGCTTGTGTTGAAGTCTAGTGCGACCTTTATGCTGTAAAGGGCTGTTTTTAAACTGTTTTCAGCTTTCGGTTATTGCCCATATTGCGAATAGTGCTTAAGCGTGTGAAAGCCGAGTTAGTCACCGGTGGCAATTGGGCGTTTAGCGTCGGTAATCCACTCGCTCCAAGAACCGGCATACAGTGCGCCGAGTGGATAGCCCGCCAGGCATAGGGCGAACAGGTTATGGCAGGCCGTGACGCCGGAGCCGCAGTAGGCCACCAGTTCAGTGGCTGCGCGTTCGCCCAGTTGGGCGGCAAAGCGTTGACGCAGTAACGCTGGCTTGAGGAAGTGGCCGTCGCTGTCCAGGTTGTCGGTGAAGGCGGCGCATTGTGCACCGGGGATATGCCCGGCAATTGGGTCGATGGGCTCCACTTCACCTCTGAAGCGCGGTAATCCGCGGGCGTCGAGCAGGGTCATGTGGGCATCCTTAAGACGCTTATGCAGTTGTGCGCCGCTGATCACCAAGCTGCTGTCGGCCGTGCCGCTAAAGTGGCCCGCTTCGCCAGGTTGGATGTCTTGAGTCAAGGCTCCGCCGGCCTCGCGCCAGGCCTTCAGGCCGCCATCCAGCAGGTAAACCCCATCTTGCTTGCCCAGCCACGCCAGCAGCCACCAGGCTCGACTGGCAAATGCGTTGTGGCCGTCGTCGTAGAGCACCACTTCCGTGTCGCGGTTGAGCCCCCAGGCGCGCAAGCGATTGAGTAACTGCGCCGGTTCTGGCAGCGGGTGACGGCCTGTAACGCCTTTAATGATGGGCCCCGAGAGATCGCGCTCCAGATCAGCAAACTGTGCGCCCGGGATATGCCCTTCAGCAAAGCTGCGCTCGCCATAGCCTGTGTCTTCCAGGGCAAAGCGGCAGTCGAGAAGCAGCAAGTTGGGTTCGGCCAGGCGTTGTTGCAGTTGCGCGGCGCTGATCAGTTGAGCGAGTGGCATGCCGGTCATCCTGTGGGCAAAAGGGCAGTCGGCATCATAAACCGTCGTCTGCGGGGTCGAGAAAGCATTACGCGAAGATTTTCTCGCGGATGGCGCTGCATCTTTGTCCGATTGTGTGCATGCTGCCTGCCCATTTTGCCCTGCCGCAGGTTGCCATCGCCCATGAAGCGTTTCGTTTTGCTCGACACCGCCCCGATTCCCGATGGCTCCGGTGCGCTGTGCTTGTTTGAGTACGGTGAGGACTTTGTCATCAAGATTGCTGGCGGCGATGGCGGTCAGTTGATGAACACGCGCATGCATGGCTCAGAAGACGCTCTGGCGGCCATCCCCTGCAAGAAAGTCGCAGGCCGGCCCGATTCACGCGTGTTGATTGGTGGGCTAGGCATGGGCTTTACCCTGGCGGCGGCCCTGCAAAACCTCGGTAAAACCGCTGAAGTAGAAGTGGCTGAACTGGTGCCTGGGGTGGTGGAGTGGAACCGTGGGCCTTTGGGCGCTAAAGCGGGTTATCCAATTCTCGACCCCCGTACACGGGTGATTCAGGACGATGTGGCCAATTGCCTGAAAAACGCTGATCAGCGTTATGACGCGATCATGCTGGATGTGGATAACGGCCCTGAGGGGCTGACGCAGAAGCGTAACTCATGGCTGTACTCTGCTCAGGGTCTGCAACGTTGCCATCAGGCGCTGCGCAATAAAGGCGTGCTGGCGGTTTGGTCAGCCAGTGCGGACCGGCTGTTCAGCGATAAAGTACGCAAAGCAGGCTTCAAGGTTGAGGAAGTTCAGGTGTATGCCCACGGTAACAAGGGCACCCGGCACACCATCTGGATTGCCACCAAGTAGCGGGAGCCTTGAGTGCATTGCGCACTCAAGGCTGTTTTACTTAGCCGAGCAGTTCAGCAAAGCCTTTGTCAGCCTCCAACACGGCCGGCAACTCATCAAGCAGGCTGGCAACATCCAGCCCGTCAAACAGCGGACCTTGCAGGGTCTCCAGCGCCTTGTTCATATCACCCGGGTATTCGCGCAACGCTTCGGCAATCGACACGGCCTGGGCCAGCACCCGCGGTAACGGCATATCAGCCGGTGCCTGGGTTGGGCGGCTTTGGTAGGCAATGGCGTGCTGGATCAGCTCAGGCAACTGCCACAGGCGCGCCAGTTCGGCACCTACTTCAGGGAAGCCAAAGCCCAGTTGCAGCGTTTCCAGTGCCACACGCTGGGCCGCGCCCATGTCCTTACCGTTTTGATTGAGGCGTTCAGCCAGTTGAGGTACGCCCGTTTGGATCAGTAACTCGCCAATGTTGTGCATCATGCCGCAGGTAAAGGCGATTTCGACGGCCACGCCACGCGTTTTGGCCAGCAGCCGGCTGATACTGGCAACCTGAAAGCTATGCCCCCAGAACCCTTTGAGATCAAAGCCAGGCGGTGCCTGAAACGCGCCCGTCACAGCCGATGCCAGCACCAGGGTGCGCAGGGTGTTGAAGCCCAGGCGCATGGCGGCGTCTTCCACGCTGGCTGATTCGCGTGAGCCGCGAAAACGAGCGGAGTTGGCCAGACGTAGCACTTTGGCGGCGATCACGGGGTCGAGGGAAATATTGCGGGCAATGTTATCGATGCTGGTGTGCGGGTTATCAAACTGTTGGATGAGATCCTGAGCGACTTTGGGAATACAGGGCAAGCTGTGTACTTGAGAAAACAGGGCGCTTATTTCCATGACAAAAGCCTGAATCGACGGTTGGAATTATCAAGATAGCAGTGATTTTGCAGCGGCAAGGCTTGCCTCAAGCGACAAGCTGATCTGAATCAGCAAAAACGCGGCCAGGCATTGATTTAGGCGCGTTTTTCATGAGTGGCCCCACGTGCCAGCGGCGGCCGTGGGGCTTTATTGGGCGGGTTTAGCGGATTTTCAGCTTGCCGATGCGGTCGTTATCCAGGCTGCCGAAATACAGGTAGTCGCCCACCGGCTTGACCGAGGTGATCATGCGCAGGTGCGTGCCGCTGGTGTCATGCAGGCTTTGGGTTATTTCGCCTTGCTCGTTAAGCGCGATGGCAAAGCCGTAAGGAACGGCTTTGGGCCAGAAAGCGCGCGGCAGCTTTGCCAACTGCGCTTTTGCCCACGGCGAGCGGTGCAGCATGTCGGCGTCGGCTTTGCGCGGGGTTGGTAGGGCCACCCAGAAGGTGCCGTTGCGATCGCCCTGCAGGTTGTCCGGCAGACCCGGCAGGTTGTCGATAAAGATGTCGTTCGTGCCAGCCTTGTCGCCGCTCAGCCAGTAACGGGTGATGCGGTAGCGGTAGGTTTCGTTGACCAGCACAAAGTCTTCGTTGGCCGACAGCGCCACGCCGTTGGCGAAGTACAGGTCTTTGAGCAGCACCTTGGTTTCACCCGACGCCGGGTTGTAGCTCAGCAGGCGGCCGTGGGGGCGGGCTTCAAGCAGGTCGAGCAGGTAGTCGGGTTGTTCGAAGCGTGAAGAGGCATCACTGAAGTAGATGGTGCCGTCGCGGGCGATGTCCAGATCGTCGGTGAACTTGAACGGCACACCTTCGGCTTCGGTGGTCAGAACCTTGATCTGCCCTTGCGTGTCGATGCTGAGCAAGCCCTTGTAGGCGTCGGCGACGATCAGGTTGCCGGCAGCGTCGAAGTCCATGCCCAGTGGGCGGCCCTGGGTGTCGACGAAGGTCTCCACGCTGCCATCGGCGTTGATCCGCACAATGCGCCCGTCATGCAGGCCGGCGTACACCAGGCCTTGGGCATCCACGGCGGTGTCTTCCGGGCCGTGCACCTGGCCGCGCCCCAGCAGTTCGGCTTTCATCAGCGTGTCGTTGGGTTCCAGAATGCCGGTCATCGGTGGGATTACAGGCGCTTCCCAGGCCAGCGGGTCAATCGGGCTGGGGGTGACGGCGAGGTAGATCGCTGCCGCCGCAATCAAGGCCGCAAGCAGACCAAGCAGTTTCTTCATGGTTTTTATTCCCTGAGATGAAAGTGGGCAGATGCACGGGCTGGCCAGATTACAGGGTTCATTCGCATCTGTGATGCCCCGGGGGTAAATGGCTGGCAAATGCCCGGCACAGTGCCTGGGCATATATACTGCGCGGCATTCTTGAAGGGAGAGCCATGTGGCGATTGATATTCAGTGGATTGGCGACAACGCCAGCCTGGCGCAGCATTGCGCAACATGGCGCCGCCTGCCGTTTGTAGCGGTGGACACCGAGTTTATGCGGGTCGACACCTTCTACCCGATCGCGGGGCTGCTGCAAGTCAGCGAGGGTGAGCGTGCCTACCTGATTGATCCGCTGCTGATCAGCGACTGGACGCCTTTTGCCGAGTTGCTGCAAGACACGGCCGTGATCAAGGTGCTGCATGCCTGCAGCGAGGACCTGGAAGTATTCCTGCGCTTGACCGGCAGCCTGCCTACGCCGCTGTTCGATACGCAACTGGCTGCGGGTTACCTCAATCTGGGCTTCTCCATGGGCTATTCGCGCTTGGTGCAGGCGGTACTGAATATCGAACTGCCCAAGGGTGAAACACGCTCTGACTGGCTGCAGCGGCCGCTGTCGGCCACACAGGTCAGCTATGCCGCCGAAGACGTGCTGCACCTTGCCGAGGTGTATGCACAACTCAAGGCGCAGCTCTCTGCCGAGAAATATGCCTGGGTGCTGGAAGACGGTGCCGAACTGGTGAACAACTTGCGCCGCGAGACCGACCCACAGCAGGCCTATCGCGAAGCCAAGCTGGCCTGGAAGCTCTCCCGTCAGCAATTGGCCGTACTGCAAGCATTGTGCGCCTGGCGTGAAGAGCAGGCGCGTGTGCGCAATCAGCCACGCAACCGGATTATTCGCGAGCATTCGTTATGGCCCCTGGCGCGCACTCAGCCGGATAACTTGGTGGCCCTGGCGCGCATTGAGGACATGCATCCAAAAACCGTGCGTCAGGACGGTGAGTTTATTCTGCAATTGATCAAACAGGCCGCCGCCACGCCTGCCGCCGAGTGGCCCGAAGCATTGCCTGAACCACTGCCGCTGGAGGCTGCGACGCTGCTGAAAAAGCTGCGCGCCATTGGCCAACGTGAAGGTGAGCGGCTGAACACCGCCCCCGAGCTGATGCTGCGCAAGAAAACCCTCGAAGCCTTGCTGAAAACCGGCTACCCGCATGGGCCTTACCAGTTGCCGGGGTCGCTGCGCGGCTGGCGGCGTGAATTGATGGGCCAGGCGTTGCTTGATTGCCTGGCTGCAAACGGAGAATCGGCGTGAAACGTATTTGCTCTATCTACAAAAGCCCACGCAAGAACGAGATGTACCTGTATGTGCTGCGCAGCGACGGGCTCAAGCGTGTGCCGGAAAACCTGCTGCAGGCTTTCGGGCCACCCGCTCTGGCGTTTGAGATGGTGCTAACGCCCGAGCGCGTTCTGGCCCGCGAGGACATCCACAAGGTGCTGGCCAATCTCGACGAGCAGGGCTATCACCTGCAAATGCCGCCACCGGAAGATGAATACATCGAGCATTTGCCCGATGAGTTGCTGCGCCGCAACGACCCGATGTAACCATCATGTCCGCCGCTGCAAATCCCCCCTTGCGCGTGTTGATTGCCGAAGCCGAACATGCGCGCTACGCCGCGTTGCTGCATGAGTTGGCACCTGAACTTGAGGTGTACGGCAGTGCGCAGCCGCTCGAGTTGGCTCATCACGCGGCGAGCTGCCCGCTCTGGCTGGGGCAGCCTGATCTGCTCGCGCCCTTGCTGCGTGAGGGCAGGCCGCCGCAGTGGTTGCAATCGACCTGGGCGGGTATCACGCCGCTGCTGGCCAACGATTTGCCAACCGACTACGTACTCACCCGTGCCGTGGGCATTTTCGGTCAGGTGATGGCCGAGTATGTGCTGGGTCATTTGCTCGCCCATGAGCGTCAATTGTCCACGCACCTGCATGCTCAGCATGAGCAGCGCTGGGAGCGTCGTGCGCCACAGAGCTTGGCGGGGCGCACCTTGCTGATCGTGGGTACTGGTGATATTGGCCTCAGCGTGGCGCAGTTTCTGGCGCCCTTCGGTATTCGTCTGTTGGGCATTGCCACGCAGTCGCGCAGGCTGTCGCCGTTTGCTCAAGTGAGCGGCCTGGCGGCGCTGCCTGCGCTGGCGAGTGAGGCGGATTACCTGATCAACCTGCTGCCCGACACGCCGGCCACCCGCGATATTTACGATGCGGCGCTGTTTGCGGCGTGTAAGCCCAATGCCGTCTTTATCAATGCCGGGCGCGGGGTAGCGGTGGTTGACGAGGCGCTGGTCAGTGCGCTGCAACAGGGGCAACTGGCGGGTGCGGTGATTGATGTCTGCCGTGAAGAGCCGCTGCCGGCCGGGCACCCGTTTTGGACGGCACCGCGTTTACTGTTGACGGGGCATACGGCGGCACCGACTGATCCCCGTTTGCTGGTGCAGGTGTTTGTGCACAACCTGGCGCGCTGGAAGGCGGCCGAACCGCTGCGCGGGCAGGTGGATTTTCAGCGCGGCTACTGACCTGCAGCGGGCCGTTGAGCGTGCCGGCCTTGGCCGCCGTGGGCTGAGCGGCTAGACTGCCGGCCTTTTCGCCCCTCACCGTACCCTCATCATGGCCGCTAAAGTCGAACCTTTCTGGAAACGTAAAACCCTCGATCAGCTTGATCAGAACGAGTGGGAATCGCTGTGCGACGGCTGCGGCCTGTGCTGCCTGCAAAAGCTTGAGGATGAAGACGATGGCAGCGTGTATTACACGCGCATCGCCTGCAAACTGCTGGACCTTAAAACCTGTCGCTGCACGGACTACAGCAACCGCCGCGCGTTCGTGCCCGACTGTATTCAACTCACCCCGGCCCAGGCGGACCAGTTTCAATGGCTACCGCCGACCTGTGCTTATCGCCTGGTCAGTGAAGGTAAAGACCTGCTGCTGTGGCACCACCTGGTTTGTGGTGACCCTGAACAGGTGCATAAGCAACGCATTTCCCAGGCTGGGCGTATGCTCAGCGAAAACAGCGTGGCCGAGGACGAGTGGGAAGACCATATGATCTTCCGTGCTGGCTGACCGCTTAAATCCTTGTCCGACCGAGCCTTTAGCTCCAGGGAGCTTTGTTATGTTGATGCGCCGCTTACTTGTGTCTGTTGCCTTACTCAGCCTCAGCACGCCGCTGTGGGCAAAGAAGGTCGATTTGGATTACCACGTGCGCTTCTTGCCCGAAACCGAACAAGCCGAAGTGCGGCTGGTGCTGGAGGATGGCACACGCGTCAAGAGCCTGGATTTCGACTTGGGCACATTGGGCGCTTACAGCGATTTCAGTGCCGACGGCGAGTGGACGCAGAGCAGCCCCGAGCGGGGTATCTGGACTCCAGCCAAGGGTGAAGCGACCCTGACCTACCGCGTACGGATCAACCATGAACGCATCCCGGGTCGCTTTGATGCCCGCATCACCGACGATTGGGCGCTGCTGCGCGGCGACGATCTGGTGCCCTCGGCCAAGCTCAAGCAGGAAGATTTTACGGTGCTGGTCTCGCGCCTGCATTTCACTTTGCCCAAAGGTTGGAAGGCCGTCGAAACCGGCTGGCCGCGCATCGGCAAAAACAAATTCCGCATTGACAACCCACAGCGCAAGTTCGACCGTCCAACCGGCTGGATGGTGGCGGGTAAGATCGGCACGCGCCGTGCCAAATTGGGTGAAACCGATGTGGCTATCGCCGCGCCTGTGGGGGAGGGCATGCGGCGCATGGATGTCATGACCCTGCTGACCTTTATCTGGCCGCATGCTCAGGAGGTGTTCCCGCGTGACCCGGCCAAGCTGCTGATTGTCGGGGCGGGCGACCCGATGTGGCGCGGCGGCCTTTCTGCCACCAACTCCTACTACATGCACACCGATCGCCCGCTGGTCAGCGAAAACGGCACCAGCTCGCTGGTGCATGAACTGGTGCATGTGTTCAGCCGCATTCGTGCCCGTGATCGCAGCGATTGGATTACTGAAGGCTTGGCCGAGTACTACGCCATCGAGCTGATGCGCCGCGCTGGTGGCCTGAGTGAGGAGCGCTACCAGAAAATCCGTGAAGACCTGATTCGCTGGAGCAAACCCGTCGACAGCCTGCGCACTGACCGCTCCACCGGCCCGGTAACGGCCCGAGCGGTGTTGCTGCTGCAGGAGCTTGACCGGGAAATTCGTCAGGCCACCAAAAGCACCACACAACCGCGCTCGCTGGATGACGTGACCCGCGGCCTGATGCGTCTGGACAAAGCCACCACCCAAGACTTTATCGAGATCAGCGAAAACGTCATGGGCGGAGCCTCTGACGTGCTGGATAACAAGCTGTTGCGCTAAGCCCCACCTTGGGTAAGCATGCGGCGCACTGGCCAATCTGGAGCACCGCATGCGCCGCCTACCGTCTCTCACCGCCTTGCGCACCTTTGAGTGCGCTGCGCGGCATGCTCATTTTGGCCGCGCGGCCGCTGAGCTGTGTGTGACCGACAGCGCCGTCAGTCACCAGATTCGTCAATTGGAAGAGCAGCTCGGCACCGTGTTGTTTACACGCGAGGGCCGACAGGTTGTACCAACGTCCGCCGCACGGCGTTTGCTGCAGCGTTTGCAGCAGGCGTTTGAGTTGATCGGCGAGGCGTGTGACGAGCTGCGTGATCCCGGTTCCCAGGCGGTGCTGCGCATCGCGGTCACGCCTGAGCTGGCGCAAAAGTGGCTGGTCAGTCGTCTGGCCGACTTCAGCGACCGCTATCCATACATCACCTTGCATCTGCACGAGCAGCCGCTGGACGCCAGCCTGCCGAGTCCGGATATCGACCTGGCCATCACTTATGGCACCGGGCCCGAGGATGCCAGCGCTTACTTTGTGCGGCCGTTGCCGACCTTGCAGTTCTTCCCCGTGTGCAGCCCCAGCCTGTTTAACCAGGGCGGCCTTAAACACCCGCGTGATCTGGCCCGGCATGGCCTGCTGCATGACGATCAGGACGGTAAAACCTGGACCGCCTGGCTGACCACCCATGCCGGCGACATCCAGCCGGCGCGACATTTGTACCTAGGGCATGCCGGTCTAGCGCTGGAAGCCGCCGCGCAAGGGCAGGGCGTGGCCATGGGCGACAACCTCACGGCGGCTGAAGACCTGGCCAGTGGCCGCTTGATGCGCCCCTTCAATGCCAGCGTGGCAGCGCTTGGGCAATATGCGTTGGTCTGTGAACGCATCCGCCTGGAAAAACCCGCAGTGGCTGATTTCTTAGATTGGCTGAGTGATCACTTGGCTGAGTGATGAATTAAATTCAGCTATCCCGCAATTTTCGTCGTTGGAATCCGTGCCGGAGCGCCGCGTACTGTGTGGTCATCTTCCTCACAGATACAGGGTGTATCCGATGGCACGTTCACTGACTTCTCTCCCAAAAACTGACGGCTTCCGTCTGCCCGGCGAATTTGAACCCAAGGCCGGTTGCTGGCTGGGCTGGCCCGAGCGCACTGACGTGTGGCGTAACGGTGCCAAGCCGGCGCAGAAGGTTTGGGTCGATATCGTCACGGCCATTGCCAGCAGCGAGCCGGTCACCGTGTGCGCCTCGGCCAGCCAGTACGCCAACGCCCGTCGCCAACTGCCGGCCCATGTGCGCGTGGTGGAAATGACCTGCAACGACACCTGGTTCCGCGACAGCGGCCCGGCCTTTTTGGTCAATGACGACAGCGGCGAAGTGCGCGGTGTGGACTTCGAGTTCAACGCTTACGGTGGTCTCGACGGCGGCCTTTACTACCCGTGGGACAAGGACGATCAGATCGCGCAGAAGATCCTCGAGATCGAAGGTTATGACCGCTACCGCGCGCCCTTTATTGCCGAAATGGGCGGTATCCAAACCGACGGTCAGCGTACCCTGCTGACCACCGAGCAGTGCTTGCTCAACCGCAACCGCAACGCCCACCTGGGCAAGGAGGAGATGACTCGCCGGCTCAGCGACTACCTTGGCGCCGAGCAGGTGATCTGGCTGCCACGCGGTTGCAAGTTTGATGAAACCGACGGCCATATCGATGACTTGGCCTGCTTCGTCCGCCCCGGCGTGGTGGTGATGCAGTGGACCGATGACCGTAATGATCCGCAGTGGGAAATCTATCAAGAGGCCTACGACATCCTGCGCAGCACCCGCGACGCCCAAGGCCGTGCACTGGAGGTGCACAAACTGCCGCAGCCGCGCGTGCTGGAGTGGACGGCTGAAGAGGCTGAAGGCCTGGATCAAGATGAATCGACCCACACCCGTCAGGCCGGCACGCAGATCTGCGCTTCTTACATCAACTATTACGCCGGCAACTCGGCCATCGTCGTGCCGCTGTTCAACGACCCCTGCGACCGTATTGCCCAAGCCACGCTGGCCGAACTGTTCCCCAAACAGCGGATTATCGGCATCGACAATTCGCGGGAGATTCTCCTTGGCGGCGGCAATGTCGCCTGCATCACCATGCCGCAATACGCCGCGCCCACGCGCGCTTAGGAGGCTCTGATGAAACGACATGTCAGCTTGTTAGCCCTAGGGCTGGCCGCCAGTGTTCAAGCGCTGGCGGCCGAAGCGCCGAAGCAGGTCAATCTATTTATCTGGGGCGAATACCTGGCCCCGGACACCCTCAGTAGTTTTGAACAGAAGACCGGCATCAAGGTGGTGGTCGATCACTTTGACTCGCTGGAAACGGTGGAAACCAAGCTGCTCACCGGGCGCAGCGGCTATGACCTGGTACTGACAGCGGGTCAGCATCTGCAGCGGGCGATTAAGAGTGGCGCACTGCAGCCGCTGGATAAGACTGCGCTGCCGCACTTCGCCGGGTTGGACAGCGAGTTTACCGGGCACATGGCCGCGTTCGACCCCGACAACCGCTACGCAGGCTTGTACGTCTGGGGCACCACGGGCATCGGGTATCAGCAGCAGGCCATCGCCAAGCGCATGGCCGATGCGCCCACCGACAGCTGGGCCATGCTGCTTGATCCGGTGGTAGTGGCGAAGTTTGCCGACTGCGGCGTGAGTTTTCTCAATGACCCCAATGAGGTGTTCGCGGCCACCTTCCGTTACCTAGGCCTGGATATCAACAAGCAAAGCCTGGATGACCTGAAGCGAGCCGAAGCCCATCTGGCCAAGGTACGCCCGTCAATCCGCTACTTCGACAACGACCGCAATATCTCCGATCTGGCCAACGGCGATACCTGCCTGGCCATGTCGTGGAACGGCAACGTGTCGATGGCGGCCGGTCAGGCTGTGCAGGCGGGCAAGCCGTTTAGCCTGCACTACAGCATCCCGCGCGAAGGCACGCTGATCTGGTTTGATGCCATGGTGATCCCTAAGGACGCGCCGCATCCCGAGGCAGGCCTGGCATTGATGGATCATCTGATGACGCCTGAGGTGATCGGTGCGATCACCAACACCATCTACTACGCCAACGCGGTGCCAGCGGCCAATGCCACGGTCGATCCAGCGATCCTCGCCGACCCTGGCACCTACCCGGCCGCCGATGTGCGTGCGCAGCTGTGCACCAAAAATGACAACAGCCAAACCTTTAACCGCGCCCTGACGCGGGCATTCAGTCGGCTCAAATCGGGGTTGTAGCGGCTGGGTTATGGCTTACTTGAGACCCAGGCCGGACTTGGTGTGCAAGCCTTTGGCCATGCGGTCGTAGAGCACGACGTTAACGGTGGCGGCGAGGTTCATGCAGCCCTGGGTGGGGATGTAGATCACGTCCTCACACCAGTCGAGCACTTCCTGGCTTAGCGAGCCGTCTTCGGGGCCGAAGATGTAGATGGCGCGGTCGGGGTGGGTGTATTGCGGCAGGGGCCGCGCGCCCTCGACCAGCTCTACTGCGACCGGGGTGCATCCCAGGGGGATGATCTGTTTCAGGTCTTCCACGCCGATCAGCGGAATGTCCATGTAGATGCGCTGGGTGTCGGTAATAAAGTCGCGGGCGCGGGCATAACGCTTGCCGCTGTAAAACACCGAGGCGGCGCTGTAGCAGCCTGCTGCGCGCATCACCGCGCCGACGTTTTCCGGAGATTTGGGGTTGAACAGGCCGATGCAGGCGTATCGTTTGTTGGCCACGGGTGAATGCTCTTGAACAAAGCGCGCGAGTATACCGGCTTGGCCGTCTACTCGCGCGCTGCGGGGCTTCTATCGGTTTGCCATGAATCCTTTGATACCGCTGCGGGCATTGGCTTCGGAGGCCATTTGACGTTCCTGAGGGGTGGCGTAGTGACGATCCCACTCCAGCACTTTCGGTGTCATCAGCTTGTGCCAGAGCGGTGGAATCAGCGCCACGATGAGGGTGGTCAGGTAACCATTGATCATCATCGGTGCATCCGGGAAGGGCTTGAGGTCTTGGTAGGGAACTTCACCCTGGGCATGGTGGTGTGAATGACGGGTCAGGTTAAACATGCTCCAAGAGCTGATGCGTTTGTTGGTATTCCACGAGTGGCGCGGTTGCACCGGCGTGGCCGGGTCGCGAACCATGCCGTAGTGCTCCATGTAGTTCACGATCTCCAGTAAGGACTTGCCTGCCAGTGCGATCAGGGTGAAGAACAACGCCGTTTCCCAGCCGCCGACAAAGAAGGCAAAGGCGACCAGCAATACACTCATCAGGTGGCCGCGAATAACTGCGTTATGCCAACCGAACAGGCTGTGACCTTTGCGCTTCAGGCGTTTCTTCTCAATATTCCAGGCGCTGATATTGCCTTTGATGGTTGATGCCAGCACATGGAAGTAGACATTGCGGCCGCGTGGTGCGGTGGCGGGGTCTTCGCGCGTTGAGACATAACGGTGGTGACCGTAGACGTGTTCAATGGAAAAAATAGTGTCGAAGCTGAATGCCAGTAACCAGCGGCCGACCAGCATGGAAATCGGGTCCCATGTGCGATGCGTCAGTTCGTGCGCCGGAATGGTGCCGACCATGCCAATCATCAGGCCGGTCAGCAGTGCACAGGACACGTAATGCCAGGCCGAGGTTGCTTCGCGTGCCGCGATCACGTCATAACCGCTGAGCTGAGTCAGCGCTGCCCCAAAGCCGAGAAAATCGCCGCTGCTGAAACTCCACAGCGCACAGAAAACAATGAATGAAAGCAGCGGCAAGGCCAGCCACAACTGCACGGTGAGAATGGCAGGGTGTTTGAAGTCTGGGGTACTGGTGTCATCACCGCAGAGGGCGTCGCCCACCAGGTAAAACATCAATATGCCGATCAAACCTGCCGTCATCCATGCGCCGCCGGCGAGAATGGCCGCGGCTGATAGCAGGCCAACTCCGTGGAACAAAAAGTATTTGAGGTAGTGCAGAGCGTTCATGTGCGTCTCTCTTATTCGGGGTGGATGCGTTTCAGGCTGAGGCCGCCAGGGCGTCATGCTGGGTGGTAAAGCGGTCGGTATAAATGTGTTCACGGGCAACGTTGTGCTGGAGGAGCTGCAGCACAGCGCTGTCGATCATCGCGGGCGGGCCGCACAGGTAGGCGTGACTGCCTGCTTCGAGTTGCGCGGTAATCTGGCTGCTGACCACGCCCCGTGCACCTCGCCAATCGGACTCTGCTGACAAGCCTGAGAGCACCGGGGTAAAACGGAATGGGCCGCGCCACTGGGCAGCAATCGCGCTGATTTCGGCCAAGGCATAGAGGTCACGTTCTTCGCGCGCGCCGAACAGCAGCGTGGTGGAGCGCGTGCAGCCCTTGGCGAGAGCGTCTTGCAGCATGGCGATGATTGGCGCCAGCCCACTGCCGCCGGCAATCAGCATCAATGGAGCCTCGGCCGGGCGCAGGTAAAAGTCGCCCAGCGGCCCCTGCAATTGAATACCTTGGCCCAGCAGGTTCTGTTTATGGACAGTGGATGAGAATTCGCCTTTGGGTACTTGGCGCACATAAAAACTAACCTGTGCATCGGCTTGCGGGGCGCTGGCAAAGGAGTAGCTGCGACGCACGTCAGGGGCGGTGCTGAGGCTAATCTGTGCATACTGGCCAGGTTTGTATGGCAGGTCTTCATCAAGCTGCACGACCACGCGCATGATGTCGTGGGTGAGGCGTTCTTGGACGATGACACGCCCAGCAACAGTGCGTTTTGCCTGCTGTGCTGAAAGGTCAACCTCTATCTGAACAGCGCCTTTGGGCACGCTCTGACAGGCGAGGATGTAACCTTGATCAAGCTCTTCATCGGAGAGCAGGTAGGCCGTCTCGGTCAGCTCCTTGACGCTGCCTGAAATCAGCTTGCACTTGCATGCGGCACAACCACCGACCCTGCAGCTGTGCGGGAAGTCGATGCCTTGGCGCAGCGCCGCTTGCAGCAAGGTTTCTTTGGGGTTGACAGTGATTGGCCGGTCATTGATCCGTGCGCTGGTGGGTTTTGGCTTGCTAAAGAATGAAAGCATTGCTCCTCCGGATGCATGGGCAAGGTTAAGCTCAGTGAGGGCAATGTTAGGCGTGGCGTGCGGTTCTCCGTAGGTTCGCCGTTGACACTTTATGGGTCATTTATTGACAATTTGGCGCAGCGAACTTCCTTCGAATAAGGCCTCTTCCATGCAGGATCTCATTCTCCCGTCCCAATACATTCGGCAGATCAGCGGGCAGCTCGCGGCTATGGATGTGGATGTGTCGGCTTGGTTAGAGCGCAGTCAGTTGAGCGACGCTCAGTTGAGTGAGGCGGATCTGAAAGTGGACGCAACCACCTTCGGCCACTTGCTGGAGGATGCGCTGGCAACGACCCAGGAAGCGGCGCTTGGCCTGTTGGTTGGTGAGCGGTTGCAGGTTAATAGCCACGGCATTCTCGGCTATGCCCTGTTGCAGAGCAGTTCGCTGCGTCAAGCGTTGCAGTTGCTGGAGCGCTATTTGGGTGTGCGCACGAACCTGGTGACGATCAGCCTGAGGGGCGATGGCGAGTTCGAAAATATCCTGTTCACCTCGCTTTATGCCCAAGGCGATTTACAGCGCGTGGTGTTGGAAGCAGTGATTCTGGCCATCAAAAACATGTTTGAGGCGATCACTTTGGGGGCCTATTCGCTGACGCGTGTTTGCTTGCCTTTTGCTCGGCCTTCATACGCGGCGCTGGCAGAAGAGATGTTTCGTTGCGAGGTGATTTACGCCGCGCCCTGGGCCGGGTTTTCCCTGCCGTCAGGGATTCTTGATTTGCCGTTGAAGATGGCGGATCCGGTCTCATTTCGCGACGCCGAACAGATCTGTCAGCGTGAATTGGAAAAGCTCGAACGCAATGTCAGCATGAGTGCGCGGGTACGCCGGGTGATGCTGGAGAAGCAAAACGGTTTTCCCAGCCTAAACGTCACGGCCCGTCTCTTTCACATGACCCCACGAACGCTTCACCGGCGTCTGCAGGATGAAGGCACGAGCTTCAAGGACATCCTTGAGCAGGTCCGGCACACCCTCGCTGTTGAACACCTGAAAACCGGACAGCTCAGCATCGAGGAGATTGCCTACACGCTGGGTTATACCGACATGGCTAATTTCCGCCGTGCCTTCAAACGCTGGGAGGCCGTGCCGCCGTCGCAGTTTCGTGCCCTGCAAAACAATCCCTAACGCCGCTGGACTGGTTCGAGGCTGGGCGTTCGCGTGGCTGACAAAACAGGACGCGCCAGCCAATGCTGACGTGGCTTTATTTTTTCAACAGGGCAGCCAAGTCGGCGAAGGGGTTGTGGGTCGCCTGGTTGGTTTTGGGTGAGCTCAGCGAGCCTTCGCTGAAGTACTGCTGGTCGGTGTAGCGCGAGTGTTCATTGTCATGGCAGAACAGGCAGAGCAGCTCCCAGTTTGAGCCGTCTTGCGGGTTGTTGTCGTGGTTGTGATCGCGGTGATGCACAGTCAACTCACTCAGGCGCTTGCCAGAGAATTCCCGAGCGCAGCGGCCACACACGTGGGGGTACATTTTGAGCGCCTTGTCGCGATAGCCTTCTTCACGCGAACGCTGGTTGTCGGCGAGGATGCGATCAAGTTTGCTGGTGGCGGAAGGGGGGGTATTGGTGCTCATCGGGTGTCTCACAGGTTGGCTTTGCAGCAGTCTAGCCTGACCGGCGATCACTTAGAATCGTCAACGCGGCACTTTGCGACTCTTGGCTGTTCAAAATCTGAGTGCTTACGGATGGCTTCATCGCCGCGCACTTATAGCCCTCAGACTAATCAGGAGTTAGGCAATGCGAATCAACCTTGTGCTTGCCGTTGTGGCGATCGTCAGCCTGCCAGCGGCCTTGGCTCAGCCGTCGACTGCTCCTGCACCCGACGCCCCTGGGCGTGCGACGCCGCAGCCCTATGCGCCGGTTGCGCCGACTCATCTGCCGGCGCCGAGAGACGGCAACCCACCCCTGTTAACCGTACCAGCAGCGCCAGCGGTCAATCCGCCGCGCCGCGATGAAGAGCTGCCATTGCTGCGTGAGCAGCGGCAGCGGCCCATAGCACCGGTGCCTGCGCCGCAGTATTGATGCCATTCTGCGACGTGCCGACGCGTAGGCATGCTCTAAACGTGGACTTTCCGCAGCCCTTACCCGTTCTGCTCGGCGTCCATACCCAGAATCTTCAGGATAAAGGCGTACTCCAGCGCGGCATCTTTGAGCGCCTGGTAGCGGCCGCTCATGCCGCCATGCCCGGCCTCCAATTCGGTTTTAAGCAACAGCAGGTTGTTGTCAGTTTTATGGGCGCGCAGCTTGGCCACCCATTTCGCGGCTTCCCAATACTGCACGCGGCTGTCGTTGTAGCCGGCCACCGCGAGAATCGCCGGGTAGGCCTGGGCCTGAACGTTTTCATAGGGGGCGTAGCCCTTGATTCGCTCGAAGACGTCCGGTTGGTTCGGGTCGCCCCATTCGTCGTACTCGGTAACGGTTAGCGGCAGATCGGGGTTTTGCATGGTGTTGAGCACATCAACAAAGGGCACTTCGGCGATGGCGGCGGCGAACAGTTCCGGGCGCTTGTTTAGCACCGCGCCCATCAACAAGCCACCGGCACTGCCGCCACTGATCACCAATTGGCTGGGCTGGGTGTAACCGCTGTCGATCAGGTGTTCGGCGCAGGCAATAAAGTCGCTGAACGAGTTGTGCTTATGCTCAAGTTTGCCCGCGCGATACCAGGCTTCACCCAACTCGCCGCCACCGCGCACATGGGCGATGGCGAAGACAAAGCCGCGATCAAGCAGGCTGAGGCGAGCATGGGAGAACCAGGGGTCGAGGCTTTCGCCATACGCACCATAGCCATAGAGGTAGAGCGGGGCGCTCTTGCCGAGAACCTCTCGCTTGGCCACCAGGCTGATCGGCACCTGGGTGCCATCCGGAGCCGTGGCCCATAGACGTTGGCTGACATAGTGGTCGGCATCAAAGTCGCCCAGCACCGGGGTTTGCTTGAGCACCGCTTGCGCGCCTGTGGCCAACGTCAGTTGACGCACTTGGGCGGGGCGATTGAGTGCTTCATAACGCAAACGAATCACATCGCTGTCGAATTCTAGGCTGTCCTGCACATACAGGCTGTAGGCGGCATCCGGCAGTTGCACGCGGTAGGCTGCCTGGCCTTGGGGCTGCACCTCAATAATCGGCAGACCGTTTTCACGCAGGCTGAGTATCAGCGCTTGGTGATTAAGGCCCATACCTTCCAGCATCACCTGCGGATCATGCTCGCGCAGCAGTTGCCAGTGCGTGCGGCTGGGCGCGGATTCGCTGGCGCTGAACAGGGCGAAGTTGATGCCGTGTTGGTTGCTGCGGATCAGCCAGCGCCACTGGCCGTCCAGCAGGCCGTGATCGAGGTCGTATTCATGACCCTCTTCACGCGGGGCCACACAACTGAATGCGCCCTGCGGCGTGGCGGCATCAAGGATCCAGGCTTCGCTGGTGGTTTTGCTACCCAACAACAGAATCAGTTGGCGTTCGGAACTGCTGCGGTAGCAGCTGAGGAAAAAGCGCCCATCCGCTTCGTGGAACACCAGTTCAGCCGAGTCGTCGCCGAGATGATGGCGATAGAGCTTGTGCGGCCGGTGCGTGTCATCCAGCTCACCAAAGAACAGCGTCTGGCTGTCGTTGGCCCAGGTCATGCTGCCGTCGCAGTCGTCAAAGGGCAGCTCGATCAGGCTGTCGTCAGCCAGTTCCTTGACGAACAGGCGGTAGGTTTCTTCGCCGCTGGTGTCCAGGCTGTAGGCCAGGCGCTGATGATCGGGGCTGATGCTGAACGCCCCGAGCGAGATAAAACCGCCTTCGGCCAACGCGTTGGGATCGAGCAGTAACTGTTCGCTGCCTTCATCCACGCTCAGCGAGCCATCGGCAGGTTTGCGGCAGCGGTAATGCCGTGGGTATTCGTCACCCGCCGTGGTGCGCTGGTAATACAGATACGGCCCCCACGTCGATGGCAGGCTCAAGTCGGTTTCGCGGATGCGTCCTTTGATCTCTTGAAACAATCTTTCACGCAGGGGCAATTGCTCACTCAGCTGCGCCTCTAGGTAGGCATTTTCAGCCTTGAGATGGTCGAGCACTTCAGTGCTGTCGCGGTTTTCCAGCCAGCGGTAGGGGTCGGCGCTTGCGTCGAGGCGGGCGATGGGGGCGTGGTGCATGCAGCAACTCCTGTGGATGTAGGCCGACAGTGGGGCGTCGAAGGGCCTGTGCAAAACCGGCTACGTGTCGGTTCTGCAGCGTTAAAAACAGGCGCGGCTGCGGCGTTCCGTTTTTGCCGTATATGCCTCTCGTGCGCGCGCGTTTGATCGGGTTCAAAGCAGGCAAAAGCCGCTATGATAAGCGCCGTTTCGCTGGTCGGCTGCTGAAATCTGCGCAGCCCCGTGCTGTCCGCCCCCGATGGGCGTTAATGTCTGAGAACGTGCGTTTTATGAACGAAAATGACTACCAACTCGCCTGGAGTGCCTACCTGATTGCAGCGGTTGGCTGTCTGTTGGTGTGGTTGAAGCTCACCAGTTGGATGTGGCGTTACCTGCGTGAGCCCCTGCGCGTGCTGGTGCTGGTGCTGTTGTTCACGCCCACCATCGTTGACCCCGGCCAAGAGCTCTTTGCCCCGGCGGTGGCCATTACCGCCATGGACCTGCTACTGGATGTGGGTAATAACGCGTGGCGTGCCGTAGCTGACCTGAGCATGTACGGGTTAATTGCGTTTGCCCTGTACCTGCTGTTTGTCGCGATTCGTTGGCCGCTAGAGCGTTGGCGTCTGGCGCGAAAAGACGCAGCGCCGACCAGCGGCAACGAACCCACCCTGCGCGAACTCACCGCCCGCGACCAGTTCGATGCTGGAGACACCCGCTTTGATGCGCACGGTGACCGCCGCCTGAAGGTTGAGCCGCGTTTGTAGTGCTGCGCCCTGGCCTGTTTTAGAGCCAGGGCGTTGGTTTTACCCCGCCTAAATCAATACAAAATGCAAGGCTTTACCTTGGCGGAAAAAGGAGTAGAGTTGCGCGCCTTTCCGGCCACCGCTGCTTCTTATGCCTCGCGCAATCACTCGACTGTCCGCTGCAACACACGCCACGCCCCGCCTGCCAACGCGTTTAGCGCTCTGGCTGCTGGATAATTCACACCTCGGCCATGCCCCCAGCGTGAAGCGCTTTGCCGGACGTTTGCTCAAGCAGCCGGCCTTGCAAGGCGAGGTGCATGCGCAAACCCGTCTGGGGCAGATGCTCTGCCGTGATTGTGGCAACCCGCGTGATCGCCGCATGGGCGTTGAGCTCTTGCGTCAGGCGGCGCGTGCGGGGCATCTGGATGCTCAATTGACCCTTGGCCAGCTCTACAACCAGCCGCGCACCCTTGAGCCGCTGCAAGCGCGCCACTGGCTTGAACTGGCCGCTGGGCAAGGCTCGGCAGAAGCCAAGCAACTGCTTAAACAGCTCTGACGCTGACGGAAGGTACTGGTTATACTGCCAGTACTTTTTGCGGAGCTGCGTATGCCATTTGATCTGTCCACCGCGCTGACCCCTGCGCTGCTGGGTTTCGCCATGGCGGCCTTGCCGCTGGTTTATCTGGCGTGGACGCTGCAACGCCGTCTGGCCAACCAGCAGTTAACCTTCAGTCTCATGCAAGAGCGCCTGAGTAATGCGCAGTTGGCGCAGACCGGTCTTGCCGCGCAACTGGACGACAGTCGTGAAGAAATCGGCGCGCTCAGCGAGATCAAGGCCGATCAACAAGCCGAGCTTGCCGCCTTGCGCCGTGAAGCCGATTTGCTGCAACAAGAGCGGCAGATTGCCCGCCAAGCCGCCCAGGCCTGGCAGGCACAACGTGAGCAGCAGGAAGCAGAAATCCGCCGCCTGGATGCCCAGCGCGCCGCCCTCAGTGCCGAACTCAAAGAACAACAAGACAGCCATCAACAGCGCTTGAGCGACCTGCAGGGCTCGCGTGAAGAGTTGCGCGCCCAGTTTGCCGAGTTGGCGGGCAAGATTTTCGATGAGCGCGAGCAGCGTTTCAGCGAAACCAGCCAGCAGCAACTTGGTCAGTTGCTCGACCCGCTCAAGGAGCGCATTCAATCCTTCGAAAAACGTGTCGAAGAGAGTTATCAGCAAGAGGCACGCGAGCGCTTTTCCCTGGGCAAGGAGCTGGAGCGTTTGCAGCAACTCAATCAGCGTCTGGGGGACGAAGCGACCAACCTGACACGCGCCCTCAAAGGTCAGAAAACCCAAGGCAATTGGGGTGAGTTGGTGCTGGAGCGGGTGCTGGAGCATGCGGGCCTGGAGAAGGGCCGCGAATACCAGACGCAAGTCAGCCTGAAAAGCGCCGATGGCGAGCGCTTCCAGCCCGATGTGCTGATTCAACTGCCTGGTGATAAGCAGGTGGTGGTAGACGCCAAAGTCAGCCTGACGGCCTATCAACAGTTTATTGCTGCTGATGATGAACCCAGCCGGCAACAGGCGTTGAAACAGCATGTACTGTCGCTGCGCAGTCACCTTAAGGGGCTTTCGCACAAGGACTATCAGCGCCTTGAAGGCTTGCATAGCCTGGATTTTGTGCTGCTGTTTGTACCCATCGAAGCGGCATTTTCGGCGGCCTTGCAGGCAGATCCGGGGTTATTCCAGGAGGCCTTTGATCAGCACATTGTCATCGTCAGCCCCACCACCTTGCTGGCCACGCTGCGCGTGATCGACAGCCTGTGGCGTCAGGAGCGGCAGAGCCAGAATGCCCGTGAAATTGCCGAGCGGGCCGGGGCGCTGTACGACAAGTTTGTCGCCTTTATTCAGGATTTGGACGAGGTGGGCGCGCGCCTGCAGCAGCTTGATAAAGCCTATGCCGGGGCGCGCAACAAGCTCAGTGATGGCCGTGGCAACCTGATCAGCCGGGTGGAAAACCTCAAGTTGCTGGGCGCGCGTGCCAGCAAGAGTCTGCCTGCCGATTTGCTTGAGCAGGCCGCGGGCATGCGCGAGCTGGATGAGCAACTCGCACCATAGCGCTGCACGCGGGTTGTGGCAGCACGCTAGTTACGCCCGTCGGTGTTTCCAGAATCCACCGCTGCTGTGAATTCGCGCAACCAAGCGGCCAGTTGTTGCGGTTCGGCCAGCAGTTGCCAATGACTGGCCAGCACTTCACGGCGTTTAAGATTCGCGGCCCAGCGCTGCAGATGTTCGAACAACTGCGGGCGCACAAAACGGTCAGCGCTGGCCACGATCAACTGCACGGGCACTTCGGTATGGCGCTGGCGAGGGCGAAACAGGCTGCGGATAAAATTGGCCCGATAGAGTTTGACCCCGTGCACACCGTCACTGAGCTGAGTGGGGTTGATGCTGACGTGATCCAGCCCCTCCAGCTTGCGCAAAAGCCCCGGCCAGGCACGATCCAAGCCCAGTCGCCAGGTGAGTTCGGGCAGCCAGGGTAAGTGGAAGAGGGCGATATACCACGAGCTGAGCAATTGGCCGAACACCTGTAGTAAGGCCTTGGGACTTTTCTCGTTGAGTTTGTCACGCATCCAATAGCCGACGTGGTCCAGGCATGGCCCGGAAATGCTGGTGTAGGAAGCCAGCAGGGGTTGAATGCGCGGTTCGGTGACCGCTTCCCAGGCCTGAATCGACCCCCAGTCGTGCGCCAGCAAATGTACGGGATGGCCGGGGCTTAGGGTGTTGATCACCGCCTCAAGGTCATTGGCCAGCTTGCTGAGGTGGTAGTCCGAGCGCTGCGTGGGAATGTCCGATGCGCCGAAACCGCGTACATCGTAGGCAATGATCTGATAGTCAGCGGCTAATTCAGCCACCAGCGGTAACCAGACTTCGTGGCTGTCCGGGTAGCCGTGTACCAGCAAAACAGTGGGGCCTTGCGGGTTGCCCCAGCGGTAGGCAGCCAGGTACACACCATCGCCTTTTACCGTGACATGTTCTGCTTGCAGAGCGCCAGGCGGCAGCACGGCGGGCGCGTTCATGGGTTCACCTGCGCGTGTTGCGCAATGAGTTGACGCTGGATGATACGGATCAGCAGGCATCTTGTTTTAAGTGTCATGGCCGGCAATAACCTTGGGGGGGATGCCCCATTGTTGGGGCTACGGCGTGCCTGTGCCTAGCCTCAAACGTTATGTCCGGCGTCCCGTGCAGGCTGCTGCTGATTCAGCCAAGAACCGCTCTAAATCGAGTGTCTGAGGGGTTTTTAGCGCTGTTGCGCTGTGTGCCAGCCAGGCAAGTCCAGCCCTTGGTTGGGGCGTTCCGATGCGTAAGCAGCCTGTTTTATTGCAACAGCAATACCGCCGCGCCTGCCAACAAGCCGCAGGCCATCACCGGCAGCGTCAGCAATGCCAGCTGGCGACCGCCGATCAGCGCCACCAGAAAGCCTTTGACCAGGCTGTTGCTCAGCGCCGCGAGAAAGATGCCGTTGACCGCCACCTGAGCGTGCAAGTCGCTGTGTGCGCTGCGCGCCAGCGACAGGGTGATGGCATCCACATCGGCCAGGCCGGACACCAGCGCGACCAGGTACACGCCCACATCACCGAGCCAGCGTTGTGCGCCTTCAACCAGCAGCAGAATCAGCGCCAACAGTGCGGCAAAACGCAGTGCCGGACCGATCTCAAATGGGTTTTTCAGCGGTGGCTCGGCCTGTTCCTCGGTCTCCATCCCGGCGCGGCGAAAGTACAGCAGTGCGCCCACTGCATACACCAGCGTGGCGGTTGCCAATGGCCACAGCAGTGCTGGCAGAAGGCTGGCGTTGATAAGACCTACTTCCAACAGTACGCGGGGAAACATCAGCGCCGAAGTGGCGAGCAGACCACAGGCCAGAATGGCATTCAGATTGCGCCCTTGGGCCAGGCGCGCCAGGGTGATGGTCATCGCGGTGGATGACACCACACCGCCGAGCAATGCGGTAATCAACAGCCCCTGGCGCATGCCCACCAAGCGAATGGCCACATAGGCGGCAAAACCGATGCTGGCGATCAGCACCACCATCCACCAGATGGCGTAGGGGTTGAATGTCTGCCAAGGGCCGTAACCTTGGTTGGGCAGTGCGGGCAGCAGCACCAGCGAGATAAACAACAGCTTCAACGCGCCGGATAACTCGGCCTCGCTCAGTTGCTGCAAGGCGCCATGCAGGGATTGTTTCAGGCTCAGCAGCAAGGCCACCGCCACTGCACCGGCCGCCGCCAGCCCGGCGTAACCCGCCATGGACAGGCTGCCGAGGATAAAGGTGATCAGCAGCGCCACTTCACTGGTCAGGCCTATGTCGCCCAGGCGTTTCAGTTCGCCAAAGTAGGAGGCCACGACCAAAATGGCGAAGCCGGCGAATACGGCAGCCCAAGCCGCGACACCAAAGTGGTTACCCAAGAGCATGGCAAATGCGCCCAGCAGGCTGCTCAGGGCAAAGGTGCGTATGCCGGCCACCAACTGCGAATCTTCAGTATTGCGTCCTTGCCAACCGCGCTCGGCACCAATCAGCAGGCCCGCCGCCAGTGCGCTGGCAAAATTCAGCAGGGTATCGAGGGCTTCTGGCATGGTCTGATCCTGAGTGACGAATGCCCGCAGTATAGTCAGCGCCGCGCAGGCGGTGTTGAGGTAAATCAGCTGGCTGCTGGGTGATTGCGCAAGATTATCCAAGACGCTGTGCGCGTGATGCGGCAGGCTATGCCATTCAAGGAGGGCACATGAGCCGTTTGCAGCAGTTTGGTTATGGGTGTCGCGACAGCCTCGCGATGATTGTCGGCATTGTGCCGTTCGGCCTGATCTACGGGGCGCTGGCCAGCTTGGCCGGGCTGACGCTGTGGCAGGCGCTGGGTATGTCGCTGCTGGTGTATGCCGGTTCGGCGCAGTTTATTGCCATTAGCCTGCTGACGTTAGGCAGCGGTGCGCTGGTCATTTTGCTCACGACATTTGTCGTTAATCTGCGTCATGTGCTCTACAGCGCGGCGTTGCAGCCTTATGTCGGCGGCTTGCCGCAGCGCTGGCGGTTGCCGTTGGCCTTTGGCCTGACTGATGAAACCTTTGCCGTGGTGCAGCGCCGCTACCTAGCGCGCGGCATGGCTGATTATGGCCAGTGGTATCACGCGGGGGTGGCCTTGGCGCTTTATCTGTCTTGGGTTAGCAGCTCGCTGGTGGGCGCGTTGTTTGGCCAGTCGGTGCCGAACCTGGCGGGTTGGGGATTGGATTTCGCCATGTTGGCGACCTTTATTGGCATCGTGGTGCCGGCGCTGCGTAACCAACCGCAGATCGCCGCCGCGCTGGTGGCCAGTGCCGTGGCGCTGCTGTGTCATGCCTGGCCCTACAAATTGGGGCTGATGGCGGCTGCGCTCAGCGGTATTGCCATTGGTGTGTGGTTGGAGCGCCTGCAAACGCCTGTGAGCATAGGGGAGGCTGTGTAATGGAGGTCTGGTTACTGATTCTGGGCATGGCGCTGATCACCTTTGCGATTCGTTACAGCCTGTTCGCCTTTCCTGAGTTGCGCTTTCCACCCTTGGTGCGCCAGGGGCTGCATTACGTGCCGACGGCGGTGTTGAGCGCGATTGTGCTACCCGGCATGTTGATCCCGGACGGCCAGCAGTGGGCCTTCAATAGTGAGAATGCCTACCTGCTGGCGGGTGTGGTGACGATTGCCATCGCTGCGGTGACACGGCACTTACTGGCCACGATTGGCGGCGGTTTGCTGGTGTTTTTTGCGCTGCGCGCGCTGCTCGGCCAGCTGCCGGTGTAGCGATCAGGCCGCAAAAAATACGCGCGGCTGTGGCTTTGCCCACGCTCAATGCAGTCAAATGAGTCATTACTCTCTTCACCACCGCAGGCAGGAACACGGACGATGAGCGAACAATCTCAATTCGCATTGCTGGGTAAAAAGCGTTTTTTGCCATTTTTCGTGACCCAGTTATTGGGGGCGTTCAATGACAACATTTTCAAGCAATCGCTGATTCTGGTGATCTTATTCAAGATCAGCGCCAGTGCCGACAAGGACTTGCTGGTTAACCTATGTGCATTGCTGTTTATCCTGCCGTTCTTCCTGTTTTCGGCCCTGGGCGGACAGCTTGGTGAGAAGTTCCCCAAGGACTCGCTGATTCGCGCCGTCAAGTTGGCTGAGATCGTCATCATGCTGCTGGGCGCGCTGGGTGTGTTGCTCGGCAACCTGCCGCTGATGCTGGCGGTGCTGTTTGCCATGGGCACGCAATCGGCCCTGTTTGGCCCGGTGAAATATTCCATCCTGCCGCAGCACCTCAGTGAGCAGGAGTTGGTCGGCGGCAATGCCCTGGTGGAAATGGGCACCTTTCTCGCCATCCTCGCGGGCACCATCGGCGCGGGCATCATCATGGCCAGTAGCGGCTATGCCGAGATTGTCGCTGCCAGCGTGGTGATTGTTTCGGTGTTGGGTTATCTGGCCAGTCGCGCCATTCCGGCGGCCTCGGCGGCCATGCCGCAACTCAAGCTGGACTGGAACATCCTGCGTCAGTCTTGGTTGATCATGAAGCTCGGCCTGGGCCAGCGCCCGGCGGTGTCGCGCTCGCTGGTAGGCAATTCGTGGTTTTGGTTTCTCGGCGCGGTGTACCTGACGCAGATCCCGGCCTACGCCAAAGAGTGGCTATACGGTGATGAAAGCGTGGTCACGCTGATTCTCACGGTGTTTTCGGTCGGTATTGCCTTGGGCTCGATGCTCTGTGAACGCATGAGCGGGCGTAAGGTGGAAATCGGCCTGGTGCCCTTTGGCTCCATCGGTTTGACAGTGTTTGGTATTGCCCTGTGGTGGTTTTCCGGTGGCTTTCCAGAAGCAGCCGAAGCACACGATTGGCTCACCGTGCTGAGTTATCAGCAGGCCTGGTGGATTTTGGGGTCGATCCTGGGCATTGGCTTGTTCGGCGGTTTTTACATTGTGCCGCTGTATGCCTTGATCCAGTCGCGCACGGTTGAGCATGAGCGGGCGCGGGTGATCGCTGCCAACAACATCCTCAATGCGCTGTTTATGGTGATATCGGCGGTTGTTTCGATTCTGTTCCTCAGCGTCGCTGAGCTTTCGATCCCACAGCTGTTTTTGACCATTTCGCTGATGAACATCGCGGTCAACAGCTACATCTTCAAGATCGTCCCTGAATTCACCATGCGCTTTATGATCTGGCTGCTCAGCCATTCCATGTACCGCGTTGAACACAAGGGGCTGGATGCCATCCCGGACGAAGGCGCGGCGGTGCTGGTGTGCAACCACGTGTCATTCGTCGATGCGCTGCTGATCGGCGGGGCGGTGCGCCGGCCTGTGCGCTTTGTCATGTACTACAAAATCTACAACCTGCCGGTGCTCAACTTTATCTTCCGCACCGCGGGCACCGTGCCGATTGCTGGCCGCCATGAAGACCTGCTGATTTACGACGCCGCGTTCAAGAAAATCGCCGAGTACCTGCGCAACGGCGAAGTGGTGTGCATTTTCCCGGAAGGCAAGTTGACCAGCGATGGTGAGGTCAATGAGTTCAAGAACGGCGTCGAGCGGATCATTCAGGAAAACCCCGTGCCGGTGATTCCCATGGCCTTGCAGGGTTTGTGGGGCAGCTTTTTCAGTCGTGACCCACACAAGGGTTTCTTCAAACGCCTGTGGTCGCGCATCACCTTGGTCGCTGGCGAGCCGGTGGCTGCAGAAGCCGTTAAATGTGACCTGTTACAGGCGCAGGTGGCGACGCTGCGCGGTGACCGGCGTTAAGCGTTTTTAGCCGCAGGGCTGGTGCGCACCACCAGCCACAAGGCCAGGGCGATCAGTACACCGCCGTAGAGGTAGGCCCACGATAGCGGCTCGTCGAGCAACAGTGCACCCCAGAGCACGCCGAAAGGCGGGATCAAAAAGGTAGTGGTGCTGGCCTTAATCGGGCCGATGTCACTGAGTAAACGGAAATACAGCACGTACGCCAGCGCCGTGCAGAGCAAACCCAGCCCCGCTAATGACAGCCACACCTCAAGCCCACCCCAACTGGCCGGCGGTTGCAGCCACAGCGAACCGCCGAACAACGGCAGCAGAAACAGGCTGGCACCGGCCAGGCTGGCCAGCGCGGTGAGGCGGTTATCCAAGCCGCCTTGCTGGCCGATCCAGCGCCGGGTGAGAAAGCCCGCCACGCCATAACAGGCGGTTGCAACCAGGCAGGCTGCCGCGCCCAACAGTAGATCAAGGTCGAACGCGACAGGGCCGGTGCGGGTCAGAACGGCCACGCCAAACAATCCAATGGCCACCCCGGCAGCTTTGCTCAGGGTCAGGGCTTCGGCAAAAAAAAGCATGCCGATCAGTACACCCATCATCGGTGTAGTGGCGTTGAAGATGGCCGAGTAGCCGGCGGGCAGTACCAGCGCCGCGAGGCAGTACATGGCCGATGGAATGCCAGCATTGATCACCCCCAGCATCAGGCAGTGCTTGAGTTTGCCGTTGAACTGCCAACGCACGCGCATCAGCCAGACAATCGCCAGTAAACCGAGCAGCCCGATGCTGGCGCGAAAAAATGCCGTAGGCATGCTGCCGAGCACGGGCGCGACAATGCGCATAAATAAAAAGCTTGCGCCCCAGATGGCGGCAAGCACTAGCAGTCGGGCCAGGTCGGCAGGGCGCACAACAAACTCCGCAACGCAGAAAAAGGCCGAGCAGTGTTGCCGGGCTGTTGCGCCAAGGCAATTCGAAATGCGCTTTCAGCGTCGTGACTTGGCAATATTTCGTCGTAGATAAGCGCGTATCCGGGTATTGCCGGCTTTAACTTGGCTCGGTCACTGGATAAGCTCGGGGAAATGTCCGCATCTCATCCGCAGGGGTTTCTTATGCCACAGCAATGGCCGGCCAGCGCGATTGCCACGCTTATCCTCCAAGGCTTCGACGATTATCGCGAGCAGTTCCGACAGATCACCAATGGCGCGCGAGTGCGTTTTGAACAAGCCCAGTGGCAGGAAATTCAGCAGGCTTCCGCTGAGCGTATTGCCCTCTATGAAGCGTTTGTCAGCACCGTCAGTGAGCGTTTACGTGCTGCCTATGCCGCACAGGTGCTGTTGGATGTGGAGAGTTGGCCGCTGGTGAAGTCGGCGTATATCGCCCTGATCGATCTGCGCTACGACGATGAACTGGCGGAAACCTGGTTCAACTCGATCTTCTGCGGCTTGTTCAGCCATGACCAGATCAACGACGGTTGCATGTTTATCCACACCACGCGCCCCGCGCTGCGGGTTAATGAGCGCGCACCGCAAACCCGTGTGTATGAACCCAAAGGGGATGTGGAACAAGCGCTGCGGCAGATTTTCACCGATTTCAGCTTTGAAGTGGGCTACGAAGACCTGGAGCGCGACCTGTCGCGGTTGCTCAAGCAATTACGCGACAACCTGCCTGATTGGGTGTGCAAAGACCCCGCCCTGCGCATTGAGCTGTTCGCCTCACGCTTGTATCGCAACAAGGGGGCGTATCTGGTTGGGCGCATCTTTACCTGCGACGAGCAATGGCCGCTGGTGATCCCCGTTCTGCACCGCGAAGGGCAGGGTATTCAGATTGATGCGCTGATCACTGATGAGGCTGAGGTGTCGATTATCTTCTCCTTCACACGCTCCTATTTTATGGTGCGTGTCGGTTACCCGGCGGAATTTGTAGGCTTCCTCAAGCGCATTCTGCCCGGCAAGCACATTGCCGAGCTGTACACCTCCATTGGCTTTTATAAGCATGGTAAGTCGGAGTTTTACCGCTCGTTGATCAACCACCTGGCCACCACCGATGACAAGTTCGTGATGGCTCCCGGTGTGCGCGGCATGGTGATGAGTGTGTTCACCCTGCCGGGCTTCAACACGGTGTTCAAGATCATCAAAGACCGCTTCTCTCCGTCCAAGAACGTCGACCGCGGCACGGTGATCGAGAAATACCGCCTGGTCAAAACCGTCGACCGGGTAGGGCGGATGGCCGATACCCAGGAGTTTTCCGACTTCCGCTTTCCGCTGAGTAAATTTGATCCTGAATGCCTGGCGGAGCTGTTAGACGTTGCGCCATCGACCGTCGAAGTCAAAGGCGACACGGTGCTGGTGCGCCATTGCTGGACCGAGCGGCGCATGATTCCGCTCAATCTGTATGTAGAAAGTGCCAGCGAAGCCCAGGTGCGAGAAGCCCTGGATGACTATGGGCTGGCGATCAAACAGCTGGCGGCGGCGAATATCTTCCCTGGCGATATGCTGCTGAAGAACTTTGGCGTCACCCGCCATGGCCGTGTGGTGTTTTACGACTACGACGAGATCTGCTTCCTCACCGAGGCCAACTTTCGGCGGATTCCGCCACCGCGCTACCCGGAAGATGAAATGTCCTCCGAGCCTTGGTATTCCGTGGCACCCATGGATGTTTTCCCCGAGGAGTTTCCGCCGTTTTTGTTTGCTGACATGAAGCAGCGCCGGCTGTTCAAGGAGTTGCACGGCGACATCTATGACGCGGACTACTGGAAGAGCCTGCAAGAGGCGATTCGCGCCGGCAAGGTGATCGATGTATTCCCCTATCGGCGCAAAGATCAGGCCGATAGGGAGTACTAGAGTCGATGCGCCAGGCGATCAGCCTGCTGGCCGTCGGGGTTGTAGCGCTGGCGCAAACCCCGGTAGCTCAGGCACAAGCAGACCCAGAGTCGGCGCTCGAATTGGCGCCATTGCTGATTACCAGCCCGCGCACTGACGCGCGCTGGTTAAGCAGCCCAGCCGCCGTCAGTGTGCTGGATGCCGCCTCGACGCCCGGTGAACAGGCGCTCGCACTCGACACTTGGCTGGCCCGCGTGCCAGGGGTGTTTAGCCTCAATCGGTACAATCTGGCGCAAGGCCTGCGCCCAGCCATTCGCGGTTTTGGCGCACGTGGCAATTTTGGTGTGCGCGGCATCCGCGTACTGGTAGACGGTGTGCCGCTGACCATGCCGGATGGGCAAACCGAACTTGATGGGCTGGACCTGGGCCTGGTCGAACGCATTGAAGTGTTACGCGGCCCGGCCTCGGTGCTGTACGGCAATGCTGCTGGCGGCGTGTTGGCCATCGAAACCCGCCAGCCGCCCGCTACGCCCTCCATGCAGTTGGACGTTAGTGCAGCCGGTTTGGGCTATCAACGCGCGCGCGCCGAAGTAGGCGGCAGCGAGGCGAATGTGGGCGGCCTGCTGGCGTTTACCAGTACCACGCTGGAGGGCTATCGGCCACAAAGCCAGGCCCACACCAATAGCCTGACCGGCAAGGCGCAGTGGATCAGCGACAGCGGCCAGTTGCGTCTTAATTTCAATGCCATCGACAACCGTGCTGAAGATCCGGGCGGGCTTACGGCCGCTCAGGTCAAGGCGGATCGTCGGCAGGTGGCAGCGAATAATCTACGGTTTGATGCGGATGAATATATTCGTCAGCAGCGTCTGGGCTTGGTCTGGGATGGTTACGCGGCGGGTGCTGATGAGTACCAACTGCGCAGTTATGCGGGGCATCGTGAGTTTGGTAATCGGCTGGGCTTTGAGCGCAGTGGGCAAACCACATTCAGCCGCTATTTCAGTGGGGTGGGCGCGCAATACAGGGCGGTTGCAGGGGCTGAGTGCAACACGGTTATTGAATTGAAGCAGGCGCAGCATGATGCATTCCTACCACCTCTGTCATGACTTCAATCGGG
>LNFM01003650.1_pt1 | contig 41830 bp, 40 predicted proteins | sample 596031 | NCBI WGS metagenome assembly LNFM01 (sample SAMN04254537, study PRJNA301005) | activated carbon metagenome | isolation source: dual media filters at the Ann Arbor, Michigan drinking water treatment plant | place: USA: Ann Arbor
GCAGGACCAAATCAGTCATGGCGACACCTCCTTGCGTCACCATTGAATCAATCGATCATCTGATCCGCAAGTATTTAATAGGTCCTGAGCCTAGTGAATGAGACCGCCTTTCCACACCCCATGCACCTGCACGGCCATTCCTTCCGTGTGATTTCGCGCAACGGGCAGCCGGAGCGCCATCGGCCGTGGCAAGACACCGTCCTCATCCTTGCGCGCGAGCGCGCGGAAATTGCCTTCGTCGCCAACAATCCCGGTGACTGGATGCTTCATTGCCACATCCTCGAACATCAAATCGCAGGCATGATGGGCGTGGTCCGTGTCACCTGAACAGAAGCCTTTCGATGAACAGAATTAGCTACATGATCTTCGCTGGCATCGCGATCGTCGCCGGTCTCGCGCTTAACTGGAATTGGCTGGTCGCGGCCGGCATCGCCCCTATTCTGGTGGCTCTTTTACCTTGTGCCCTTATGTGCGGGCTGGGCCTCTGTTTTGCCAGACGAAAAGCGCCATAGCGATACCCATGCAGATTTGAAGCCAGAACCAGGAATCATGAACTGTCCGACAATCCCAGCAAGCGAGACCGGAACAGGCTCCAACTCAAGATTTGCGAGCGGGGCGGTGAGTATTGGCACAGCTACTCTCAAATACGTTTCAACATCCCAGTCACGGGTCATCTCAAGACCTAAATCACAGTCAGTCTAGTAGTCTCGCTGAATCAGATTTGTTCGACTACCGAGTGCATTTAATGACTGCTGTAGCCAAATCACAATCGTTTTGAACAAGTGTCCTGAGCGTGCGCACGTTTGCGCGTTCTCGGGCTTCTCAAACTTTAGAGCCGCTGCCGTCATTTCACCCGCTGGAGCAGCGATTCGCCAAGCGTTCTCGATATCGGCTCCAACTTCCTTGGCAGCTTTATCAGCCTCTTTCATGATTTTTTGTGCTGCGTCGGTGGTCAGCTCAGATTTGTATTCATTATTGTCAAGGATAACGCTGACTTCATTGCAGCCTTTAACAATAAAATAGAAAGAATAGAGAAACCGTAAATGTCGTTCTACGTCAGCCACATGTTGTTGAATATCGCTACCTGGCGTTTCTAGCCTTCCTCGTTTACTAGCGACAGCGGTTGGAAGCGGGTCGCCTAAAGAAAGAGCAAGAGGATAGATTACAGTACTAACAAGCAAGAAAAATTTTCCGTTCACTACAAAAGCTTGTGAGACAATTCGAAAAATTTTTGAGAAGAATAACCTCAATGGGAATGTCCTATAGCTATCTCAACTGTTTTTCCTTACTGTATTTCATCGATTGATTGTTTGACTATTGACCTGAGCCCCTGAACTTCATCCAGATTTGGGTAGAGTCCGCCACCTGGACGGACGATGAAGCACTGCTCTCAAGTTAAGCGATTCCAGGAGCGATTTTCCATTTTGCTCCTGGTCTCGCTTGGTTTCTGTGTTACCTCTCAGTTATGGTAGAACCATGTATTCTCAACATATTCGGCCACGGGACTCTGATAATCCGCCAGCAACTTGGCTGTGCTATTTCGCGGGCTGAATAGTGGTAACCGTGATCTGACCATTAATGCGGTCGGCATCAAATTTGATCTTATCGCCGACCTTCACCTTCTTCAGCATTTCTGGGTCTTGCACCCGAAACACCATGTTCATCGCTTCCATGTCCAGTTTCTTAAGCGGCTCATGACGAATGGTGATTTTCGATGCCGCTTGGTCGATCTTTGTAACTTCACCATTGACCAGTTCCGATTGGGCGTTGCCTGAACTTGGAGTTGCGATCAAAAGTGCGAAGAGCATTGCGAAGACAGATTTACGTATTTGCATTGTGTGCTCCCTTGCGTTTATTTCACGATGATAGTGCCGGTCATCCCTGCTTCGCGATGACCGGGTATTAGACAACCAAACTCGAATTGGCCGGATTTGGTAAAGCGCCACACGATTTCGTCTGATTTCTTGGGTGCTACTCGCCGGGCATTCGGATCGTCATGTTCCATGTCCGGGTTTTTCTTCATTTCTTCGGCGTGTTTGAGGTTTTCTTCCGTGGTGGCAAGGATAAACTCGTGTTCGAGTTCTCCATTGTTTCTGAGAAGGAAGCGTACCTGTCCCCCTTTCTTCACTTCGACACGGTCGGGGATAAACATCATTTTCCCATCTCCCTCGCGCATGATGACGAGAATAGTTTGCGCGGGACGCTTGGGATTTCCTGGTTCTCCCGCAGAAAATTCGGCATGGCTGTGCCCATGTCCCGGTGCTCCTGGCCCCGCCAGGGCGCCGATAGTCAATGCGCACATGGCAAGTGTCGAAAGACCGATTTGCGATCGCATGTTTGTCTCCTGTTAGAAATTAATGGTGACGATGGCCGTTCTTTGGACGTGGTTTCACCACATCCACCTCCACGGCCGGCTTCTTTGTTGTGGTTGCATTACCATCTTGCCGCTGCGGTGCGGCGGCGAGATTGTTTGGTACTTCATAGGCAACAGTGCCTTCTGGATGTTTGTACCAACCCGGATCTTTGTAGTCGTTTGCGCCAATGCCTTCGCGCACTTTTACTACGGAGAACATTCCACCCATCTCGAGCGGTCCAAATTGACCAAAACCGGTCATCATTGGAAGAGTGTTGTCTGGCATGGGCATTTCCATGTCGCCCATCTCAGCCATGCCAGCGGATCCCATCGGCATGTAATCAGGCACTAGCTTTCCCACGGCCTTACGCAGATCGCGTTGATGAACTCCGATGAACGTCTTCACGTCATGCCCCATCGGATTCATGGTGTGATGCGATTTATGACAGTGGATTGCCCAATCGCCTGGAACATCAGCGGTGAACTCAAATGCCCGCATGGCGCCAACGGGAACATCAATGGAAGTTTCTGGCCAGCGAGCGCTTTCTTGGACCCAACCTCCATCGGTGCATGTCACTGAGAAATGGTATCCGTGCATGTGAATCGGGTGGTTGGTCATTGTTAGATTGCCGATGCGCACGCGGACTCGATCGTCTTTTCTAACCACAAGCGGGTCGATTCCCGGGAACGCTCGGCTATTCCATGTCCAGAGATTAAAGTCGGTCATGGTCATCACTTTCGGAATGTAAGCGCCTGGATTGATGTCGTAAGCGTTGAGCAGAAAGACGAAATCGCGATCGACCCGATGCAGTTTTGGATCGCGCGGGTGAACGACAAAAAAGCCCATCATGCCCATTGCCATCTGCACCATTTCATCGGCATGCGGGTGATACATGAAGGTGCCGCTCTTCTGCAGCACGAACTCGTACACAAACGTTTTTCCTGGATTGATGTGGGGTTGCGTCAACCCTCCAACGCCGTCCATGCCGCAAGGCAACAGCATGCCGTGCCAGTGAATCGTCGTGTGCTCTGGCAAGCGGTTTGTAACAAAAATTCGAACCTTATCTCCTTCGACAGCTTCAATCGTCGGTCCGGGAGACTGGCCGTTGTAACCCCAAAGATGAGCCTTCATGCCTTGCGCGATTTCACGAACGACTGGTTCGGCGACCAGATGAAACTCTTTCCAATCGCCGTTCATACGCCAAGGTAACGTCCATCCGTTTAGCGTTACGATCGGTTGATAGTCTGGTCCGCTCGAAGGAAACAGCGGCGGCTGCATGTTCGGGTGATCCATCGTCACTGCTTCCGGGATGCGCGCCGCTTGGGCCCTTCCGCTTATGATCGAGGCTCCTGTCAAGATCGCGGCGGTGCCGAGAAAATTCCTTCGAGTAATCATGTTGCTCTCCTTAATTCGTTAATGACCGCCGGCTTCGCCGGCCATGGCAGCCATCGGCTTTGAGGAATCTCCCTCGCCGCCGTCAGGTCCGCCGCCCGATATCGCGGTGAGTAGATTGGTTGCCGACAACCAGAAATCTCGCTGGGCGTCGATTGTTGCGATTGTTGCGGCCGTGCGCTGGCGCGCCTCCGCAAGCAATGCAAACACGTCAATCTGCATTGCGTTGTAGCGAAGCAACATTTCATCAGAGATAATCTTTCGCAGCGGGAGCACCTCACGACGAAAATGCGAGGCAATCTCGAAAGACGAGTGATAGGTCCGGTATGCCTCGCGCGCCATGGAACGAGCATCGACAGCTTTTTGAAGCAGGCGGTTAACCGCTTGCATATAGACTTGTTCTGCCTGTCGAACTCTTACCTCGCCAAAATCGAAAATCGGGATCTGGAATTCGACTTCGATACCACGGGTGCGAATCTTATCTCCGCCGGTTTCACGGGCAGTCTTTTCCAATCCGATTACTTCAAGCACATTGATGAATCGGGTTGCGTTGGTTAGCCCATAAGTCTTTGCGAGCGCCTCTAACTCAAGGCGGGCGACATGAAGATCGACGCGCCGCCGTATGGCCTCTACTTCGATTGTTGGTAGGGTAATCGCACGTCCGGGGAGCGCAGGTAATGACTCCGGCAGTCTAACTTCGATATCCTTGCCCCATAATCCAAGCAGTCTGATTAGTTTCTCACGCTCACTATTCGCTCGCTGCAATGCGCTTGCTAGTTGTCCCGTCATCTCCGCGTAAAAAACTTGCTCGCGGGCTTGGTCGAGCTTGTTGATAGCGCCAGTTTGCCCCAATTTTTGAGATATCTCAGCTGCTCCCTCGGCGCTGGCTTTTGCTTCGGTGAGAAACTTTACGAGTTCTCGACTGGCCACCGCGCGGTAGTAGGCTCGTCGTGTCTCGGCTGCCACGCGCAAGGTGTCTTGTGCGGCTTGCAGCTGAGCCTGATGAAATCGATCTGCGGCGATTTTAGAGCGAACAGGCAGCGTGATTAGCGCCAGGATATTGGCGACGATACTGCGTTCGATCTCGACTTCTACGGAGCTGGACAGTCGTGCGAGTGAGATGCTTGGAGCCGGCGGCAGGTGAGCCTGCACCAGTGCAGCCTCAGCGATCCCAAGCGTATTGTAGGAGGCCTGTAATCCGCGATTGTTGAGGAGGGCAATTTGAACCGCGGCATCATCGGTGAGTGTTTTTTTCAGTAGGCGCTCGACCCGGCTACGGGCCAAAGCTTCATCTTCCGTCGTTCTGATTGCCAGCACATCTTTTTGCAGATCATTTGCCGCGATTGAGCTGACGACACTCATCCCACCGTCTGGCGAGAAGGTCTTACAGCCGGAAAGCAGCACGGCGAACGTGACTAGCAAGCCAATTCGCACCGAGCGATTGGCAATAAAAATCCGGTTCGTAGTGTTCGGAGTTTTCATGGCGCTGCTCACTGCTTGGGTGCAGGGGCGACGCGCTCATTGAGTTCACGCCATGAGGAAGGCTCGACTGGCCGTCGGCTTGTATATGGCGCTATGGCCGAACGAACTTTTACCGCCCGAACAGGCGCTTCGGCATCAGCCGGATCAGCGCTCGCTATAGCACCTGCATTCCTGACACAGCCCGCCAGCAGAGCAGTGCTTAGTATTAACAACGCCGCTCCAAGCGACCGACCAGGTATAAGACTTTTTTGCTTCCGCCAATTAATCGCGAATGCACCAGCCCCGTGTATGCGAGTCATGAACTCTCTCCATCGAATGAATACGAACACGGCGCTATACGGAGAGCAGCCGTGGTGATTTCAAAACGATAGGAGATAAATGGGGGGTCTGTTGAGTTGGTCGGGGTCTGAACCGAGGATTGTTAATTCGAATGTTTCAAAGACAAATGATCTGAAAAAAAATCCATCCAATGTCGGCGCTTCGGACGACGGTAGGGCCGAATGACAGAATATGCCGCAGCATTTCTTTTTGCTGTGGTCAGCGTGATCATTTGGCCCGTCGTTAGAAATTGAGTGATGATGATCAACGATACCATCATCGTGCAAATGAACATGCGTCGCCTGTCCGTCAAGCGAGGGATCAAATGAAATTGCTGTCAAGGCGGGCGTCACTGTGCACAGCAAATATATCGCGGCGAAGAGGTGGGCCACGCGCCGAAGCAAAGAGCTTGATTGCACCCTGATCATTGCTACCGTAGCTACTATATGTTTGAAGGCTTGAAAAGCTGTCTTCTAGGAGAGGCATAGATTGCGCGGTTCCGCTCCTTTTTTGACACAATTGACCCGCCGTACGTTTCTTGCCGGGTCGGCCTCAACCGTCATTCACGCCACTTTACAAAGTGAAAATTCCGCGAACGAGATTGGGGAATTCAGACTGATTCCTGGTGCAGCCTGTCGGTACCGAAAACTAGATTCTCCAATAACGGATGAGGTTTTCGGTACTGTTGTCTGTACCGAAAACTAAATCCTGCAATATTGGTGATGAAGCCCGCCGAGAACGGGCACCGATACGATGTTGCCCAGGTGCTGGATGGCGCGATGGATCGGTGAATCCTTGTTGAGAGACCGATGGGTTCTCAACTCATTATAGTAAGCAGCATATCTCTTCAGAATTCGGCGCAAATGAGCCACGCTCAAGACAAGCATATGGTCGACGCACTCACGCCGGATCGACCCGATCAAGCGTTCGGCAAACCCATTCTGCCAGGGTGAAGCTGGTGCAACGGGCTTGTCCCGGATACCCATGGCGCGCAATCGCCGCGTGACGACAGCGCCGTAGACGCCATCCCTATCGCGGATCATGTATTGCGGAGCGTCCTCCCAAGGAAATGCTTCGGTTAGCTGCTGGGCGATCCATTCTGCCGTCGGGTTTGTTGTCACATTAATCCAAACCAGATCTCTGCGGTCCAGCCGAACGATAACGAAGGCATAGAGCAGATCGAACCCGATAGTCGGGACAACGAATAAGTCCATGGCGGCGATATCCGGCGCATGGTTACGCAGGAAGGTGCGCCATCCCTGACTTGGCGGCCCGTTCCGCTTGATCATGTACTTGGCGACGCTCGACTGAGCGATCTCGAACCCGAGCTTGAACAGTTCACCATGAATACGCGGTGCGCCCCAAAGCGGGTTTTCGATACTCATCCGCCGGATCAGTGCGCACAGCTCCGTCTCTATCTGCGGCCGCCCTCCCCGCGAGCGCGATTTCCAATGCCAGTAGCTGCGAAAACCAGCCCGATGCCAACGTACAATGGTCTCTGGACGGACGATGGTGATGGCAGCGAGGACCGATGGAAACCAGCGATATAGCTGGATAAAGAATAAGCGATCACCGTTCGTGACCCGCACGCGGCCACGCACCTGACGCCGCAACACGATCAACTGATGCCGGAGCGCTGTGTTCTCGGCTTCCAGGCGGCTCTTCGACTTGAATGGCGAGGCCAAGATGGCCAGTGCGTAACAGAGCAGCGCGATTATTCGGCGCCAACTAATGCGATTCTGTTACCTTATCAATGCGGACGAGGTTTTCGGTACAGACAGCCAGCGAAGCGCCTCTCGCAGTTGCCATCGAAAGGGTCTGGCCGCAGGCCGGTAACCTCCTCAGCGCGATCGCGCTCTTTGCCACCGCTAATACCGTTCTGATCACGCTGGTTGCAACTTCGCGCCTCACATTTTCGATGGGCCGCGACGGCGAAATTCCAAGCATCTTCGCGAACATACTGAAAAGCCGGCAGACGCCATGGATTGCGGCAATACTCACGTTTGCGATGTCTGCGATTCTTCTACCCACGGGCAGCGTCAAGATCCTAGCGGAGATGTCGTCATTCGCCGCGCTGTTGGCATTCCTATCAGTCAACGTCGTTTTGATTGTCCTGCGCTATCGGATGCCGAACCACCAAAGACCGTTTCGGGCACCGTTCGCCATCGGCCGGATGCCGCTCCTACCATTGGCGGCGATTGCCTCGATCCTGTTGCTTCTGGTTCACTTCGAATGGCAGATCTACGCCGCTGGCGGTGTTGCCCTAGCGCTAAGCGCCTTGGCTTTTTTCGTGCGGTACTGGTTTCGCCGCAGCAGGCGATAGTCAACTGTCCCTACCGCAAATTCTGACCATCCCATTCACCCGCCGGATGAAGTTTTCGGTACACACACCCTCAATATTTCCTATAAAGCCTTTCATATTTACTCCCCCCACACAACGCTAGTAACAAAGTTTTCGCGCATCACTGAGATGATAAACTCTAACGCGTTCTATCCGATGGATATGGCGACCAGGGAAGCGAAAGCGCACTCAGCGGCGAAATTCATTCCCGCCTGCGCGAAAATGCAGTTGATTTTCAAGTTGCGCGCGGGACTCGTGCCGAAACGGCCGAGCGAGAAAAGTTAGACAAAAAAGAACAGAAAGACGTTCGAATAAAGTAGCTACGGGGCAATCAGACCTTCCGGCCCAGTAGAAGAATCGCAATCATCGGGATCAAGAATCCAAGCACCACAGCTACAATTAACAGGCCACCCAGTTCGGAGTATTCCCCTCGCTGCACAACAAACACCTGATTCAGATATTTCGTCTGCAACTGGCCAGCTACCAACGCCATATTCATTAGTGACGCCATCAATGCGAACCAGGTGGCGCGTAGCGCCGGCGGCGCGTAATAGGCAATCAATGTAAGTAACGGGACCATACTTAATTGCGCGAAAGGAGACGCGGTAGCGGTGTCAATGACCGCAATGGTACGTGCGCCGAATCCGAAAACGGATTCCGTCCACTCATGAAGGCCGAAGTAGAGGCCGACATTCGGCAGCGACAAGATCGTGCCAGCAATCGTGATCCATAGTAGCACTTTCGTAATCGAATAACGGGTGATCTGACGCGAAAACACCCAGAGCGCGACAATCCCGATCAGTGCTCCAGTCTGTCGAAGCGTTCCGTAAAAGGCCTCGTCGAACTTCAGGACATCCAGCGTCCACCAGAAATAGCCGTCGCCTGCTGCAGGCGTTGCGCGGAAAGCAAAGATGACAATCGTTGCATAGAGGATGCGAAGTCGCGTGGCCGTTTCGACATCCCTGGTGACGAGGTAGAGCATCCAGCAAATGATAGACATCGACAGGACGAACACAATTTCCTGCGCGTAGGGAACCTGGCCGACGCCGATTGCTGCGACAATCGCACCGAATGCGAGTCCGCCGCCGAGTATGTTCCAGTTGATCGGCCGCCGCTCAGCGGCCTCTTTCCCGATCAGAAAAATCGAAATCAACGACAAGGAGGGAATGAACAATCCGAGCAGGAACACTTTCTCCCGGCTTAGGAAATGCGCAAGCCAACCCGAAAGTCCGGCAACGGAAAGAATGCCGATCCCTAGCGCGAGCCGGCCGAGTACCTGCACCATTCCGAGTTCGCTGCGGACTTCTTCGTCCGGGCGGACTGATCCGTGTTCGTCTACCCTTGCAACTACTTCAGTGGACATCGAGTCGGCAACGACGTCCTGGACCACTGTGCCGACCACAATGAGGATCGCACCGAGCACATAAAGCTGGTCCGGACGCGCAAACGGAAGCCAGCCTCCCGCTGCGCCCGCAAGTGTAATCAGTCCGGATGCAGTAACGGCCGCACCAATCACGATATAAGAGCGCCGCTGTGAGCCGAAAATCGGGACGCTGTCGACAAGTTGGCCGAACACCATCTTGATTGCCCACGGCAAACCCAACCAAACACCAATGCCGGCGAGTTCGGCGGGGCTGAATGTGAGCGCTTCCTTGATCCACATGTCGCGCGTGACATCGATCAGTCCGAGCGCGCCATAGGCAAAGTAAACGAGCAGCAGCGGCACATAGGCCGCGCGCATTCCTCGTATTGGTCTGAGAAGGCTCGCGAGCAGGCCCGATTTCAGTTGGGGAATCATCGCCAAGCTATACTTGGAGGAGCGCGCTCCAACTAACGGAAATTGAACGAGCGGATATAGGCCGCAATGTCCGCTGCCTCGTCGCGGCTTAACCCACGCTCCGGCATGCGCGGATGCGGCGACATCAGAGACTGCGCTAGATCAGATTCGGATAGTTTCTTGCGTGCAAGTACGGAAAAATTCGGCGCGTCGCTGATCACGGCACTCTTGTCGTCCTCCACAAAATGGCAGGCCGCACACCAGAGTTTGGCGAGCCTCTGTCCGTTCTCTGCATCGGCCGCGAACGAGGGAATTATCGTAATAGCGAGGAGGAAAGACAGCACCATCCAGACGCGCATTTTGAACTCCCTTACCTTCAGGCTTTCAGTTGCAGTTCCGAAACGACCAACAGCTCAATTTCCACCGACCGGTATCTTACAATATTACTTGTTGAGTTCAGCGATCAGCGCTGCGTTTGACCGCTGCTTTTGGATTGGCTGCGTGCTGCAATGGCTGCTCTTCAGCCTTAAAAAAATAAATTTCACTACCCACGACCGCGACGATAAACACCGAAACCAAATATTAGCAGGAAGACCAATGCAACGATGACTAATGTTGTCATGTACATATAATTTATCATCGATAACAACGATGCAGCACAGCAATAGTTCCATAAGCATTCAATTTTGTGGAACTAAACTTGTGACAGAGGCGTTTCATTTGGTTATCGACAACTAATCAAAAAATTCCATTCTTAATTATAGAGTCACCTGACATCTATTCGATGGCCACAAATATCGCGCGTGCGTAAGCATGGGCTCACACCGAAAGCGAGTCTGTATAGAATTGACCACTATTTTCCGTGTCGCGTGAACACAGCTCCAGGAACGCATCTGCCCAAGGCGAGTTGCCTCACCAGCGTCGGATCAAATGAAAGCGGTTCGAGTACGAAGCGCCGGAATTGGTATTCTAGCGACCTTGGCGGCTAAGCAACCTAAAGACATCGGTCTCATCAACCCGTGATTGCCGTAATCATGGATTTTGAAGAGCGGACAGTATTCACGATCCGCCGAAGCGCTCACTAGATTGGTCCAACCAAGTTTCTCAGTGATCAAAAAAAATACGCAATCGTTTCGAAGAGTCACGGATTCCGGACCATCAAAATGGAAACAAGTAACGCGTCGCACCTCCGTCGCCGGAAACTCGGCGAATGAGGTCGGGCGCGCCCGTGATCGACCGAGAAACAGCGCTAGCGCCCGGCAGGGTTACGGGCCCTAGTGCACGCGTCGTCAACCTTCCGCTCGCACCGTCCAGCGATCCAGGCTGGCTCCTCGTCGAGGACGGGTTCGCCCTTGTTCGGGAACGCGAGATTGAATCGGTCTTTGCCGTCGCCAACGGATACACGGGCACGCGGGCGTCCCTAGAGGAAGGAAGCCGGCTCTCACAACCGGTCACCTTCGCCGCCGGGATCTACGCCGATGATCCGGCCGCCAATCTCGGGCCTGCACTCGCCGTGCTTCCCGATTGGCCGCACCTGGAGATTACGGTGGACGGCGATCGTCTGTCGACGGAGACGGGACAGGTCCTTGAGCATCGGCGAATGCTCGATCTTCGCCAGGCCGTACTTTGGCGCGAGTGGCGTCAGCAGGCCTCAAGTGGACGGATCACCCGGGTTCGCTTCCTTCGCCTCGCATCCTTGGCAGACCGACACGTACTGTTGCAGTCGGTAGCAGTGACGGCGGAAAACTATGCTGGCCGCATCGAGCTCGTTGCTGGCCTCACCCTACCTAACGGCCGAGGCGAGCGCGGCCCGCTGATTGTCACACGCGATCTGGCGACTGTCGTAGGCGTCACGCCAGAGACGAGTGTAGCCATGGCAACCGGATCGGTCGCGCAGCCGAAGTCCGAAGCGACGAAGTCGCATCAAGTGCTCCCAACCGATCATGTGGACGAGCGCTGGTCATGGGAGGTGGGTCTCGGCGAGACGGTCCGCCTGGATCGACTGGTCTCCGTGTATACCTCGCGCGATATTGCAGACCCGGCGGATTCGACGCGATCTCATATCGCAAAGATCCAGGAGCGAGGTGTGACCGCCCTCGCCGGTGACCATGTCAACGCATGGAGCCGTCGTTGGGACGCCGCCGGGATAAAGATCGTTGGCGATGACGAGGCGCAGCGGGCTCTCCGCTTCGCGGTATATCATCTGGTATCAGCCGCAAATCCTGACGATGAGCATGCTTCGATCGGCGCTCGCAGCCTCACTGGTCAAGATTATCGTGGGCACGTCTTCTGGGACACCGAGATTTACACGCTGCCGTTCTACGTGCTCACCGATCCGCCGGCAGCGCGCGCTCTTTTGATGTACCGCTATCACACGCTCGACGGCGCACGACGGAAGGCCAAAGGGCACGGGTATCAGGGCGCGCTCTATGCCTGGGAATCCGCTGATAGCGGTGACGAAACGACGCCGCGTGAAGTCATTGCGCCCGACGGGAGCGTGGTTTCCATCTTGACCGGCGAGCAGGAGCACCACATCAGCGCCGACGTCGCATATGCGGTCTGGCAGTACTGGCGCACAACTGCGGACAACAACTTCATGGTCGGGGCTGGCGCCGATATCCTGATCGAGACCGCTCGATTCTGGGCAAGTCGTGCCCGAATGGAAGCGGATGGTTTTGCTCACATCCGTGCTGTCATTGGCCCCGACGAGTATCACGAGACGATCGATGACAATGCCTATACCAACGTTATGGCGCGCTGGAATCTCAACCGCGCCGCCGACGCCGTAGCCATTTTAAAGCGAGAGCAGCCGACGAGCTGGAAGCAAATATCGGTTCGTCTCGCCCTCGCGGAGGACGAGCCGGTAACTTGGCAACGCATCGCCGCCGCACTCGTGACTGGATTCCACGCCGATACAGGGCTCTTCGAACAGTTCGAGGGCTATTTCGGCCTCGAAGAGGTCGATGTCATCAAGCATCGGGACCACGCGACGCCGATCGACGTCTGCCTCGGACGGGAGCAGACCCGTCAATCGAAAGCAATCAAGCAAGCCGATGTCGTGGCGCTTTCTGCGCTCCTTTGGGACGAATGGCCGCGAGCTATTCATGAAGCTAATTTCAACTACTACGACCTCCGAACAGCGCACGGCAGTTCGCTCAGCCCGGCGCACTACGCTCTTGTCGCTGCGCGGCTAGGTAACGTGGCGCTCGCGCAAAGTTATATGCGGCAAGCCGGAGAGATCGATCTGGCCAACAACATGGGTAATGCCGCGGGCGGCGTCCACATCGCAGCGTTGGGCGGGCTCTGGCAAGCAGCCGTGTTTGGCGTGACAGGCTTACGACTCCGAGAGGACGGGATCGCCCTTGATCCTCATCTGTTACCCGGATGGACAGAGATGCGCTGCTCCGTGCAGTGGCGGGGATGCGTATTGAGGGTGACGCTCGCCACCGACCCACCGCGGATCGAGATCGAAGTGGATGGCTCGGGCGAATTGACGATCACTATCGTTGATGGACCGGCATGCCTCGTACGTTCCGGCCGGCGCTACGCCGTGGCCCGCAATGGTTCGGCGTGGGGAGCTTGGCGGGAGACTGTCGAATGATGGCTCCTGCGACATTGCTTGTCCCCCTCGACGGTTCCGCGAGCGCAACGGATGCGCTTTCCGTCGCCCGCGGCCTCGCAAATCTGAAGGGTGCGACGGTGGTGCTCATCCATGTCGGACATGACGCATTGGCTCCTGACGAGCTTCTTGGTCGTATGGGGCTCTCTGCCGAAGATGTTCGCGGACTGGTGATCGACCAATGCACCGGTTCGCCAGCCGACGCCATCGTCCGGGAGGCCGCAGCACGGCACAGCGCATTCATTGTGATGTGCGCCCCTGCGCAGCCTGACGACCCTTTGAACGCGATCGAAAGCATCCTTGGAGACGTACTATTGAAGGCGCCCTGCCCCGTTGTCCTCGTGCCTTCGATGCAAGGCCGACAACCCTGGGCCTTACGCCGGTTGGTGTTGCCGCATGATGGGACCCCGACGAGTGCAGAGGCGATCGCCCCGACGGCCGACCTCGCCTCCCGGGCCAACGCTGAGCTTGTGGTCCTCCACGTTGCAACGCCGGACGCCGAGCGGCCGACTGAGTCGGGGACGTTCGTTGCGCCGCGTTACCTCGACCAACCGCAACACGAGTGGCCCGCGTGGTCGCGAGAGTTTCTCGAACGTGTGCGGAGCCTTTGCTATCCGGCGAAGATCGAGAAAATTCGCCTCGTGCTGGCGCACGGAGAGGCTAGTGCAGCCATCCTTGAGTTCACCCGAAAAAACGCGAGCGATCTGATCGCCCTCGCATGGCGCGGCAGTCTCGAAGCGGAACGTGCACAGACGATGCGGCAAGTCATTCGCGAAGCCAATTGCCCCGTTATCGTTTTCCGCGTGCAATCGTGATGAAGCCGCCAGAGCAGATCAAATTCATCGAACTTGAGGCATTCCTCTTCGACCTGGACGGCGTAGTCACGCGCACGGCCAGCGTCCACGCCACTGCCTGGAAGAAACTCTTCGATGATTTACTTGAACGTCGAGCCCGCGCGGATGGCGCCGCCTTCGTGCCCTTCGACCCCGTCAGCGACTATCAGGAATACGTCGATGGCCGGCCCCGGGAGGGAGGTGTGCGAACTTTCCTCACGGCTCGAGGAATCTCACTGCCCGCTGGTGGTCCCGATGACGGGCCCGAGGTCGAGACCTTGAATGGGCTCGGCAACCGGAAAGACCAATACTTTATCCAAGCCCTGTCGGAGCATGGTGTCGAAGTCTACGAGGGTACAGTGAGTTTCATCCGCGATGCACGGGGCCGAGGTGTGCGAACTGCTATCGTCTCATCGTCTAAGAACTGTGCAGCGGTGCTCGAAGCGGCGGGCCTCACCCAGCTCTTTGACGTTCGTGTCGACGGCATCGATCTTCGACGGCTCAGCCTTGCGGGCAAGCCGGCGCCGGACATGTTCTTGGAAGCGGCACGGCAACTCAAGATTCCACCCGCTCGCGCCGTCGTCTTCGAAGACTCCATCGTCGGCGTGGAGGCCGGGCGTGCCGGCCGGTTCGGGCTTGTAGTTGGTATTGAACGAGCCGATCACGCCGTCGATCTCCGAGCGCACGGTGCGGATATCATCGTCGCTGACCTCCGTGAGCTCTCTCGTGAGGAACAATGGGCACAGCCATAACGCATGCGAGCGAGGTTACACACCCCAAAGCCGCGGAGGCAAGCCGTAAGTCGGGTGCACTTCTGACGATAAACGGCGGCTCGTCGAGCATTCGCTTCGCGCTTTACGAAGAAGGCAAACCGTTACGACTGCTGCTGGATGGGAAAGTCGATCGCGTAGGTCTGAGCGGCACGAATTTAAGCTTCAAGAACTCCGCCGAACAATCACAGAATAGCCTCACCATCGACCCCGCCCATCAACCTTCGGCAGTCGCATTTCTACTGGATTGGCTCGAAACGCAGCCGGTGTTCGCTTCGGTCAAAGCCGTGGGACATCGGGTGGTGCATGGGATGACGCATAGCGAACCGGAGCGGGTCACGCCAGAGTTGCTCGATGAATTGCGCCGCATAACGCCATATGACCCGGAGCATCTGCCGCTTGAAATCGAGTTGATAGAGGCATTCCGCCAACGCCATCCTGCATTGCCTCAGGTCGCGTGCTTTGATACCGCGTTTCACCGCACTATGCCGCGGGTCGCCAGTCAGCTGCCGATTCCGCGACGCTACGAAGCGGCGGGCGTTCGCCGTTATGGCTTCCACGGTTTGTCTTATGAATTTCTCATGGAAGAACTCGCACGCCTCGGCGACCCGGCGGCAGTGAAGGGTCGCGTGATTCTTGCCCATCTCGGCAACGGCGCAAGCGTGGCCGCCGTGCGCGACAACAAGAGCATCGACACCAGCATGGGCTTCACGCCAACGTCAGGATTGGTGATGAGCAGTCGCTCGGGAGACTTGGATCCGGGACTGGTCTCCTACTTTGCGCGCACTGAGCAAATGAGTGCGCCTCAATTTCAGGACATGGTGAACCACGCGTCCGGGCTGCTTGGAGTTTCCGAGATCAGTTCCGACCTGCGCGATTTGCTCGCGCGGGAATCCAATGACATTCGCGCGGCCGAAGCCGTAACGCTTTTTTGCTATCAAGCCAAAAAATGGATCGGCTCCTTCGCCGCAGCGCTCGGTGGATTAGATACGCTCGTCTTCGCAGGAGGCATCGGCGAAAACGCGCCAATCATCCGGGAGCGGATCTGCGACGGATTAGGCTTTCTAGGAATCGAACTAGACCAGAAACACAATGCGAACAATGCGCCAGTGATTTCGACGGACAACGGTCGAGTCGCTGTACGTGTCATCCGCACCGACGAGGAGCTCATGATCGCGAGGTCCCTCACACGCGTCCTCGGCCTTCGCGCACAGTAAGAAAGTTGAACGATGAATGTAAAAGCAATCACTGATCCACTTAGTCCGGAAATGCTGCAAAAGCTGGATGCTTATTGGCGGGCGGCAAATTACCTCTCGGTCGGGCAGATTTATCTTTACGACAACCCACTACTAACAAAACCGCTCGCGCCAGCGCACATCAAGCCGCGCTTGCTCGGGCATTGGGGCACGACCCCGGGGCTTAACTTTATCTATGTCCACCTCAATCGGATCATCAAGAAATACGACCTGAACGTCATCAACATCACAGGACCCGGCCATGGCGGGCCGGGCCTGGTCGCGAATGCGTACCTGGAGGGAACCTACAGTGAAGTCTATCCCGCCATCGCGCAAGATGAAGGCGGGATGAAGCGGCTATTCAAGCAATTCTCTTTTCCCGGCGGCATTCCGAGTCACGTCTCTCCTGAGACGCCCGGCTCAATTCATGAGGGAGGTGAATTGGGATACTCGCTGTCACACGCTTTCGGTGCGGCCTTCGACAACCCCGACCTGCTCGTTGCGTGCGTCGTCGGCGACGGCGAAGCGGAAACCGGCGCGCTCGCCACAAGCTGGCATTCAAACAAGTTTCTCAACCCCGTGCATGACGGCGCGGTGCTGCCTATCCTGCACCTGAATGGCTACAAGATTGCGGGGCCGACGGTGCTGGCCCGCATTCCCCGCGACGAATTGGAAGCGCTCTTTCGTGGCTACGGTTACAAACCGTATTTCGTCGAGGGTGACGACCCGATCAAGATGCACCAGCTCATGGCCACTACACTCGACGTTATCGTGGGCGACATTCAGCGCATCCAACGCGACGCGCGCGCGAACGGGTTCAAGAAGCGTCCGCACTGGCCCATGATAATCTTGCGCTCGCCGAAGGGCTGGACCGGCCCGAAGATCGTCGATGATAAACCGAACGAGGGCACGTTTCGCTCACATCAGGTGCCGATGAGCGAGATGAGCAATCCCGGCCATTTGGCGCTGCTCGAAAGCTGGATGAAGAGCTATCGTCCGGAAGAGTTGTTCGACGGGACTGGCAGGCTACGCTCCGAACTCGCGGAACTGGCGCCGGACGGCGAGCGCCGCATGAGCGCCAATCCGCATGCCAATGGCGGCATCCTGCTGCGCGACCTGAAGCTGCCCGATTTCACTGATTACGCGGTCGAGGTACTGACGCCGGGGGCTAAAAGCGCTGAAGCCACCCGCGTCCAGGGTCAGTTCGTACGCGACGTAATTAGGCTGAACCTGAATAATTTCCGCGTGTTCAGCCCGGACGAAACGACCTCGAACCGCTGGGGCGCCGTATTCGAAGTGACGAATCGATGCTCGACCGCGGAGATCGATCCGCTCGATGACCACGTTGCACCCGACGGCCGCGTGATGGAAATGCTGAGCGAGCACCAGTGCGAGGGCTGGTTGGAAGGTTATCTGCTCACGGGCCGCCATGGATTCTTTCCGAGCTACGAGGCGTTCATCCACATCGTCGATTCGATGTTTAACCAGCACGCGAAATGGTTGGAGGTGACGCGGAAACTTCCCTGGCGCCGCCCTATCGCCTCGTTGAACTACCTGCTCACATCGCACGTCTGGCGTCAGGACAACAACGGTTTCACTCATCAAGACCCGGGCTTCATCGATCTCGTCGTGAACAAGAAAGCCGAAGTGATACGCATCTATTTGCCCCCTGATACCAACACGTTGCTCTCTGTGACGGACCACTGTTTGCGGAGTCGCAATTACGTGAATGTCATCATTGCCGGCAAACAACCCTCCCCTCAGTGGCTCGCAATGGGCGCCGCCATCAAGCACTGCGCCGCAGGAATCGGAATCTGGTCCTGGGCGAGCAACGACGGGGGCGGCGAACCGGACGTTGTCATGGCGTGCTGCGGCGACGTGCCCACGCTGGAAACCCTTGCCGCCGTCGAGTTGTTGCGAAAGCATTTCCCCGAATTGAAAGTCCGGGTGATCAACGTGGTGGATTTGATGAAGCTCCAGTCGCCGAGCGAACACCCGCACGGCTTGAGCGATAAGGATTTCGACGCGCTTTTCACGACAAACAAGCCCGTGATCTTTGCCTACCATGGCTATCCCACGTTGGTTCACAAACTGACGTATAACCGCACCAACCATCAGAACATTCATGTACACGGTTACAAAGAAGAAGGCACGATCACCACCGCCTTCGACATGACCGTGCTGAACGACATGGATCGCTTTCACTTGGTGATGAACGTGGTCGATCGCCTTCCGCAGCTGGGTGCCAAGGGCGCCAACCTAAAACAGCAGCTCCAGGAAAAGCTCATCGAGCATAAGCATTATATCCGTGAGTATGGCGAAGATCTGCCGGAAATCCGAAACTGGCAGTGGGGCGCAACGAAGTGAGCGGTAAGCCGCGTTTGCTCTCGCGCATTTACTTCATTCGACACGGCGAAACGGCTTGGTCGCTATCCGGCCAACATACGGGTCGAACCGACATTCCGCTGAACGAACAAGGCGAGCAGGACGCTCGCAAGCTGGCATCACGGCTCCGCGTCGTGAGGTTTACCCGGGTGTTCACCAGTCCACTACAGCGCGCGCGGCGAACATGTGAATTGGCTGGGTTGGCTGAAGTTGCGGAAATCGAACCAGACCTGACAGAGTGGGACTACGGCGATTACGAGGGACAGCGCTCATTGGATACTCGTGAGAAGCGGCCCGGATGGAATCTCTTTCGGGACGGAGGCCTGCGCGGCGAATCGCCTGCTCAAATTTCCGAACGCGCAGATCGCCAGATTGCTCGACTCCGGTCGCTGGAGGGTAACATCGCCATCTTCTCGCATGGTCAACTTGGACGCGTCCTGGCTGCGCGTTGGATCGGATTGCCCGTAGGCCAAGCTCAGCACTTCGTTCTCAGCACAGCGTCCATCAGCATTGTCGGCTATGAGCACAATCTCGCCGAAGAACCCGCCATCCTCATGTGGAACGTCGTCTCAAGCGAATTGCCGGCTTAATACCACACCACGCGTCGCTAACAGCGATTATTAAAGAGCTCAATTGCCAAGGCGGAGCGAAAGCACGGAACCTTGGTCGTGCTGGCGATTACGCATTATGCATAAGGGCGCCATGTAACGCCTAGAGCATTTGCTGAGATCCCATCGACACCGTGAAAACCGATAGCATCAACACGGCCATTGTGCTCGACGGTACACCCGTCGTGGCACGCTTGATCACGATGCCGCCATCGCCGATGTGAGCGCAGGAGGTGGAGAAGATACGGTCGTAGGTTGAACACCGATGCCCGTTAGCTTGGTGCGCTTTAGCAACAGCGCATTGATCGCGACGATTGCCGAACTGCCGGACATGGCAATGGCGGCGATGGTTGGGCTAAGCAAAAACGGATACAGCACGCCAGCGGCCAGCGGAAAGGCAACGACGTTGTAGCCGACCGCCCAGTAGAGGTTCTGGTGCATTTTGCGGAGCGTCGCGTGGGATAGCTCGATAGCGCCGACCACGTCGAACGGATCGCTCTTCATCAGCACGATGTCGGCGCTGTCCATCGCTACATCCGTGCCGGCGCCGATAGCAAAACCGACGTCGGCCTGGGTCAACGCTGGCGCGTCGTTTACACCGTCGCCGACCATGCCGACCTTCTTGCCTTGCGCCTGGAGCTCCTTGACCTTGCTCGCCTTGTCGCCGGGCAGCACATCAGCGAACACGCGGTCGATGCCAAGCCCCTTGGCGATGCGCTCCGCCGTGCCTTGGTTGTCGCCGGTCAGCATGATGACTTCAACGCCCCGAGCGCGCAGTGCCTTGATCGCGTCGATCGCGGTTGGCCGCACTGCATCGGCGATGCTGATCAGACCGACGAGCTTGCCGCCCACCGCGAGGTGCACGACGGTGCGACCGGCACCCTGCAGTTCCTGTGATTTTGCGCCGAGCTCTCTGAGGTCAATTTTGTTCTCGGTCATCAGCCGTTGGTTGCCAAGCAACGCGGTCTTTCCCTCCACTTCGGCCTGTGCGCCTTTGCCCTCGATGTTTTGAAAACCGGTCGCCTTTGGTGCCTGAATCTTCTCCGCCCGACGCAGGATCGCTTGCGCCAAGGGATGGTCCGAGCCTGCATCCACACTCGCCGCCACGGCCAGCAGTTGATCCTCGGTGGCGCCGTCAGCCGTCACGAGATCGATCACCTCGGGCTTACCCATCGTCAACGTACCTGTCTTGTCGAAAATGATGACGTCGAGCTTGGTTGCGTCCTCCAGCGCCGACGCATTCTTGAACAAGATACCGTTCTTGGCGCCGAGTCCGGTGCCGACCATGATCGCCATCGGGGTTGCGAGGCCAAGCGCATCGGGGCACGCGATCACAAAGACGGTGATCATGAGGCCAAGGGCGAACAGCAAGGGCTGGCCGATCACCCAGAACCAAACGACGAAAGTGAGCAGACCCACGACGACCGCGACCAAGACGAGCCACTGCGCCGCGCGATCGGCGAGGAGTTGCGACGGCGCTTTGGAGTTTTGCGCTTCCTGGACGAGCTTGACGATCTGAGCGAGCGCCGTTTCGGCGCCGACCTTGGTCGCTTTGTATTGGAAAGTCCCACTCTTGTTGATCGTCGCGCCGATTACCGTGTCGCCGGCTTTCTTGTCGACCGGCATCGACTCGCCCGTGAGCATGGATTCGTCGACCAGGGACGTGCCTTCGGTGATGGTACCGTCAACTGGTATTTTATTACCTGGCCGGATCACGATCGTGTCGCCGGAAATGACTTCGGCGGTGGGAACCTCCACCTCCTTGCCATCGCGCAGCACATTGGCCTTCGGTGGCGCCAAATCCATGAGGGCGCGAATGGCTTCGGATGCACCTGCCCTCGCGCGCATTTCGAGCCAGTGTCCGAGCAGGATGAAGACCAGCAGGATAGCTGAAGCTTCGTAGAACTGCTGGCCACCATATATAAAGGTAGAGCCCACGCTGAACAGGTAACCGGTGCCGACGCTGAGGACGACCAGCACCGCCATATTGGCGACCCCGTTACGGAGCGCACGATAGGCCGCAACGATGAAAGGCCAGACCGGGTAAAGAATTGCGGCGCTGGCTAAAACGAACAGGACGAGGTCCAGCCGCAGGCCAAATGGTGGCGGGATTCGAATGAAGTCCAAGCCCATCGGCGAGAAGAAGAAAATCGGCAAGCTGAAGGCGAGCGCGATCCAGAAGCGGTTGCGCATGTCTCGGGCCATGGCCTGCATGTCCAAGCCGGCGCCGTGCCCCATGTCGTGCGCCATGCTGTCGCCGTGGCTGGCTTTTACCGCGTGTTGAGGTGCAATCTTGCGTTCCGCATGGTCATCGTGTTTGGCCGTTAGTGTGGTGTCATGGGTAGCATGATGTATGGGACTCTCATGTCCCGTTGGTTGTAATGTCGCTGCTGCTTCGGAGGGTGGATACTCGGGTTCGCACACATGTTTGGGCACGAGTTCGCCGCTACAGTGGTAGCCGCACTCATGCACCGCGGCCTTGATCGTCTTGAGGGCGATAACCGTCTCGTCATAGACCACGGTTGCGCTGCCCGAGACATAATTCACATTAGCCCGTTCGACCCCGCGCAATTTGGCAAGCTGTTTTTCCACTCCGTGCGCGCTCAATGCTGACAGCATGCCGCGCACTTCAATAACACTCGTGTTCATCGTGACTCCTTAGTCGTATTTATCTTCATTCAGGGAATCCGGATCGATGACATCATCTCAGCGCAGTCTTTTGCTCCAGAATTCCCACGCGATTCCATAGAGCGCTCCGAGTACAAAACCAGCGACGGTGAACAACGCAAACCCCGTCAGGAAAGCGAGGGGACTACCGGAGATCGGCCATGGACTGGCCGGCGCAAGCGCATGAAGAAGTCCGTAGGGCGGAAACAAAGCATCGAAAATCGCGCATGAGATATATGCGACACCCAGAGTCGTCGCCAACGTAAATGCATGTATTTTCCAGACGTCAGTCATGATGGACCTCCCTAAAGATTGTTGGTTCCATAAACGGCGCGGTTACTTGCCGCGTTTCTTCGTAGCGCGCTGTGGCTGACTGCCATGTCCACCGTGGCCGAACATATGCATCGCGATAAACCCCGCGATGAGCAGCACCCAGGCCCAGTTTTGTGAAAACCATTCCATGATTTTCTCCATCTACTCAGTTTAACTGTCGATTGGCGATTTCACTGATCGATATCGGGTCGAGTCAGCGGCACATAAACGAATCCTTCAAGTCAGTTTGCCGCAGCGCTGATGCGTCTTCGTTCCTGGTTATAGGTGCGAGCTAGCCGCAGCAGCCACTCTTGGATTTCTGACTGTGAGCGGCGTCGGTCACATCCACGCCGTAGCCCGCGACTTTCACGGCCGATTTCAGTTGATCGGGCGCGGTCAGTCGTTCGTCGTATTGCACCGTGGCTTCGCCAGTCGAGAGCGACACTTTTACATCGCCGACTCCGGGTATCGCCTTTAGGGCGTTCGCTACAGTTGTGGTGCAGCCGCCGCAAGTCATGCCTTTTACTTTCAGGAGTTCCGTTTGCATGTGATGCCTCTTTTTAAGATTGAATAAAACTGCACGGCGCTTCCAGTGGCCGCGCTCGCAGCCCGCCAGCAAATTGCGTTGTCAGCATGCCGACGCGCGCCTTCTCAATCATATCCCAGACGCGGGAGATGTCGTTCTGCTTCGCCATGTCACAGACCCTTATATCGCGTATATAGCGCTACTTGTTAGGATCTCCGGCTTTGGGAGCGTTCGATACTGGCGGACAATCGTTGCGCGCCTCGACGGATAGACCATGGCGCTGCACAGTCGGCGCAGCGGAGGTAGTATCCCCGCCAGCAGACGGCAGAATGGCGCTATTCTCAATGGGCTGAGAGTCCCACGAGCGTGCACCGCTGGCAGGAGCATGGCAATTGAGCAATTGCTTTTGCGCGCTGTCCTGCGCTTTTACCGATCCGCCCAATATCAGCACCGCTGCTACAAGCATAAATAATTTCGTCATCGCCAAGTCCTCCTTAAATCCGGATTGCAAGGCTAGGCCGCAACGGCCGCTTGGTCCAAGCAGCCGGGACAAATGGGTGCTCGGTACCCAACTCAAAAATCCCACTTTAGTTCCGGGCACCACATATAAAATTTGATTAAACAGACTATGATCAGCACCAGCTAGCCTGGTCGCCAGCTGGCGCCCGCAATAATTCCTGAATGTTGACTTCGATGATCCGGAAGCCAACATCCCCGTAGAGCTTCTGGCGTCCCTCATTCAACACGAGGCTTGGACTGCCTTCGATGCGCATCTTGTCGGCGTCTTGATAATCTGTAGCCAGTCTGGCAAATGCGGTTCCCTGGCGAATGCTTTTTTCAATCGCGTGTATATCAACACCGAGAGCTTCAGCCAGTTCGCATTGGACATCCCAACGGGCGATGTCGCGGCAATCTCGGAAAAACCCGCAACGGAATGCCCACATCACCTGATCGAAGATCGATGTCGCCGATCCGCTTTCGGCTTCTATCTCTCGTTCCTGCTGCCAATGCTGGACCGCCATCATAAACAAATGCGCGCTTGCCGAAGTTAGCGGGCGCGTTTTCAGCCAGATTTCCGGATGGACTTCGATATGCGGGAATCGTTGCGCGACTGTTCGCAAATGCGAATTGAACCCGGCATATTCACCCTTGTCTTTCCAAGCCAAAGTGATCTTGCGCGCCGTATCGCCGAAGACAGAGCAGAACCGATAGTCCAATCGAACCGTGTTGCCGAATTTCTCCTTGACCGCATCGATACGGGCCTGCGCGGCATATGCCCAAATGCACAATACGTCAGAGAAATAGGAAATCTGGACGACGCTCATCTGATCGGCTCCCCTCTAACCGACATTCCCCAGATGGCCTGGGTCCCAAAGCGTCAAAGGCATTTAAACTATATTCGGCAATCAATGATGAAGACCACTCACCCGCCTAACTGCGTGACCGTTACGCGACATCCACCACTGTGGCGGATGTCGCTGTCTGTCTTCCGCTTACTTCATCATGCCTTGGGCTTTTTCCATTTGCATCATGCAGCCCTTCTGATCCTTCTTCGCCATCATGTCCTTGGCCATGTCCATCTCCTTCATGACCGCCGTCTTCTTGCTGGCGTCCGTCATCTTCATCATGGAATCGTTCATTGTCTTCATGTGTGCCTCGGAGCAGTCCATGCTCGTCACGGGAGTTTGCGCAAAGGCCGGGACAGCAGCGAACAACACGGAAAGAGCGGCACAAGCGAGCGGATTAATCATCTTCATTGGTGTATTCCTTATGGATATTTATGATTGATTGGCCGTAACCTGATGAAACGCCATAGTCACAAGTTGGTTCCACGAAATAGAAAATTCTCACTCACACGGAGATGCTGCCACAGCAGGCGACTTCTCCACTTGGCAGACATTCACGCGACATTCCGCCTGCTGGATCAAATACTTCCCGTGAGAAGCAATACGACGAGAAAAGACCCCTGTGTGTACCGAAAACCTCATCCGCCTGATGATTGTCAAGCTCTACGACTGGTGTAAGGGCGCATACGAAGTCAATCCCTCTAGCTCAGCAGTGACTTTGTCGTCTAAGAATACGGGATGGGTATTTTTATCATAGCCGTGAACGACACGATGTCCGCAGCCATTCAGCTTACGATTTCCAAGACGGCTGACCGCATCAAACAATGAGTGAACGGCTGACTCATGATTGATATGCGTGGGCCAGCTTGATCTTTTTTCATTTGACGCTTGATGAACCGGCAATAAAAATTAAATGGAGAGCGCTCAGTTCTCAGAAGCTCCCATTCGGCTCCTCTATTGCCGCTGCTGAAAAATCTTCTTAACTTCCTCGACCAAATGCGAGGTTATATCAATGGCGTTCGTTGTATGTGGGACCGTGTTGCAGGTAGCAATTTTTGCTCCCATATCGGTAAGAATTTTGTCGTCCTGGTCAGCAAACAATCCGTGAACCGCAACGCAAACCGGTGATAATGACTGTGTGTACCGAAAATTCGATTCGACGTAGACGCATGGACAGTACCGGTTAATCATCGGCCTGATGATTGATGTCCTCAAGCTGATTCTCGGTGTCCTGAGCTCACTCTGCAGGTCGAGAGGAAAGCTTGCCGCGGAAGTCCTGATCTTACGGCAGCAGATTAATGTCCTGAGACGACGGGCGCCGAAACGACCGCATCTAAACAATGCCGATCGAGTTTTGTTCGTTTGGCTTTATCATTGGTTCCCCTCCGTCCTTAACGCGATTGCGATTGTCAGGCCGGAGACGATCATCCGCTGGCACCGCGCTGGGTTTCGAGCCTATTGGCGCTGGCGATCCCGCAACGGTGTTGGCAGGCCAAAGATTTCAAGTGAGCTTCGTGCACTCATTCGCGAGATGAGTCTGTCGAATCCACTCTGGGGCGCCCCACACATTCATGGTGAACTGCTCAAGCTCGGCTTCGATGTCGCTCAGTCGACTGTCGCTCGGTATATGTGCCGCCACTCGCGGCCGCCATCTCAAGGCTGGCGCACGTTTCTGAGCAACCATGCTGACGGCATCGCAGCGGTCGACCTTTTTGTTCTTCCAACGATCGCGTTCCGGATTCTTTACTGTCTTGTCGTCATCCGGCATGGACGACGAATTTTGGTGTCGTTTGGCGTGACGGAAAACCCGACTGCGGAATGGATCTCGCGCCAGATCACCGAGGCTTTCCCATGGGACCATGCTCCGCGATACCTCATTCGGGATCGGGACGCCTCGTATGGGCCAGTCTTCGTGCAACGTCTGCGCGCCATGGGCATTCGAGATCGGCCGATTGCGTTCCGCTCACCTTGGCAAAACGCTTACGTTGAGAGGCTCATTGGCTCGATCCGCCGGGAGTGCCTGGACCACATGATCGTGTTCGGTGAAGCGCATCTGCGCCGGATTCTAGGCGCATATGCCGCGTACTATAATGAGACGAGGGTTCATCGTTCTCTGAACAAAGACGCGCCGTTCCATCGCGCGATTGAGCGCCTCGGTGCCATTACGTCACGGCCAATTCTCGGTGGCCTTCATCACCAATATTGCAGAATCTAATTTTCGGTACACACAGTTCAAGGATCCCGATTTCGTCCAATGTAGCGTCATCAATCAGAACCGGACCTTCAAACCGCTCGCCGCCGTGAACGACGCGGTGGCCAACGGCAATAATGCGGTCGACTTCGAAACGCGAAGCGAGCCTGTTAATCGTCTGATCCAGAATCTCATGAAGATCGTCAGAAATCGGCGCATCCAGCATGATGTCCTCGGCGGAGGGATCTTCAATGAATTGGAGCATGGGTGGCGTTCGGCGGAAATCGATTAATCCCTTGCCGATGCGACGTGCCACATTGTCAGAAATAGAAAACACTCCAAGCTTCAAGGTTGAGGAACCGGCATTGAAAGTCAGGAGGATGTCGTTACTCATGGCTTAGCGAAGCCTCCTGCGGCGCGCCTAGTTGTCAAACGAGCCACCCGGCCGCGCCACACGCGCGCGTGCAAGTTCGGCCGTCAGCTTTCGGTTGAGAACATCACGACGAAAGCTCGACTTCGATGATGTCTGGACTTCTTCGCGCGTATTCCAATGCATAAGCCAATTCGCCCAAGGACTCGGCGTGGATGTCGAGCATCACTTGGCCTTTGTTGATCTCCTGGCCGAGGCTCACATTCATGTAGACGCCCGCCGCCTTGGCTTCCGGTGCGCCGGCGAGCTTGGCGAGTCTTGAGAGCTTGCGATTGTTGATATGAACGATACGTCCGGCACGCGGCGCGATCAGCGAATAAATTTTGGTCGCCTTTGGCGGCGTACGCATTCCACCTTGTGCCTCGCATATGGCCTGGAACTTTTTCCAAGCCAGCCCGTCCGCAATGGTTTCTAGTGCGGCAGCGGCTCCTTCCCCCTTGGCGACTTTCCCGCCAATCTCCAGGGCAGCGCCAGCCAATGTCGCCGCACGCCTACGGAGATCGTCGGGTGCATCCGGCGCGCCTCGGAGAACTGCGAGGACATCGAGCGCCTCCAGGGCCGGGCCTATTCCGCGACCGACCGGTTGCGATCCGTCGGTCAGTAGGCACGTCGCCGACAGACCGAAGCGGGTCGCAACAGCGCTGATACGGTCCGCAAGGTGACGGGCAGACGCCTCGCTGCGGACCTTGGCGGTAGGTCCTACCGGAATGTCGATCACGACGTGGGTCGACCCGGCAGCGATCTTCTTGGACAGAACGGAAGCGATGAGCTGCCCTTCGGTATCGACATCGAGTTCGCGCTCTATGCGGACGAAAATGTCGTCAGCCGGACTCAGATGCATCGCCCCACCCCAAGCGACGCAGCCACCCTCGGCTTCGACCACGCGTCGGAGCGTGACTATGTCGAGGTCGACCGGAGCAAGTGTCTCCATCGCATCCGCGGTGCCTGCCGGCGAGGTGATCGCACGCGACGAGGTTTTGGGGATGACGAGCCCGTGGGCTGCAACAATCGCGACGACGAGCGGCGTGGTACGGTTTCCAGGCAGACCTCCTATACAATGCTTGTCGACCACGATCGGGGAATCCCAGCGCAAGCGCTCACCGACATCGACCATGGCGGCCGTAAGATCGACGGTTTCCGCGTCGTCGAGAGGCATGGCGGCGCTCGCCGTGAGAAATGCCGCCAGATGCACGTCGGTATAGCGGCGTGCGGCAACGTCCTTGACGATCGACCCGACGGCGTCCGCGTCGAGCCGGTTTCCGTAGATCCGACGGCGGACGCCGGCGAGGGATTCGAGCGTCGGTGCATGGGTAACGGTGACCGCCGCGCCCTCTTCGAGGCGCAATAGCTGCCACGCGGTCTCCGTCAGGGCAATCTGGTCGATGGCGAGTAGATCGTCCCCTTCGATCTGGAACAGGGTCGCCTGCACCTCCTGGCCGCCGCTCGACACCAGGACTTGCGATCTGGAAGCAAGACCTTCCGAGCGGCAGACATGGCAGTCGGTTCGCATGATGACCACCGCCTGGTGCTGTGTGTGCAGGCGAAGACGTTTGGCGCGAAGCGTCGGTTGAGCGGGGAGTTCGGTCGAGGCGGCGCCTGGGGTCATAGGTCGAACGCCTGATCTTGGCGGGGAACGGACGCATTCCATCCGAGGTCCTTGTCGATGCGGACGCGTAGCGCCTCGGCGGCTTCAGCCTCCCCATGAACGATGAAAGTGTGTGCCGGCGCGTGACGGAAGCCGGAAAGCCAGCGCATCAACTCATCAGAGTCCGCGTGCGCCGAGAGCGCAGGCAGATCGTCAACCTCTGCCTGGACCGGGATCCACTTTCCGTGAATCTTGATCTCGCGGGCGTCCTCCAGCATGGCGCGTCCGCGGGTTCCGGCAGCTTGAAAACCAGAGAACAGGATGGTGTTTTTTCGATCGGGTGCAAAGGCTTTGAGGTGGTGGAGAACGCGGCCACCGGTTGCCATGCCGCTGGCCGAAATCACCACCTTCGGATAGGGACTCGCGGTAATTGCCTTGGACCCTTCGACGTCCCTCGTGTAGGTGGCGATCCCGCAGATTGTGTCACAATCCGCCGGCGCGAGGCGATGATCGTCGCGATGGGCGTGGAGCAGGTCCGTCGCGTTGATCGCCATGGGGCTGTCGAGGTAGATTGAAATCTTTGAAAGTCGGCCCGCCGATCTCAGCTTCCACAGATGATAAAGCAGCGACTGTGCCCGGCCGACGGCGAAGGCCGGGATCACCACGGTCCCTCCGCGCTGAACCGTGCGCTCAATGATAGAGCCTAGCAGATCGGTTGGATCACCCGGTTCATGGATGCGGTTGCCATAAGTGGATTCAACGACGATATAGTCGGCTTCGGGGACCAGCTCCGGATCAAGCATCACGGGATCTCCGTAGCGGCCCAGATCACCCGAAAAGACGATCCGCTTGCCGCCCCATTCGATATCGGCGGTGGCAGCGCCAAGGATATGGCCGGCATGCCTGAACATCAGCATCGCCCCGCCGGGAAGCTGCACCGCCTTGTCGAACGGAACGGACGAGAAACGTTCGAGCGCGCGTTCTGCATCGTGAAGGCCGTAGAGCGGTAGGGCGGGCTTGTGCTTGGAGAAGCCTTTCCTGTTCGCATATTCGGCATCCTTCTCCTGGATGTAACCGCTGTCCTTCAGAATCAGTTCTGCAACATCGCGGGTCGCGTCCGTAGCGAAGATGTTGCCGCGGAAACCGTCCCTCAAAAGTTTCGGCAAATAGCCGGAATGATCCAGATGCGCGTGGGTCAAGACAACAGCATCGATGCTCGAAGGTTTAACCGGCAAAGGCGTCCAGTTTAGCTCACGCAGGTTCTGGAGCCCCTGAAACAATCCACAGTCGATCAGGATGCGCTTGCCGGCATGCATAAGGAGATGTTTTGAACCGGTGACCGTGCCTGCGCCGCCGAGAAATGTCAGTTTGACCATGTCAGTATCCTGATGGAGTTCGTTTCGTTTGAATCCGAATTGGCGCAGGCTTCCATTGACGACCAGTCAGCGAACACCGCTTGTCCAGGGCGGCGGATCGCTGGCCGGAAAGGAGTCGACGCCTGCCCGCTCAACTTCATCGAGTGGTTCGGGTGGACGACGGTGCCGAATGATGCCCTCTTGAGCCTCTTCGGCGGATGTGATTGCGGCAGCGATCAGCGGTGCAAGCCGGATGGTGTTGCTCTCATGTGGAATGGAATCGCTTGAGACGATGCGGTCGGCGAGCCCCTTCAGTCGCTCATAGGAATCCTCCGCGAACACCCCGTGGACAACCGCACAGACCGGTCAATCAGCGTATGCCCGGACGAGGCGATATCGTCGACGAGGACCGGACAGCGGGCCTTCCATTGCGAGAAGTCGGGGAGCTCGACATCGACTTTTCGGTCGCCGTGCCGGATCTTGCGCAGCACGGCATAAGGAGCGCCGATGCGCCTTGCGATCTCCGACACCCACTGTTCGCTCTCCTCGTCCGGCCCAATGATGAAGGGCTCACCGACCTCCGCGGCAATCCAGTCGGCAAGGAGAGGTGCGGCGTGTAGCGTCTGAGCAGGGATCGTGTAGAGGGCGGAGAGCGCAGGATACCGATGCAAGTGCGGGTCGACTGTCACAAGCCGGTCGAAGGTCGCGGATACAAGGCGCGCGAATGTCTTCGAGGTTATGGCCTCGCCAAGCCGGAAGCGTCGGTCCTGGCGCATATAGGAGAGGTAGGGTGCGATCAGCGTCACTTCGCGTGCGCCGAGCGCGCGGGCGGCGTCTGCGGCGAAGACGAGACGCAGGAAGCCGTCATCGGGCCGCGCGAGCGTGCAGACGAGGTCGATCGTCTTGTCCGCGACGTCGGAAAGTATGCGGACATAGGTCTCGCCGTCGGGAAAGCGCCGAGTCTCGATCGCACCCAGCTCCCACCCGCCGGCTTCGGCTAATCGGCGCGCGAATGTTTCGTTGCCGGGAAGCGGAAGAATCAGCCGCATACCGGGATTCCCGGTCGTTCGACGGTCGCCACTCATTTGTGCCGCCTGTAAGAGCGCAGGAACTGGGCGTTGATCGCGACGATGATGGTGCTGGCCGACATGAAGACGGCGGCCACGGCGGGCGTCATCCTGAAGCCTGTCCCGAAGGTGATGCCCGCCGCCATCGGCACGGCGATCGTGTTGTAGGCCGTCGCCCAGATGAGGTTCTGCACCATCTTGCGATAGGTGGCGCGCGAGAGCCCGAGGATAGCCCCAACATCGCGCGGGTCGCTTCTGACCAGCACGATGTCGGCGGATTCCACGGCGACGTCGGTGCCCGCGCCGATGGCGATCCCGAGATCGGCCACCACCAGCGCAGGCGCGTCGTTCACGCCGTCGCCGACCATCGCCACGGAGAGCCCGCGCGCCTGCAGTTCCTCGATCTTCTGCGACTTCTGGTCGGGAAGCACTTCGGCGAAGTATTCGGCAATGCCGAGTTCCTCGGACACCGCCTTTGCAACGCCCTCGGCATCGCCGGTGAGCATCACCGAGCTGATCCCGAGGGATTTGAGTTCGGCGATGGCTTCCTTCGATTCCGAGCGGACGATGTCGGCAAGCGCAAAGAGTGCGCGTGGCTCGCCATCGCGGACGAGAACGACGACCGTCTTGCCCTGTCCTTCCAATCGCTTGAGGCTGTCATGGGTGATGGCGTTGCCCTGCCGTGCGAGGTGGCCGGGGCTGACGATACGCACGTCCTGGCCGTTGACCCTGGCGACAATGCCTTCTCCGGTGATGTTGCTCACCTCGCTGGCCTTGGGAATACTCAGGTTACGGTCCTTCGCCTCGGCGAGGATGCCGTGGGCGATGGGGTGCTCGGACTGACTCTCGGCAGCCGCCGCGTAGGCCAGTTCCTCGTTCTCGTCGCCACCGGCAAGCAGCACGATATCGCTGACGCCGAAGCGGCCCTCGGTGAGCGTGCCGGTTTTGTCGAACACCACGGTATTGAGGTTGCGCGCCCGCTCGAAGGCGGCCCGGTCGCGGATCAGGAGTCCGTTTCCGGCTGACAGCGAGGTGCTGACCGCGACGACGAGCGGAACCGCGAGGCCCAGCGCGTGCGGACAGGCGACGACCATCACCGTCACCATTCGCTCCATCGCGAATTCGAGCGGCGCACCCAATACCAGCCACCAAACAAAGAGCGTTCCGAAACCAACCGTGAGCGCTATATAGGTCAGCCATGAGGCCGCACGGTTCGCCAGGTCCTGGGTACGTGACCGGGTGGCTTGCGCCTTCTTTACCAGGTCGATGACCTGCGCCAGATAGGTGGCGTCGCCGGTGGCGGTCACCTCGATGGTGACGGCATTGGCGCCGTTGATTGCGCCGCCGATGGCGGTCGCGCCGACGGTCTTGGAGACGGGGCGGGATTCACCGGTCAGCATCGCCTCGTTGAAGCCGGATGAGCCCTCGACGATCTTGCCGTCAACGGGCACCTTGGCGCCAGGACGAACCAGCACGCGGTCTCCCGGCTGCAAGGCCGAGATCGCAACCTCGTGGGTCGTGCCGTCTGCGTCAATCTTTGTCGCACTGTCGGGCAGGAGCCGGACAAGTTCCTCCAGCGCTCGCGATGCACCCATAATTGAGCGCATCTCGATCCAGTGTCCGAGCAGCATGATGGCGATCAGCGTCACCAGCTCCCAGTAGAATTCCTTGCCCGGAAAGCCGAAGGTGACCGCGGCCGAGAAGAAGTAGGCGGCCGAGATCGCGAGCGCGATCAGGGTCATCATTCCGGGCTGGCCCTTGCGCAGCTCGGAGATGAAGCCTGTCAGGAACGGCCATCCGCCATAGACGTAGGCAATGGTCGCGAGCACGAAGAGGACGTAGCGGTCGCCCGGGAAGGCCAGTGCTGCGGCTATGCCGAACCAGTGCTGAATCATCGGCGAGAGGAGGAGCACCGGCGGTGTGAGGATCAGCGTCGCCCAGAAGCGGCGGCGGAAATCGGCCACCATAGCCGCGTGATCATGACCGCCATGCCCTGCATGTTTAGAGTGTGTGGAGCCGTCGGCCGCGACGAGCTCGCCCCGTGTTGTCGATGAAGGATGGCCATTCCCGCCACCGTGCACACGGTGATCGTGATGTTCGGAATTGGTGTGCGGCCGATCTGCTGTCATTCTATCAGTCCTGAGTGGGCGTTCGCGGCTCGGATCCGCTCGCTAGTCATCAGACGGCCAAATGAACTTCTGCGTGTTGCCGCGGGTGTCCGCCGACGTGGTAGCGCTAGCGGGCACAAGCGTGGCAGCTTCAATGACATGGCGCCCCTCGGAACCAGCGAGCCGTCCACGGTCAAAATCTCGCCGAGCTTCAGACGCGGGGCCGGCATTCCCTGACCAGCCATGCCTCAGTGGGAAGACGAGAGACATCGTAACCTCCATCACCATGTTGTGGAGGCACCCCTGCGCTCTGCGGACCGTTACCGCGTAGCCCCACAAGGCCGCCTGTCTTCTCTATCGGCTCGCAAACTCTACTGCGCGCGCTGAATCGCGCCGGACCGGCGGTTGACGTTGAAGCGGTCGACCAGCGATCCCTCCGTCGTGACGATCTCGGCGACGATCGTGTCCTTGTCGGCGTCCTTGATTTCACCGAGTTTCACGCGCGGGTTGCCTTGCGCCTGGAGAAGGCGCTCGAAATGGTCACGCACATCATCGATCGCCACGTTCCTGCTTGGCGTAACGACACCCAGACCCACGGCGCCGCGGCCCTGTCCCATCATGCCGGGCTGCTGACCCATCATGCCGGCCATCATCGGGCACATCATCATGCCCTGCTGCATCGGCATGGCGCCGGCCATCGGCATTTGGCCGCTCATCATTCCGGGGCCCATCATGCCCTGAGGCATACCTTGCATCATCTGCCGCCCCATCATCGGGCCCATCCCAGGAGTTGTCGGTGCTTGCGCGGTCTGCCCCGCGGGAGTGGCGCCCGCGACTGTAACGCCGAGCTTATCGAGCGTTGCCTTGTCGGGCTCGCCAGTCACCGGCAAATGATGCTGCGACTGGTATTTACGGATGGCGGCGCGGGTCTCCTCAGTCAGAATACCGTCGACTTTCACCGCGATGCCTTGCTTATTTAGTGCCTCCTGGAGGGACCTGATCGTCGCTTCGGGCATTGTGGCAGTAGTCGGCGCCGTCATCGTCGCAGGCTGCGCGACAGCGGAAACACTCGCCAGCACTGGAGTGAGGATCGTCGCCGCAGCAGCCATCATGGCAGCGAGTGCGCTCGTCTTGAGATAGAGTTTCATGTTCATTCTCCTTTGAGGTGGTTAGATCGTTCGCATCAAAATTGAGATTCTGTGCGTGAGCGCAAGCTATGCAGGGCCTTTCGCAAGTCGACGGAACCGCGGGATAAAGGCTGGGATTTGCTCGGCATAGCGTCGGTAAGCTTCGCCGAATTGCGCTTCGACTTCGCGTTCCTCACGTTTGGCGAGGCGCCAATACATCACGAGCAGCACCGGCAGCATCAGACCTGTTACCAAGGTCGGCCATTGCAGGAAGAAGCCGATGATAATGAGCGCAAATCCGGCGTATTGCGGGTGCCGGACATGGGCATAGGGTCCCGTGGTTGCGAGTTCTCGGGCGCGCTGCGCCGTGTAGAGCACGTGCCACGCTTTGGCGATCAGGATGAAGCCGCCGCCGATGAACACGAAACTGAGCAAGTGAAACGGGCTCCAATGCGGGTCCATCGACCAGCCGAACAGGGCCGGCCACAGATGCCCGGCGTCATGCGAAAGCGGGTCGAGTTGCGGAACCCGGCTGCCGAGCCAGCCCGCGAATAGGTAGAGCGTCAGCGGAAACCCGTACATCTCCACAAACAGCGCGACGATGAAGGCGGAATAAGCGCCGAACGAGCGCCAGTCCCGCGCCGTTGCGGGCTTGAAGAAACTGAACGCGAACAGAATAAAGACGGCCGAGTTGATGAAGACGAGAAACCAAAGGCCGTAGGCCGGAATGTTACCGCTCATCGTCGCCTCGCTTGTTTGTGGGGAGTTGACCGCCGTGGCCGTGAGCGCCGTGTTCGCCGTGGCCTCGATGCATGAAAAAATGCATGCCGCCGCATACCAGCAGGAATAGCAGCGGCCATAGCCCGAGCAGATGCGCCCGATGTTCGAGCACGACGAACACCGCCGCGATCGCAAGGAAACCGCACAGCACTAGGCCGATCGGCGAGCGCCAGAACGAGGTCTTTTCAGCGTGTTCGGTGTTCATGGGGAAAATCCAATGTCACAGGTTTGCTGTCCGCGCCTCGAGTAATCCGAAACCAAGATTCGGTAGAGCTCGTTGGCGCGAGGTGAAATAATTGTCGTGGATGACGGTGCCGGAGATCTGCATCGATTCAAGCCTCCGGGTAACGCCAGCAAGACCGAGTGGCGTCACGCGCGCTTCGACCGTGGCGTTCAAGCGTGACCGGTCGTCGACCTTGCGCGCGGCCATGGACGTAGCGTTCATGTCTTGCTCCGCGGAGTGGGTGGCCGCCGCTTGCGTTCGTCGACGAGCACCCAGGCTACGACGGCCGGACATGCGAGCAGCAAGACGACGGCAATCGCTGTCCATGTCGAGATACCGAACAGAAAAAGAATTGTCGCTGCAGCAAGCACGCCGACGACTCCGCATATCCAGAGCAGTCGGGCAAAAAGACCCTGGCGAGAGACGGCGCTGTCGGGAACATCCGATTGGCTGTGCATTGGACCGCTGCTGGATGATTTCATGACGCATTCTGCCTCCTGCTTTGCCGTCGAACGGTCATTTCGTCCGCGCGTTGAAGAAATTGAACAGCGGTGTAAACACCACGGCGACGTACCAGCCGTAGACGAAGCTCCAAAATAAACCGAGGAAGAAGCTCGGCCAGGTTATCCACGTGAAGCCCGGGAGCAGTTGAGCCAGCAACTGATGCATGCCGCGATCGGACACGAAAATGCCGAACAGCACGCACAGCACATAGGTGATAACCAGGAACGAGCCGAGGCTTAATCCCATCGGGACGATTGCGAGACGTGCGGTCGTGCTCATGATCGATCTCCTGTTGTTGCCGGTTGTAGACGCTGCGAAATGTTATGCGCCGTGTGCCCCCTCAAATTTTTCATTGACGGTACGTGATGCCGTTCGGCCCGCGGCCGACGTGGAAGGTTGCGACCACCGCCCGCGTCGCTGCATCGATGACCGAAACCGTGCCATCAGTGATGTTGCTGACGAGCACAAGCGAACCGTCGTCGCTGACGGCGACGCCGTGCGCTCCTTTGCCGGTGCGGATGGTGTCAACCACCTGGCCGCTTGCTACCTCGATTACCGATACGGTGTCCGCAGGCTCGGCATCCGTACCCTGATTGGCGACGTAGACGAAGCGTCCATCCGGTGTGGCATGGACCTGGATCGGCCCGCGTCCGACTGCGATCGTCCCGATCTTGGTTCGACTTGCAGTATCGATGATCGCCACGCTGTTCTCATCGCGCAGCGAGACATAGACGTGGCTACCGTCCGGGGTAAACCCAACCTGAACCGGCGCCCGCCCCACCGGAATGCGCCCCACTTCAGCCAGCTTCGCCGTGTCGATGACCGAGACGCTGCCGTCTTGGACATTCGCCACATAGAGCTCGCGGCCATTTGGACTGAGGCGCAAGCCGTGCGGATAGCGGCCGGTGCCAATGGTTCGCACCACGGCCCTTCGTGTGAGGTCAACCACGGCGATGGTGTTGTCGCCGGCATTGGTGACGAAGGCCCGCTGGCCTGCGCGATCAACGACGACGTGGGCTGGATGCGTGCCCACCTGGATCGAGGCGACCGGCCCGGTACTCAGTTTGGCGGCGTCGAATATAAGGAGGCGCCCCTTGGTTTCTTTTTGACCATGTGCTGCGCTAGCGCCATGGCCGTGACCGTCACCGGCGGGCTCGCCAACAGCGAGCAGCCGCGCTCCGTCGGCCGTGGACTGCACGTTGTGGGGGGAGATCGGGATTGGAACGATTTGCACCTTGCCAGAGGCAAGATCGATCGCGCTGACGGAATTGCCGTGCTCGTCGGCGGTGTAGACAATGCCCTTCAAGTTCGGTGCTGAAGCAGGCGATTGCTGTGCGCGCGCAAGGCTTGGCCCCAGCGCAAGAATCAATGCCAAGGCCAAGGCTGTGGCGCCGAACATGAGTGGAAGTCTTTGGGCAGACCCTTTCACAATGATGGAAGTGCCCCGCTGAGATTGTCGTACTTTCATAGTCATATCTCCTGATCTCACTCAGCTCTCGTATTCCACCGTGGTCATCATGCCAGCGGCCATATGGTAGAGATGATGGCAGTGCAGCGCCCATTTGCCGGGATTGTTCGCATCGAATGCGATGGTCACGCTGCCGCGAGCCGGCACCAGTACGGTGTCGCGCACGGCTCCGGCAAAGCGTTGTCCGTTGATGGCGACCACCTGGAAATGGTGCCCGTGCAAGTGCATCGGGTGCGCCATCGTCGTCTGGTCGACAAAGGTGATTTCGACACGCTCGCCGGGCCGGACCGAAAGCGGCTTGTGCTCGCCGTGGACGGCGCCATTGAGCATCCAGACGTAGCCGGGCGCTTCCGTGATCGTCACGGTATGGCGACGGTCGGCGGTGCGCTGTGGCAGAGGCACGGCCGCACGCAGGCGGCGTTCGAGTTGCAGGCCAACCGCGTCGGCCCGGTGTTGCGTGTCGGCTGACTGTCGAGCAATGACGCTGCCCTTAGTCGCAAGCACGAAGCCCGTACGTTTGGTATCGCCTTCGCGCACCGCGAACACCGGCCATGCGCCCTGCTCGCGCGGCAGGTTTATGAGGAGGTCGAGCCGTTGCGCGATGGCGAATTCAAAACGGCTGCCCGTGGTTGGCTCAACGGGAATGCCGTCAACCGCGATGAGCCGGCCCTGCAGGCGATCGAGGTCGAGCCACAGGTTGGTCGCCGTCGCCGCGTTGATCAGCCGCAGGCGCACGCGCCCGCCGCGTTCGACCTGGAACACGGCCGGATCGTCCATCGTCCGGTCGCTGGCAAGGAAGGCATCGTATTCGACGTCATGCAGATGAACTGCGGCGGCCGCCGGGCCGTGACCCATGGCGGCGTGATCCATCGGGGCTGACGGCATGGGAGCGCCTTGGCCGCCACGGACGGCAGCGGTCGGGCCGCTGTGGGCAAGACCATGTCCGCCTGACTTGAGCCCTGCCAGGACCTCGTTTGGGTGGCGGAATGTGAAGTCGTGGAACATGACCACGACCTCCTGGAGATCGACGGCGGCCTCAGCGGAATCGCGGACGATCAGCGGTGCAGCCATCAACCGCTGCTCCTGCAACCCGTGATGAGAGTGCATCCAGTTGGTGCCGGCGCGCGTCAGCGGGAAGTCATAGTCGTAGCTTGCACCGGGTGGCAGCGGCGGTTGCGACAGATTGGGTACGCCATCCTGTTGCCAGGGCGGGGTCAGGCCATGCCAGTGGATTAAAGTCGCTTCGTCGAGCTGGTTCTGCAGTCTTACACGGAAGCTCTTTCCGGCTTCCGTGATCAAACCATGGCTACCGTCGGGCTGCGTCAGGCCGAAGACCGTGGCCGGACGTCCGTTCACCTCGATTACGCGAGTGCCGGCGCGGATAGTGGTGGTGGGCATCGCCAGGGCGGGGCGGCCCGAAAACAGCAGCGAAGGACCCGCGCCGAGCATGCCTGCGGCGGCGGTGGATGCCAGAAACTGGCGACGTGACAGATATCGCATGTAAGAAGCTCTCTTCGGAACGTGAGGGAATCGGATCGGCCGAAGCGGCCGATCGGATTAGCCCGACACACCGGAAGAGGCGCTCGGGCTTAGACGCTCGCGGAGAGTTTCTTCGGAGGGCGGAATTGTGTTGTGGGCGCGCGGCTCAGATGAACGTCTTCAGACCGAGGTTCCAACGTTTCCGGGTGCAGCGGCGCCATTAAGGCGAACGCGGGCACCAGCGGGACGCAGAACGAACATCCACTAGCCATGCTGCAGGTGGTGCCGTGGGGCTGGCCATCCTGTTCGGGACAGCAAGGATCGCCACCGGCATCCTGGCTCACAGCGGCAATTTCATGCGAAAGCGATGCTGCGGATGCGGGGTGGTCTCCCATCGGAACATGAACGAGACCTGACGTTGATAATGCAAGCACCAGCAACAGTACAAGGCAACGCCACAGGCCCGAATTCCGAAGACTCGGGGCCTTTCCGCGCTGCCGTGCCTCAACCTGCTGCACGCGATACCTTTTTCCGTCGCTCAGCACCTCAAGTAGATTGCTTTATAGGAGGTCGATGCCGCTACAGCGTTGACCTGGATCAAGGCCGCTATCGTTTGCCCGATAGGAGTTTGATACTCCCACAAAGCGCGAGAAGCGAGCGAATCTTGGTGCTTGGGCCATGACGATTGGCACCGCCCTGCGCCTCCTGGCTGTCATGGTGCTTTGGGCTTCCTGCTTTCCCCTTATCACCATTGGCCTGGATCTCGCGCCCCATATCGCCTTCGCTGCCTTGCGCGCCACACTTGCCGGCATTTGCCTGATCGCACTCGGGGCCCTCTGCGGTCGTCCGGTGCCTGACAGTGGGCGCTCCTGGATCCTGATCGTAGTGGTTGGGCTCGGGGCGACAAGTATGGGCTTCCTCGGCATGTTCCACGCTGCTGAGTTCGTTTCGCCGGGGCTCGCGACAGTCATTGCTAACGTTCAGCCGATCATCGCGGCGGTTCTTGCGAACGTCTTCCTGGGTGAACGTCTCAAAGCGATTGGAAAGATCGGGCTGGCGCTTGGCTTGGCTGGCATCGCTATTATCGCCTGGCCAGGCATCGCCGCTGACCACGTCCAGGGCTACTCCCTCGGTATTGCCTACGTCGTACTCGCCGCGACGGGTGTTTCCGTAGGCAATATCGCCATCAAGCGACTCACCGGCCAAGTTGATCCGATCATGGCGATGGGCTTTCAGTTGCTCATCGGCGCGGTATCCTTGGCCCTCCTGTCTATGCTGACGGAAGATATTTCCTTGCTGACGTGGTCGACGGAATTCGTCCTCGTCCTCGTGGCTCTCTCGGTATTCGGATCGTCGCTTGCATTCTGGCTCTGGTTCGAGGCGCTGGAGCGAGTCGAGCTCAATCAGGCGAACGCCTTTACGTTTCTGGTGCCAATCTTCGGGCTCATGGTCGGCGCGGCCTTTTTCGGGGAGCGGCTCGAGGCGATCCAGACCGTGGGCGTCGTCCTGGTGCTGACCGGGATATTGCTGGTACAGCGAGACGCCGGTTCAGCCGTACGACGCTAGATACCACGGATAGTCATCGAAAGGGATTTGCTAGGCGGGACGCCGTCCGAGGACGTTCGCTGGGACTGGGTGTTTAGGGACAGTAACCACTTGTCGTGAAATACTTGGCCCGATTTCCGGAGACAGCTGGCGAAATAAGCCATAGCCATCACAGCGGAGCGCTTCCGAGGAAAGGAGAAGCAGATGAGCCCAGCGAAAAAGATCCGAGTCGCCGTCAACGGCTACGGCGTGATCGGAAAGCGTGTCGCCGACGCCGTGATCCGGCAGGACGATATGGAACTCGCGGGGGTGGCAGACATCAGTATCGACTGGCGTCCGCGCATGGCGCTGCAGAAGGGCTTCCGCCTATATGCGGCCACGGAGGAACATGCTGGGGCGATGCGGAAAGCAGGTCTCGATGTCGCCGGAAACCTCGATGATCTGCTCGGGGCGAGTGATCTGGTGGTAGACTGCACGCCGAAGCGGATCGCGGCGATCAACGTCGATATCTATCGACAAGGGGGCATCAAGTTCATCGTCCAGGGTGGCGAGAAGCACGAGGTGACTGGACACTCCTTCGTCGCCGAGGCCAGCTATTCAGGCGCGCTGAACCGGGACAGCACGCGCGTCGTCTCCTGTAACACCACATCGATCGTCAGAACTCTTACGATACTGAAGCGTGCGGGCCTGCTTCGCCGTGCGCGCGGGACGCTGCTGCGCCGTGCGACGGACCCGTGGGAGAGCCACCTCGGTGGCATTATGAACACCTTGGTCCCTGAACCTGAGATTCCGAGCCATCAAGGGCCGGACGCGCAGAGCGTAGATCCCGACCTCGATGTCATCACGATGGCGGTCAAGGTCCCGGAGACCCTGGCGCATTTGCACTACTGGTCGGTGCAGTTGACCCGGCCGGCGTCCAAAGAGGAGGTGCTCGGCGCCTTTGCGGCATCGTCCCGGATTGCCATGATCCGCATGGATGCCGGATTGACGGCCCTCAACACGGTCAAGGAACTCATGGCCGACTTGGGTCGACCGCATGACAACCTCTACGAAGTGGCGCTGTGGTCGGACATGCTGAAAGTCGAGGGGGACGAGTTATTCTATGCATATATGGTCGACAATCAGGCGATCGTCATTCCCGAGACAATTGATGCGATCCGGGCATTGACCGGAACGATAAGCAACGCCGAAGAATCGATTGCCAAAACTGATGCGGCGCTCGGGATCGGCCTGCTAGCCGAAACGCTGGGGAAACGATGATTTTAAGAACATTCGACACCCACCTCGGTCTTGAGGCGCGTTCGATCTCAGCGCAGCCATGGCTTTGCGATCGATGAGCGATGCAGACCCCACTTCCTCGGGGCCAGTTCGGACCCGCTCGGACCGGCTCAACCAGAACTGCTTCTGCGTCACGCTCGACCGTCGGTCGCTTTGCGAGGCGCTGGAGCACGAGGCTAGCGATCCAGCGTTCTGCGAGACTTTCATCCGCCCGAAGACCCACTTGTTCTCGAACGTGCCGGTGTTCCTCTCAGCCGGCGAGGTGGCCGAGATGCAGGAGGTGGTCGCAGCTATCGAAACGACGGCCCGGCTCGCCGCATATAAAGCCGCGGTTCTCTCGTGGGCACCCGAAATCTCGCGGGAGGATCACGGTCCGGTCGGGGCGTTGATGGGCTATGATTTCCATCTTGGCATAGAAGGTCCCCGGTTAATCGAGATCAACACCAACGCCGGGGGGGCATTTCTCAACGCACTTCTTGCAAGGGCGCAGCGCGCCTGCTGTGCCGAGATGGACATGCCGCTGACGCCGCATACGTTTGAGGATTCGGCGTTCCGCATGTTCCAAAGCGAATGGATACGCCAACGAGGAACCGGCGCACCACAGCGGGTCGCTATCGTAGACGACAGCCCAGAGGAACAGTATCTCTACCCTGAGTTCGTGCTCGTGCGGCAAGTTCTGGCCGCTCGCGGTGTGGACGCGGTTATCGCGGACGCCAGCCATCTTC
>LNFM01000978.1_pt1 | contig 41826 bp, 37 predicted proteins | sample 596031 | NCBI WGS metagenome assembly LNFM01 (sample SAMN04254537, study PRJNA301005) | activated carbon metagenome | isolation source: dual media filters at the Ann Arbor, Michigan drinking water treatment plant | place: USA: Ann Arbor
CGCACGATCGACGACGCCTGCGACCACATCGGCCACCTCGTCACAAGCGTCATGTCCGACGAATGCAGCAACTATTTCGTCAATGCCGGATACGCTTCCATCAAAACATGAAACGCTCTAGAGCATGATGGGTTCTGATTGAATCAGAACCGAAGCTCCAGATTTTTGTTTTAACGCGTTTTCTTCACGCAAACCGGTATCCAATTCGCTTCAAAACGCTCTCTAGACAACGTCAGAGCGCTTGTCCCAATTCTGACACCGAAAATCTTGAAACAAACCACAAGCGCGTCTCATTAAAGCACTGGGTGATCACGCGAAAATGAGTAGCGTTCGATCCGCCGATCGGCGCAAGCGGCCTCGATCGGGGTTTGGTACCGCGCTGGTCCCCCTTTCGAGGCCGCCCCTTTTTCCAGAAAACCTTTTGTTTTCATGGAATAAGCCGCGTCTTCGGGAAAAACTACTCACAGATACGCTGAGGTTTGACTGACCGTTTCACGCCCGTGAATCACGGCCTATTCAGCCGAATTCGCTGCGAGGATTGTACTTGTGGCCATCGCGCCACTTTTCCATCAATGCCTCCAGCTCGGCATCGTTCCCGTCGGGCAGAACGATTCGGGTGGTGACGAACTGGTCACCGGCCCCGCCCGCTTTCGGCAAACCCTTGCCCTTGAGGCGGAAGATGCGACCGCTCGAGGTGTTTTTCGGGATCGACAGCTCGACCGCGCTGCCGAGCGTCGGCACCCGCACCTTGCCACCGAGCACGGCCTCATAGAGCGTGATCGGCAGATCGATGCGCAAATCGCTGCCATCGACCTTGAATAGCGGGTGCGGCGCGATGCTGACCGTGATCAGGAGGTCACCGGGCGGGTGGCCTGGCGCGGTCTCGCCCTGGCCCTTGAGCCGGATCTGCTGACCGGCGATAACGCCTGCCGGAATCTTGACGTTCAGCTCCTTGCCGGTCGGCAGGCGGACGCGCTTCTCGCCGCCCTTGACCGCCTCTTCCAGCGACACCGTCATGGCGACGTTCAGATCGAGATCGATACCGATACCGCCGGTTTCGAATTCAAAGCTTCTGCCCTGACCGCCCGGACGTCCGCCGCGGGCACCGCCGAACATACTGTTGAGGATCTCCTCGAAGCCCGCGCCACCACCGCCCGGGCCTCCGGGGCCGCCGCCACCGGTGCGGAAGGTGTAGGACTCGAACCCGCCGCCCGGCCCGCCCGGCCGACCACCACGCGGGTCGCCGCCGGGAAAGCCCTGAAAGCGCGGCTTGCCCTCAGCGTCGATCTCGCCGCGGTCGAACTGCTTGCGCTTATCCTCGTCGCCAATGATTTCGTTGGCGGAATTGATTTCGGAGAAGCGCTCCGCGGCCTTCGGATCGTTGTTGTTGCTATCGGGGTGATGCTTCTTGGCGAGCTTGCGGTAAGCACTCTTGATCGCCGCAGCGCTGGCGCCCCGCGGCACCCCCAAGACCTCATAGGGGTCGCGCATACGTCAGGTCTCCTTCACAAGAATTCGGATTATTCAATCTAGAGCAAATCGCCCGCTTTGGCTTTATCTGGGAAGCCAGTTGCATTTTTGCAACTGCCTCGGAGGACGAACTTTCTCAGCTCCTAGCCCTTGGTCCACGGCTTTAACGTATGGATCTCCCAGCGGCCATGGCCGCCCTTGCAGGCAGCGCCCTGCAGCCAGCTTTCGGAACGGCCGTTGACATAGCTTGCGAGGAAATCCCGGCAGGTGCGGCCGTCATCCGCAGAATATGCCTGGGACAGCGGCGTCACCGAACCCCTCGCCCCGGTTTCCGGGTTCTCCCACGGCTGGCTGGAATCCTTGCCGCCCTTGGTCAGCACATCGGAGGCGGCGGTGCGGGCAAAGACGAGGTCGCTCTCGGTCGGCGCCGGCGCGCTGCCGACCTGCTTGCCCAGCGAACCCGTGCGCTCGCCGCCGTCCATCCGGGCAAATGCGGCATCCGAACGTGACAGGCTGCAGCCGCCCGAGCCGAGGCCGATTAGAATCAATGTCATGGCCGCGCCCGTGGGACCGATCGCCGATAGGCCAACGCGTCCCCATGCCCTATATAGGGCGAGCCCATATCGGGGCTGCAACGCGCTCTGGGCCGCGAACGGACGCAACTGGAACTCCTGCCATGACGGACACGACCTCCATCAAACACCCGACACCGTTAACATCGGGTGATTTCACCGCCGCCGAGGAACCGTTTGCGCTGTTCGGCGAGTGGTTTGCCGAGGCCGTCAAATCCGAGCCAAACGATCCCAACGCGATGGCGCTGGCCACCGTCGACTCCGACGGGCTGCCGGACGTGCGTATGGTGCTGATGAAAGGCTATGACGCGGACGGCTTCGTGTTCTACAGCCACATCGCCAGCCAGAAGGGCCGCGAACTCGCCGCAAATCCCAAGGCGGCCTTGCTTTTTCACTGGAAGTCGCTGCGCCGTCAGGTCCGCATCCGCGGCAACGTGTCCCCGGTGACATCAGAGGAAGCCGACGCCTATTTCGCCACGCGCCCGAAGCAGGCGCAGATCGGCGCCTGGGCCAGCAAGCAGTCGCAGCCGCTGGAGAGCCGCTTTGCCTTCGAGCAGGCGATCGCGGTGGTCGCCGCCAAACACATGATCGGCGAGGTGCCCCGCCCGCAGGGCTGGAGCGGCTGGCGCATTCACCCGCAGCGCTTCGAGTTCTGGCACGACCGCCCGTTCCGCCTGCACGACCGTATCGAATTCCGCCGCGACGCGCCTGACGATGCATGGTCGAAGGTGCGGCTCTATCCCTGACACCAGGCGCGCGTGACGACGTCCAAAACTGAAAGACCTGCATGCCCTCTTCATCCAACGCGCCGCGGCGCACGCTGCTTCTGACCGGCGCCAGCCGCGGCATCGGCCACGCCACCGCGATCCGCTTCTCCTCGGCCGGCTGGCGGGTCATCACCTGCTCGCGGCATGCCTTCCCGGAAGTCTGCCCATGGGGCGCTGGACCGGAGGATCACATCGAGGTCGATCTCGGCGACCACGACGACACCACGCGCGCGATTTCCGAGATCCGCCGGCGGCTGGAGAACGACGAGTTGCACGCGCTGGTCAACAATGCCGCGATCTCGCCAAAGGGTGCGGGCGGCGGCCGGCTCGGCACCATGGATACCGATATCGACACCTGGAGCCACGTGTTTCGCGTCAACTTCTTCGCGCCGATCATGATGGCGCGCGGGCTGATCGAGGAGCTGAAGCACGCCAAAGGCGCGGTGGTGAACGTCACCTCGATCGCGGGCTCGCGGGTACATCCGTTCGCCGGCGTCGCCTATGCGACCTCGAAGGCGGCACTGGCGTCGCTGACACGCGAGATGGCGTCCGATTTCGGCCGCGTCGGCGTTCGCGTCAATTCGATCGCGCCTGGCGAGATCGACACCTCGATCCTGTCGCCGGGCACCGAGAAGATCGTCGAACAGCAGATCCCGATGCACCGGCTCGGCACGCCGGACGAGGTCGCGAAGATCATCTATGTCCTGTGCACGGAGACCAGCTCGTACGTGAACGGCGCCGAGATCCATATCAACGGCGGCCAGCACGTGTAGGACGCGGCGCGATTTCGCAGGATGGGTTTCGCTTTCGCTCCACCCAGCGTTACTTCGGTCCGCCGTTCACTCCGCGTAAATTTTCCGTTGCGCCGTGCGCAGAATAGACGCAGCGTCGATATTGAACGCGCTCGAACACTCGTCCTCGTTTTCGCCGTCCGCCAGCGCCGCACCGCAGTGCCGGCAAAGCCGCGCCGAGAACGCCTGCACGCTGCCAACGGCGCGGCCTTGCTGATAGCGCGCAAGATCGACGACGTTGCCTGACGTTATGTGTTTCTCAACCATGGTGTCCTCGCGGCCTGAGAACGTGTTATCGCAGACAAGTTTCGATCAATCGTTCAGTGCACCGCTCAAATTTTAGCAGTGGAATTGAGGCGCGCTTCGCGCGTCGGAAACCGCTGACTTACAGCCACTTCTTCCACCTGAAAAACAAGTAGGGCAGCACTGCTGCCATGAGCATCATCAACAGCGCCATCGGGTAACCATGCGGCCATTCGAGTTCCGGCATCGCCCTGAAGTTCATGCCGTAGATCGAGGCAATCAGGGTCGGCGGCATCAGCACCACAGCCATCACCGAGAACAGCTTGATGATGTTGTTCTGCTCAAGGTTGACGACGCCGAGCATGGCGTCGAGCGTAAACGTGATCTTGCTGGAGAGATAGGAGGCGTGGTCGGTCAGCGAAGAGACGTCGCGCTGCATGGTCTTGAGTTGCTCGCGCATGTCCTTGGACCATTTGATGCCTTCCACGGCCGCCGAGAGGAAGGTGACGACGCGGCCGATCGAGACCAGGCTCTCACGAACCTTCGAGACCAGGTCGCCCTTGCGCCCGATCGTGATCAGGATCTGCGAATAGCGCTTGGCCTGGCCATGGCGATGGCTTTCGGGCTCGAAGATGTCGTGGGAGACCTGATCGACATCGGCGCCGGCGCGCTCCAGGATGTCGGCGCAGCGGTCGATCACCGCGTCCAGCAATTCCATCAGCACCATCTCGCCCGAGATCCCCGGCAGGCATGACCGGGCGAGCTTGTGTTCGACCAGGGCAAAGGGCTTCGGCATATCGTACCGCACGGTCACCAGCCGGTGACCGGCCAGGATGAAGGTGACCGGCGTGATCCGCGGCATATCGGTGTCGGACTGGCACATCAGGGTCGCGGTCATGTAGCGGGCGCCGTTCTCGATATAGAGCCGGCTGGAAATCTCGATTTCCTGCATGTCTTCCCGGGTCGGCACCGCGATACCGGCCAGCCGCTCCACCGCGCGGTCCTCCTCGGCCGTCGGATTGACGAGGTCGATCCAGATCACGTTGTCCGGCAATGCCGCCGTGGCCGCCTCCGGGAGCTTTTTCAGGCTGGATTCAGCAGGAACATACACGAACAGCATGGGGAACTCCGGAACAGGCGCAGTCGCTTGTCTTGGTGCGTTTTCTTGACACAAACCGGCATCGGGTTCGCCTGAAAACGCTGTGGCCAGCCAGCCGCACTAAAACCGATTCTGGCAAGTGACCGATGACCACATTAACCGGCGCTCCATATTTGCGGCATTGGCGCGGCGCGGGCATGGCCTTGCACTGACGGCAGCCCGTCGGTGCCCATAAATGAACCAGAAGCCGCAAATCTTGCGGCATAAAAGCCACAGCCGGCCTCCCGCAGCGCCGAACGGGTGCGCAAAGACTGGCACAATTACCCGTTTTTGCGGATACTGCGGTTAATGGAATCGTCGCGTTTATGGCACAGGATTGTGGCTGGCAACGCAAGAATTTCGATTGGAAGTATCATGTCGTCGCTGAAAGTCATGTTCGGGGTCCTTGCTGCCGGCTTCATGCTGTCCGGCTGCATGCAGGCAACCACGTATCAGGCCGCGCCCGAGGCCTCGCTCAAGCCGAGCGACAAGGCCCAGCTTGCCAAGGCCCGCTACGCCGCTGTCAAGCCCCCGGAACCCTTCCGTCGTGCCATCGTCGACTATCACCGCAAGGAAATGCCCGGCACGATCGTGGTCGATTCCGACAACCACTATCTGTACCTGGTCCAGGACGGCGGCAAGGCGATCCGCTATGGCGTCACCGTCGGCGAGGAGGCCCTCGCATTCTCCGGCATCGCCAAAGTCGGCAACATGGCCGAATGGCCGAAATGGACGCCGACCGCCGACATTCACAAGCGTATCGAAGGCCTGCCGGCCTCGGTGCCCGGCGGCGTCGACAATCCGCTCGGCGCCCGTGCGCTCTATCTCTATCAGGGCAACAAGGACACGTTGTTCCGCATTCACGGCACCAACCAGCCGGAATATATCGGCGCATCGATCTCGTCGGGCTGCATCCGCATGACCAACGAGGACGTCATCGATCTCTACACCCGCGTCAAGCAGGGCACGGTCGTCGTCGTGCTCGAGCCCAAACAGGGTGACTCGCCGTTCAATTCCAAGATGGCGCTGCAGGGCGGCGGCAACGGTCCGATGGCGCAATAACCGACGACGTCTTCGTCGCGGTAATTCATCAAAAGCTCCGGTCTTGCCGGCGCTTTTTCGTTGCCGGCTTCTCCTCGCGCGCGGGCTCGGCTTGTTTCGATTTCTCGTCGTCCGGTTTCGCCGTGCCGGTCTTGTCGGCTTCAGGCTTCGCCGCATCGGACTTGTTGGCGTCAGGCTTGTTGTTCTCAGACCTGGCGGCGACTTCGCGCGGCGGCGCCTCGTCGGGCCGTTGGGCCGGCAACAGCGGCGCGATCTGCGGCAACGGGTCCCACACATTCCACTGGCAGATCCGGTAATTGCCGCGCCGCTCCATCAGATCGAGATGGATGTGGTCCTCGTGGTACCCATCCGAGCCCGGACCCAGCACGGTCGGAAAACGCGTACAGGCTGAATGCAGCACGCTCTCGCGAACCTCGCGCGGCACGCTGCGATCGGTGAGCGAGATCGCACGGCCGTTGGCGAGCTTGAAGGCGCGGACATCGAGCGCATTGGCGCGGCCATGTTCGGACAGCTTGGCGCCTGCGACCCGGTTACGGCCCCGGCATTCGTAGGAATCGAAATTGTCGAGGTTGGAAATCGTGCTGCCGAGGCCGGCCGCGAGCGGCGCGATGTCGTTACGGATCCACTCGGCCAGCGCGGATGCCATCGGACAGCGCAGAATGGCCGCAGGCTTCACCGAAACCTGCCGCTTGTCAGGCAGCACGATTGCCTCCAACCGCACCAGGTCCTCGCCCCCGCAGCCGCCGGCGTCACGGATATCGGGAATGCTGGGTGCGATCGCGATGGCATCGGTCAGCGCCAGTCGGCAGGCCGATGGCTGCGGCGCGGGGGTGGCCTGATCCTTGGGCAGATCCTTGGACTGGTCTTTGGACTGGTCCCTGGATTTGTCGTCCCGGGCAGCCGCCTGGTCCTTCTCGGCCGGCGCGGATTCGGCCGCCGGCGCCTCGGCCGGCCGCGGCTTCGGCAGCGGCACCGCCACGTGGCGGACCTTTGCCCGCGATTTCGGCGACCCAACCCTGAACAGATTGTCCCACGGCGCCGCGCAGCAGCCTTTTTTCGCGTAGGCCGGCGCAGTTGGCATGCCAAGGAGGAGGCAAGTCGCGCCAACGGTAACCGTTGCCGCAGCAAGGCGGCCAAAGGCACCATTAGCCCATTTTCGGCTTGCTTTCTGCGCGGTAAAGTTCATTTCAATTCCATGAACTCAACCCCGATCCGCCCGTAAGGTTCGCGGATCGCGCGGCAATAACAAACCATCGGAGGGAAGTGCGTATGCTCGGATTGATGCAAGACTGGCCTTTGCTTTGTCACCGGATCATCGAACACGCGGCGAAGTATCACGGCACGCAAGAGGTCGTCACGCGGTCGGTCGAAGGTCCCATTCATCGCACCAATTACGCCGAAATTCATGCGCGCGCGCTGAAAGTATCGCAACGGCTCGAGCGCGACGGCATCAAGTTCGGTGACCGCGTCGCAACCATCGCCTGGAACACCTGGCGCCATCTCGAAGTCTGGTACGGCATCATGGGGATCGGCGCGATCTGCCACACCGTGAATCCGCGGCTTTTCCCCGACCAGATCGCCTGGATCATCAACCATGCGCAGGATCGCATCGTGATGACCGACATCACCTTCGTGCCGATCCTGGAAAAGCTCGCAGCCCACATGCCGAGCGTCGAACGCTACATCGTGCTGACCGACAAGGCGCACATGCCGCAGACCACGCTGAAGAACGCGGTCGCCTATGAGGACTGGATCGCCGAAGCCGACGGCAAGTTCAAGTGGAAGGACTTCGACGAGAATACCGCAGCCGCGATGTGCTACACCTCGGGCACCACGGGCGATCCGAAAGGCGTTCTGTATTCTCACCGCTCCAACGTGCTGCACGGCCTGATGGCCAACAATGTCGACGCTCTCGGCACCAGCGCCGCCGAGACAATGCTGCCGGTGGTGCCATTGTTCCATGCCAACAGCTGGGGCATTGCGTTCTCCGCGCCTTCGATGGGCACCAAGCTCGTGATGCCGGGCGCCAAGCTCGACGGTGCATCGGTCTATGAACTGCTAGACACCGAGAAGGTCACGCATACCGCCGGCGTGCCGACGGTGTGGCTGATGCTGCTCAACCACATGGCCGCCGGCAACCTGAAACTGCCCCACCTCAAGAGCGTGGTGTGCGGCGGCTCGGCAATGCCGCGCTCGATGATCAAGTCGTTCGTCGACATGGGCATTCGCGTGCGCCACGCCTGGGGCATGACCGAGATGAGCCCGATCGGCACGGTGGCGGCGCTGAAGCCGCCGTTTGCCGAACTCACCGGCGAGGAGCGGCTCGACATCCTGCAGACCCAGGGCTATCCGCCGTTCGGCGTCGAGATGAAGATCACCGACGATGCCGGCCAGGAGCTGCCGTGGGACGGCAAGACCTTCGGCCGCCTCAAGGTGGCCGGCCCTGCGGTCGCCAAGGCCTACTTCAAGGTCGACACCGAGATCCTCGACGACGACGGCTTCTTCGACACCGGCGACGTCGCGACCATCGACGCGCATGGCTACATGCGGATCACCGACCGCTCCAAGGATGTCATCAAGTCCGGCGGCGAATGGATTTCGTCGATCGATCTGGAAAATCTCGCGGTCGGCCACCCCGCGGTCGCGGAAGCGGCCGTGATCGGTGTCTACCATCCCAAATGGGACGAGCGCCCGCTTCTCATCGTCCAGCTCAAGCAGGGTGAGAGTACGACGCGCGAGGACATCCTGAAATTCATGGACGGCAAGATCGCGAAATGGTGGATGCCCGATGACGTCGCCTTCGTCGAAGGCATCCCGCACACCGCCACCGGAAAGATCCTGAAAACCGCGCTGCGCGACCAGTTCAAGAGCTACCGCTTCCCGAACGCGGCGGCGTGAAATGGAGATCCCGTCCCTCCCCTTCGGGAGGGACGGTCCAGTCAAGCCGACGGTTGCGGGGAGTGTCGATCACAGTAGGTCTTGCATTTAGCCAATCGCTCGACGTTTACGTCAGAGCCGAAACGAGCGTCGATACTGGGATGGGCTCTGGCCGGTAACCGAGCGAAACACGCGGGCAAAATGCGCGGGACTAAGAAAGCCAACGCGTAGAGCCATCTGTGCCACCGAAAGCTTGCTGTTCGCCAGCATCTGCTTTGCCATCGCGACACGCCGGCGATGGACGAATTCCAGCGGCGTCCGTCCTGTCGTCGCCCTGAACGCGCGATGAAAATGGCCCTCCGACAGCTCCGCAAGGTCAGCGAGATCCGCCACCCGAATCGGCTCGCTCAAATGCGCGTCGATGAATTCGGTGACCCGACGCAATCGCCATGCCGGCAGCTTGATCCATGTATCCTTCACTTTCGCACCGCCGTATCGGCGTGCAAGATACAGAACGAGAGCAAGGCTCATGGTGTCGCAATAGGTGGAGTCGAGGCCGCCTTCCAGCGCGTCAAGCCGCTCAAACTCGGCCAGCATGTTCCAGATGAAGCTGTCTTCCGCCCCTGACAGCGGGCCCAGCGCCTCGATCGACGCGCAAGCCAATGCGGAAATTTTCGCCGGATGGAGCGCAATCGCGGCCCACCGCCACTCCACATCGTGGAGCCGAAGCCGCCGCTCGCAGCCGGCCGGCAGTAAGGAAACCGTCGACGGAAAATCGGGGCCATCATAGCGATGCCCGCCATCGGCCGAAATTTCATGCCGCCTGGCCCCACCGGACAGCGTCGCCATGATCAGGTGATTTGGCGAAAGGATGCGTCCCTCGACGATCGTCGTCATCGGCCGGTACGCAGTTTCGAATGCGCCGCTCGTCCATTGGGCGCGCCGCCAGCCGTCGGGCCGAGAACTCAATCGTTCGATGGTTGAAGCATCTTGCACAGTATCACGCTGCTGCATGGCGATTTCCCGAGCTCATCGGCACTCTCTCGATAGACGATACAAGTCCCGGAACAGGGATTTGTTACAAGCCCGGCTGCGGAAACGGAACCGGTGATCGCATCAGGATCGGACGGATCAGGTCAGGAATCCGCGCGACAAATCGGAGAAGACAATCATTTCTGTCGGCAGGCGACCCTGCGGATTGCCGCAGGGCGCAGCAACGGAGATGGCCCATGGACACGACACCGCAGGACTCCCAGCTTACAACCGATCGCCGCCGTTTTCTCGGCGCGGCCACGGCCATAGGCGCGCTCGCAGCAACGGCTGCGCAAGGAGCGGCGCTCGGCGTTTCGACCGCCAATGCGCAGGCCCCCGCGGGCAATGCGCCGCATGCACCCGCAGCGGGGCCGATGCTGACCCGAACGATTGGACGCACCAACGAAAGCCTGCCGGCGCTCGGGCTGGGAACGTTTCTGACGTTCGACCTGCTGCCGGGCCGCAATCGCGACACGCTGCGCGAGGTCACCAGGAGATATGTCGATGCGGGCGTCCGGGTGATCGACACGTCGCCGCTCTACGGTACCGGAGAGGTCAGCGTCGGCGGATTTCTCGGCGCCATGGGCGTGACCGATCAGATGTTCATCAGCAACAAGGTCTGGTCGACCGGCGACTACCTCGCCGACGAAAGCCACGCCTTGGCCAGTATGGAGCAATCGAGGCTCCGGCTGTGGCGCGACAAGATAGACCTGTTCCACTGTCACAGCCTTGTCAATGTCGACGCGATCGTGCCGCTGCTGCGCGCGTGGAAGAAGGAGGGCAGGATTCGCTACGTAGGGGCGTCAGTCCACGAGAACGATTATCATCACATACTTGCCGGCTTGATCGACAGGGATCTGGTTGATTTCATTCAGGTCAACTATTCGATTTTCAACCGCGCCGCCGAGGAGCGCATCCTTCGCGCGGCCGGCGACAAGGGCATCGGCGTGTTGACGAATATGCCTTTGGAAAAAGGCCGCTTGCACAAGATCGTCGAGGGCCGACCGCTGCCCGATTTTGCCCGCGACATAGGTGCGGAGAACTGGGCACAGTTCTTCATCAAATGGACGATGGGCCATCCCTCGGTGACCACCGTTCTTGCAGCGACGTCGAATCCGGATCACGCGGCTGAGAATGTCGGGGCGCTACGCGGTACTCAGCCGGATCAATCCATGCGGCAGCGGATGGCGCGGCATATGGAAACCATTCCCGGTTTCGCCAACCTTGCATCGATGCAATGGTACCCTGACAAGCAAGGCATGTATCAAGGTGTTATTCGGCGTTCGCAGGCGTCATTGCGCCAGCGCCTCAGTTGATCGATGGCGGGAGTCCAGGTGGAGTTCGAACGTGAAATGGCATTGGATTGCATTTGGGTGCGGATTGATGGCGATGGCCGGCATTGCCAGCGCCGAATCCGGCGGCCGCGTGAAGCTTGACAAGATGGCCCTTGACAGGACCGAGGTCACGATTGGCCAATTTCGCAGATTCATCGCCGATAGCCGGCTGGAGACCGCGGCCGAACGGGATGGCGGTGGCCACGAGTTCGCGGGCGGCTGGACCCGTCGCCCCGGCTGGACCTGGTCGACCCCGTTCGGCGAACCGGCTGCCGACGATGAGCCGGCGGTGCATGTATCGTGGAGCGAAGCTCGCGACTACTGCTCCGCGATCGGCGGGCGCTTGCCCACCCTGGAAGAATGGGCGAGAGCCGCCTACACCGAAACACGCGCCGATCCTACCGATGATTTCGCAACAGGACGCACATATCCCTATCCTGTCGGCGACAGTCCTGACGGCATGAACACCTCGGGCATGGATCGCTGGCCGCGGCATGCGGCGGTCGGCACCACCCGGCGGGGCATCAACGGACTGTATGATATGGGCGGCAACGTCTGGGAGTGGCTTGCGGATCGCCGCGGCGACGAGGCCCTGACGGCGGGCGGATCGTGGTGGTACGGTTCGGACAAAACGCAATCTTCAGCCGTGCAGTGGAAACCGGCCGGGTTCTACGCTGTCTATATCGGGTTTCGCTGCGCTTACGGTTCTCGTTAGCCCGGAGGAACACGCCTCCGATGCTCAGGGCCGGAAAAACACCTGCAAGAGAGTTAGGCATTGAAAACTTGGGCTGAAATCAGCGGGAAACTGCGAGCGCTTCAAGCTGACGTTGAGCTCCCGGCTCGCCCCATTCTCTCGCCTTCTGGTACCAGCTTCGGGCCTGCGCGATATCGGCGAGTCCGCTGGCGCCGAGTTGCTTGAGCGAAGCCGGATCGTAGGTGGTGCCGAGCAACAGTGCGGCGCGGCCGTCCCGCGCTTCGGCGCCACGCTGCAACAGCAGCCTTGCCGACAGGACGTCGCCACTGGAGAGTAAATCCTGCCCGCGCCTGACGAAAGCCTGGATCTCCCGCGGGTCCAAGGTACGCACGACGTCGGCCTGCGGCGGCGGGGAAGCAGCCGGAGGCGCGACCGGCGGCGGCGCGACTGCGGCCGGCGGAGAGGCCACAGAAATAACGGCCGGCGGCACGGCAGCGACACGCGGAGCCGGCGGCGCTGCAGCCGGCGGCTGGATGACCGGCGGCACGGCAGCCCGCGGCGGGGCGGCCGGCAGAACGGGGACGCGCGGGGCTGCCCAGGACAAGCGCGTCGAACTGGCGACGAGTGCTGCGCCGTCGCCGTCGCGCAATTCCGCCGTCACCTGCACCTGGCCGACGAAGCCATCCGACGGAATGACCGAGACCCCGGAAATTTCCGTTGCGGGCACCCGCCACTCGTTGGCAACCCGCCTGCCGGACGTCAGCCGCGCGCCGGGCGGCAGCCCATTGACGGCAACGAAGGCAGCAGGAGGCGGCGCGCCGACATGAATCCCGAGCGGCAGCGCATCGTTGATGAGTGCGTTGCCATCCTGTGCGGACATGGTTGCGGTGCGCCGGAGTGGCGGCGGTTGCGGCGCGGGAAGCACCGACGCCTTGACCTGCTGCCAGATCGCCGAAAGCGACGATGCGTCGCTTGTGGGGCGCTGCGATGCCGGGATGGCCATCACGAACACGGCCGCAATGCCGGCCGCAACGACTACCGCAAGCGAGAACCTGAGCGCAACGCTGAACAGAGCGCCCCGGCCACCGTCACGAAGCACGGATGGCGCCTCGACCAGTGTGGGCTCCATGGATTCCTGCAAGGCCTGCGCGACGGCCTTGGTGAACATCTCGGAACTCTGACGCCGCTGGGGGGTCCTGCCCGGCGCCTGCGGCGGCGGGTCTTCCGACGTCAGCCGCGGGCGCCACTCGGCGGCCTGCTTGAGCAGTGCGTCCGGCTCCCCGCTCGCGGCGCGCTCCCTCAACTCACGCGGTGCGTAATAGGCTGGATCGTTCGGGCCGAGAATTCCGCCGTGCTTTGGATCACTCATACCAACACTCGCCCTGACGGGCCTTCCACCAGCCCCCGCGGACCTACGCCGACTATGCTGCGCGACCCTCGAACCAAGGGCGACGCCGCTCCGCCAGCCCCTCCGGGGCCGGCTGGTGAGCAGCTTACAGCATCTACGGACGCCCGCAGCTTCCCTTTTTTCGATCGACGCTCGCCTTGTCCTTACCAGACAGTCCCGTAGGCGAATGCGACAGCCTGAGGGCGACAGGTAGACCAAAGTAGGACCGAGTCAATCAACAACTAACCATCAATTGACGGGGATGGTTAATTGGTAAGGTTGCCATAGCCTTGTCCCTTGTTCGACCCGGACGGCCCGCAAAACTTGAAATTCGCGGGCAGCCGTGGTCTCAAGCTCAGGGTTTGCAACCCGATCCCGATCGTCGGCCAGACTGGCTCCAACCCGGCAGATTTCATCGATGGCCCGCAGGTTTTCCGCTCGCTACCAGTCGGAGCCCGTGTCCGGCCTGGCGACCTGGTCACGCAACCTCGCGATCTTCTCGGTGGTCGCGGTAATCGTCTCGATCCTGATCGTCCGCTTCGGCTTTCTGGAGATGAAGCCGGCACTGGCGACGTTCTTTGGCGCGCTGGCGCTTGCGGTTCTTTCCATTCTGTTCGGCCTCGCCGCGTTCGCGGCGATCTGGCAGAACGGGTCGCGCGGCATGGGCCGCATCCTGCTGGCATTCCTGATCAACGCCATCGTCCTCGCCTACCCGGCCTATCTCGGCCTGCAATACCGCAAGCTGCCCAAGATCTACGACGTCACCACCGATCCGATCGATCCGCCGCGCTTCGAGGCGCTGGCGCGGCTGCGCAGCGGCGACGGCACCAACTCCGCAGTGTATGCCGGACTCTATTCGGCCGAGCAGCAGCGGCTGGCCTACCCTGACATCGAAACCGTGGAACTCGAAGTACCGCCGCAGCGGGCCTACGAGGTGACGCTGCAACTGATCGCCAAGCGAAAATGGCTCGTCATCGACGAACGTCCGCCGCAGCCGCCGCGCCGCATCGGACGCATCGAGGCGGTGGCGCGGACGCCGATCATGGGTTTTCGCGAGGACGTCTCGATCCGCATCACCCCGGACGGCGAGGAATCGCGCGTCGATATCCGCTCCTCCTCGCGCTATTTCGAGAGCGACCTTGGCAGCAATGCCGCGCGCGTCACCAAGCTGATCGAGGACATCAACACCGCGGTCGACAGCGCCAAATCGGCCGCGCCGAAGAAGCAGCAAACGCCGGCCAAGGGCCAGGCGAAGACGGTGAAGAAGTGACGCAGGTCATTCCGGGGCGACACGAAGTGTCGAACCTGGAATCTCGAGATTCCGGGTCTGGTGCTAACGCACCATCCCGGAATGACATCCAGATCAAACCATCCGGTACGAGCCACCAATCACGGGATCGCCGTCGGTCGCGACGATGCCGCGGGCAACCAGGTCTTCCAGATGGGCCAGCACGGAATAGCCGGCAGCGCCCGTCAGCCGCGGGTCGATGCCGATATAGATGGCGCGCACCATGGTCGGAATATCGGTCTCGCCCTTGGCAAGCCGGTGCAGGATCGAAGCCTCGCGGGCCTGACGATGCCGGGTCAGGAAGCGCACGTAACGCTGGGCATCTGGAATCTCCGGCCCATGGCCCGAGAAATACAGGTCCTCGCTGCGGGCTTCCAGCCGCGCCAGCGAGGCCATGTAGTCGGTCATCGCACCATCCGGCGGCGCCACGATCGAGGTCGACCAGCCCATTACGTGGTCGCCGACGAAGTTGATCTTTCGATCCGACCACGCGAACGCCAGATGATTGGCGGTGTGGCCAGGCGTAGCCACCGCTTCGAGCGCCCAGCCCGCGCCTTCGATCATGTCACCGTCCTTGACCTCGACGTCGGGCCTGAAGTCGCGGTCGGCGCCGGATTCCGGATTGTGCTTCTCGCTCTCGAAACGCGGCCGCGAGGCGCGATGCGGCCCCTCCGCATAGACCGGCGCGCCGGTGGCGGCCTTGATCCGCGCCGTGTTCGGCGAGTGATCGCGATGGGTATGGGTGACGAGAATATGCGTCACGGTCTCGCCGCGCACGGCGTCCAGCAGCGCTTTCGCATGCGCCTCGTCGTCCGGACCGGGATCGATGATCGCGACCTTGCCCTTGCCCACGATGTAGCTGACCGTGCCGGTGAAGGTGAACGGGCTCGGATTGTTGCAGAGAACCCGCCGCACGCCGGGGCGGGCCTCGTCGACAATGCCGGGCTGAAGCGGAAAATCGCGGTTGAACGGGATGTCGTCGTTATCGGCCATGGCTTTTTTCTTGGCGTCATTCCGGGATGGCCCGAAGGGCCAGACCCGGAATCCCGAAGTGGGAAAAAGAAAAGAATGGGCTCGAGATTCCGGGTTCGCGCTTCGCGCGCCCCGGAATGACGGAGTGTGAATTCACGAAAACGCCTGAATACCCGTGATCGCCCTGCCCAAAATCAGGGCGTGAACGTCGTGGGTGCCTTCATAGGTGTTCACGGTTTCCAAGTTCGCGGTGTGGCGCATCACGTGGTATTCGATCTGGATGCCGTTGCCGCCGTGCATGTCGCGGGATACACGCGCGATGTCGAGCGCCTTGCCGCAATTGTTGCGCTTGACGATCGATATCATCTCCGGGGCCATCTTGCCCTCGTCCATCAGGCGGCCGACGCGCAAGCTTGCCTGCAAGCCGAGTGCGATCTCGGTTTCCATGTCGGCGAGCTTCTTCTGTACGAGCTGGGTCGCCGCCAAGGGCCGGCCAAACTGCTTGCGGTCGAGCGTGTACTGGCGGGCGCGGTGCATGCAGTCCTCGGCGGCGCCCATCGCGCCCCAGGAGATGCCGTAGCGGGCGCGGTTGAGGCAGCCGAACGGACCCTTGAGGCCGGATACGTTGGGCAGCAGCGCGTCTTCCGGCACCACCACGCCGTCCATCACGATCTCGCCGGTGACGGAAGCGCGCAGCGACAGCTTGCCGCCGATCTTCGGCGCCGACAGGCCCTTCATTCCCTTCTCGAGAATGAAGCCGCGGATCTGGTTGTCATGCGCGGCGGATTTCGCCCAGACCACGAACACGTCGGCGATCGGCGCATTGGAAATCCACATCTTGCTGCCGCTGATGCGATAGCCGTCCGACACCTTCTCGACGCGGGTCTTCATGCCGCCGGGGTCGGAACCGGCATCCGGCTCGGTCAGGCCGAAGCACCCTACCCACTCGCCGGTGGCAAGCTTCGGCAGGTATTTCTTGCGCTGGTGCTCGTCGCCATAGGCGTAGATCGGGTACATCACCAGTGACGACTGCACCGAATTCATCGAGCGATAGCCGGAATCGACGCGCTCGATCTCCCGCGCCACGAGGCCGTAGGCGACGTAGCTGGCATTGGCGCAGCCATATTCCTCGGGCAGCGTCACACCGATCAGGCCGAGTTCGCCCATCTCGTTGAAGATCTCGCGGTCGGTCTTTTCTTCCAGATAGGCCTTGATTACGCGCGGCAGCAGCTTGTCCTGCGCATAGGCGCGCGCAGTGTCGCGGATCATGCGCTCGTCTTCGGTGAGCTGCTCGTCAAGCAGGAACGGATCGTCCCACTGGAAGCCGGCCGCCGTCGGCTTGTCCTTGGTCTGAGGGCGCACGCTCATGAATATCCCTTTCGCATCACAGTCCTCATGAAATTGTCGGCCGCCAAAGTAATGCGCTATCAGCGGAAGCGCAAATGGATTGGGTGATCGTCATTCCGGGGCGCATCGAAGATGCGAACTGGGTCGCCCTTGCGCACCCGAGAATCTCGAGATTCCGGATATGGTCCTGCGGACCATTCCGGAATGACGACGCATCAGCCTTCCAGCTTTTCGTTGGAGACGATCTCGATGCCGAAGCCGGATAGTCCCTTGTAGTCGTGCACCGAGGACGTGAGGTTGACGATCGAGGTGATGCCGAGATCGCGCAGGATCTGGGCACCGACGCCGACTTCACGCCATTGCCGGTTGCGATCGGCCTCCGCCGATTTCTGTTCGCCGACCGGCTCGACGGGAACCCCGGCCGCACCGTCGCGCAGGTACACCAGCACGCCGCGGCCGGCATCCTTGAAATGGTTGAGCACGATCTGCATCCGCGCCTGCCCCGTGAAGAGATCCTTGACGATATTGGGCTTGTGCAGCCGCGTCAGCACCTTCTTGCCGTCGCCGACGCCGTTGTAGACGAACGCGGCGTGCGCGATCTCGTCGAACGGCGAGCGATAGGCGTAGCCCTGCAGTGGGCCGATCGGGCTGTCGGTGGTGAAGGTCGCGACCCGCTCGATCAGCTTCTCGCGCGCCTGGCGGTAGGCGATCATGTCAGCGATCGTGACGTGCTTGAGCTTGTGGGTGGCGGCGAAACGCGCAACCTGCTCGCCCTTCATCACGGTGCCGTCGTCGTTCATCAGTTCGCTGATGACGCCGACCGGCGGCAGCCCCGACAGCTTGCACAGGTCGACCGCCGCCTCGGTATGGCCGGATCGCAGCAGCACGCCGCCGTCGCGGGCAATCAGCGGGAAGATGTGGCCCGGCCGGGCGAAATCATTGGCGCCGGCGTTGGGATTGGCAAGCGCGCGGCAGCAGGAGGCCCGCTCGTCCGCCGAAATGCCGGTGCCGCCATCGGGCTTGTAGTCGATCGAGACCGTAAACGCGGTGGTGTGATTGGACTCGTTGTGCGCCACCATCGGATCGAGCCGCAGGCGGCGGGCGTCGTCGGTGGTGATCGGCGCGCAGACGATGCCCGAGGTGTGGCGGATGATGAACGCCATCTTCTCCGCCGTGCAGAGCGAGGCCGCAACGATCAGATCGCCCTCCCCCTCCCGGTCGTCATCGTCGGTCACGACGACGAGTTCGCCGTTGGCAAAAGCTTGCAGAACTTCCTGGATGGTATCGGCCATTTTTCCCAAAATCTCGCTCAAGTGCCCAAGTGCATTAGCCGGACTCAATCGTCTGCGCCAGCGTCAATACGCAGGCCAGAACGTCGCCGGCCGCTTGGCGGAAGGACCATGCTGCCGCGGGGCCGGCACTGAGAAAAAACACCCGCAGGCTAAAACCTTAACCCGGCCTTCAGCCAGCAGCCCCATTCCTACGGCAACACTTCGCGGCGCTCGCTGAGCAGCGCGTCGGTCTCGGCGCGCTTGTCTTCTAGCAGGCCCGCCTGGGCGGCCTCGATCACCTCGTAGAGTTCGTTGGCGTCGCTGAGCCGGGTCACCGTGACGTAATCGGCTCCTGCCGCGTAGAGATCGTCGACGGTGGCGAGCATCTCCGCGGTCGCCACGATCTTGGCGGTCGGGTTGAGGGAGCGGACGTGCCGGACCAGCTTTTCATTGTCGGCGCCCTTCAACAGCGAATCCGGGATGCTGAGGATGATCAGTTCGGCCTTGCCGACGCCGGCATGCACCAGCGTTTCCACATTGCTGATGTCGCCATAGACCACGTGCATGCCGCGGTCGGTCAGTGTCCGGAATACCATGGGATTGAAGTCGATCACCGTGATCTGGTCCAGGACGGCCGGACTGCGGCGTTCGATCTCGCTGAGCAGCGCACTGGCGGCGCGGAAAAAGCCGAGGATGACGACCCGCCGCGCCTCGCCGTGTCCGCCCTCATGTCCAGCATCGGCATCCTGCCTGTGATCGAGATCGCGCAGGCCCATGCGCTTCAGGGGACCGATCAGGGCGCGCGTGAGCTGGTCGCTTTTCGAGATGGCAAAGGTGCTCAGCACCGCCAGAACCACGAAGGCGAACGACACCGCACTCGACGTGTCGGTACTGATATGATGGGCCACAACGCCGGTCTGGATCACGACCAGCGAAAATTCCGAGATCTGCGCCAAATTGATCGCCGGCAACAGGCTGGCACGCAGCCCCTGCTTCATCAGGTAGAGCGGCACGAACGTCGTCACCACCCGGCTGACCACCGTGAACGCCGCGATCAGCAGCGCCAGGCCAATCACCGACAGGCCGGGAATCGGGATCGTCATGCCGAGGGCGACGAAGAACAGCGTGATGAAGAAGTCGCGCAGCGTCGTGACCTTGGCCGTAACGTCGAGCGCATAGGGGAATGTCGACAGCGAGACGCCGGCCACCAGCGAGCCCATCTCGCGCGACAGATGCAGCCGCTCGGCGATCTCGCCGATCAGGAAGCACCAGGCCAGCGCGCCAAGCAGGACCAGTTCCGGCCGGCGCGCAATGTGGTGGAACAGCCAAGGCAATACATAGCGGCTGAGCACCAGGGCAGTCGCCACCAGCACGCCGACCCGGGCGATCGAGAGCAGGATCACACTCACCTGCAGATTGTCGAGGCTCGGCTGCACCGCGAGAAACAGGATCGCGAAGATGTCCTGCAGCACCAGCACGCCGAGCGTGATGCGGCCGGGCAGCGTGTCAAGCTCGCGTTTCTCGTACAGCACCTTGACGATAATGACCGTGCTCGACAGCGCGCAGGCGACACAGAGATAGAGCGCGTCGAACTTGCCGCCGCCCATCGACAGCCCGATACCCAGAAAGAACAATATCCCGAGCACGACGCCGCCGATCAATTGCCCACCCGCCGCAAACAGGATCACCTTGCCGGCGCGCACGATCTTCTTGAGGTCGATTTCCAGCCCGATCATGAACAGCATGAAGATCAGGCCAAGCTCGGAGATGACGGTGATCGACTCCTGGGAAGAGACCAGGCGCATCCCGAATGGACCAATGATGAACCCGGCGATAAGGTAGGCCAGGATCAGGGGCTGCCGCGTGAAATGGGCGAGCAGGCCGAACCCCCAGGCGAACAGGATACTTAAGGTGATATCGCGAATAAGTTCGTGCATAATTCCGGACTTTCCCCTCCTGCAACCTAGAGGTCCCGGCGCAGGGGTCAAACAAACAATGTGCCACAGCCGCAAAACCGGCCCCTTTTTCGCGATTCTGGCCGTGCTGTCGATCCTTCACAGTTCCTCGGCCGGCGCGCAAAGCGCAGGTCCAATCGAACGGCAAGAACCAACCTGCAAGAACCAACCTGCCAGTGGGCCGCAGAGCCTTCTCAACGAATAACAAACGGGAGTGAACATCCATGTCTACCGCAATCCCCTTCGATTTTGCGCCATTGCTGCCATCAGGTTTGCCGGCGCCGGCGGCGCGGTGGACGGGCCTTGCGAAGTACAGTTTCGTCGGCGGCAACAACGATCCGGACCAGGTGCCGGTCGACGGCCTGATCGACGCGGTCAATGCCGTGCTCAAGCGCGAGGGAAAGACGCTCGCAACCTATGGCCTCGCCAGCGGCCCGCAGGGCTATCGTCCCCTGCGCGAATTTCTCACCGCAAAGCTCAAGCGTGATGCCGGCATCGCCTGCACCGCCGACGACATCATGATCGTCTCAGGTTCGCTGCAGGCGCTCGACCTCGTCAATCAGACATTGCTCGCGCGCGGCGACACCGTGCTGATCGAACGGGAAACCTATCAGGGCTCGCTGAACCGGTTGACACGGCTTGGCGTCAAGACGGTCGGCATTCCCCTGGATGAAGACGGCATGCGGATGGATGCGCTGGCGGCAGCGCTGGCCGACCACAAGCGGCGCGGCATCAAGCCGAAATACATCTACACCATCCCGACCGTGCAGAACCCGACCGGCACGATCATGCCGGAGACACGGCGCGCGGAGATGCTGAAGCTGTCGCAAGAATACGGCGTACCGATCTTCGAGGACGATTGCTACGCCGACCTGATCTGGACCGGCGAGCGCCCGCCCGCGATCTATGCCATGAGCCAGCATGGCGGCGTCATCCACATCGGCTCGTTCTCGAAGTCGATCGCGCCGGCGCTGCGCGTCGGCTTCATCGTCGCGCCCTGGGAAATGATGTCGCGGATGCTGGCGCTGAAGACCGATGCGGGTTCCGGCGCGCTGGAACAGATGGTGCTGGCGGAATATTGCGCACCGCATTTCGAAACCCACGTGCCGAAACTGACGCGCGGCCTGCGCGCCAAGCTCGATACGCTGATGGAGGCGCTCAACGAGCAGTTCGGCACCGCGGCCGAATTCGAGGACCCCAAGGGCGGCATTTTCCTGTGGGTCAAACTGCCTGACAATGTCGACACGCTGAAGCTCTATCAGGCAGCACTTGCCGCCGGTGTCGCCATCAATCCCGGACCGGAATGGTCGACCGACAAAGCCCATGCGGGCTGCCGGCTCCGGCTGTGCTTCGCCAGCCCCTCGCACGAACAGATCCGCGAAGGCGTCGCCGTGCTGGCAGAGGTGTGCCGCAAGGAGTTCGGCGTGCCCGAGCGGTCCGCGAACGTGGAGAAGCGGGTGCGGAAATAGCCGTTGCGTCCGCTACCAGCGTCAGGCGGAAGGCCCGCCGCAGCGGAACACCAGCGCGATCCGCAGCAGCCGCACGATCGAAACGTTACCCTTGCCGGCCTCGATCTGGGCGACGTAGCGCTCGGACATGCCGGACCGGCGCGCCAGTTCCCGCCGCGACATGCCGTGCAGCGCGCGGGCCTCGCGCACCCGACAGCCGAGTTGGGTGAGAAATTCGCTCTCGTGCGGCAGGCGGCCGTCCTGGTCATAAGGAAGCGACCCGACACGGGGATTCGGGAATGCTTCGGTATCGGATAGGCCTCCGCTGCGTGCCACGTTCAACCCTCTCGCTCGTCAAATGATCGCGAAGCGAGAAAGTTGACGCATTGATCAGGATCAAATGCGGTGCGCTCCTCAGCGCACCGCGAACGGCGCCTGGTACGGCCGGCCGAACGGCACGCCGTTGATCACGGTCTGCACCGGTTTGAGCAGCAGCTTGCCCTCGCGCCTGTTGTTGCGGGTGTCGACGAACGAGGTCTGGGCTTCGGTCAAATCCATGATCGCGACGTCGCCGGGCGCGCCGATCTGCAGCGTGCCGATCTTTGGCGCGCGGTTGATGATCTTTGCCGGCGCTATCGTCGCCATCGCTACCACCTGCTCCACCGTATATCCGAGCGGAATGAACTTGCTCATGACGTTCGGCAGATAGGGCATGCCTGGCGAATTGCCGGAGAAGACGTGGATATCGGACGAGATCGTATCCGGCCCGCAGCCACCTGGGATCGCCACCTCCGCGACGGTGAAGTCAAAGCTGCCGCCGCCATGGCCGACATCGAACATCACGCCGCGCTGCTTGGCCGACAGCGCCGCCGGCAACAGTCTGCCGTCCTGCACGATATTGGTGAAGGCGCCGGCGATGTTCGGCGCGCCGGAATAGGCGTGGGTCAGCACATCGCCCGGCCGCAGCAGGTCGAGAATCTCCGACATCAATTCCTTTGTCTCGACGCCGCCGATATGGACCATCATCTTGGCCGGCCAGCCGCACATCTCGCAGGCCTTGATCGCGCGCTTCAACGGCTCGAGGCCGTGCCTGGCGATGACGTTCTCAGACATCCGAACTTTCACGCCGAGCAGGAAGTCCGGATTTTCTGCCAGAGCCATCGCGCAGGCGTCCATCTGCGCATAGTCGATGTTGTAGAGTTCGGCGACGGGGAAGCCGGACAAGCCATTATTGGCGATATGGACGAAAGCGTAAATCCGCGCCCGCGATTGCGCCACGATGTAACGGCGCAGCGCTGCGAGATTGTTAACGCCGGCGTCGCCCGCCGACACCACCGTGGTGGTGGCCTGCGCCTGCACCAGTTCGTCGGCGGGAATGCCGATCGCCGAGCCGTAGGGATAGACGTGGGAGTGCAGATCGATCAGGCCCGGCGTCACCAGCTTGCCGGATGCGTCGATGGTCTTCGACGCGCGCGGCGCCGGGATCTCGTTTTCGATGGCCTCGATCACGCCCCAGCGAATGCCGATGTCGCGCTTTCCGCGCAGCGACTGGCTGGGGTCGAGCACGTCGCCGCCCTTGATGACGAGGTCGAACTTGTCGTTCGGGCCCATCGCGGCGTTGGCGCGTCCGCCGATCCCGGCAACGGCGGCCGATCCGGTCAAGCTCAGAAAGTCACGGCGTGAAAATCCGCTCATGGCAGCGTTCCCCCTGTGATTTTTTATGACGGGATGATGCGCCCGGGACCGACCTTGCGCAAGCGGGCGGAACTCGGTGGAAGCGTCAGCCTGCACCGCATGATCATCTGAACAAGCGTTCAGAATTCTCTTCAAGTTCCGCGGGAACGATCGCCACGATGAGAGGTTGAATGTCCGCTCAATGAGGAGGACTGGAATGAAGAAGTTTGGAATTATCTTGGCTGCGCTTGGTGCGATCGTTATCGCTGCGCCGTCGATTGCGAGCGCGCAGACGGTGGTGATCAAGCGTGGTGGCTATCATGGTCATCATCACGGCCATCATGGCGCGCGTGCCCAGTACAGGCATGACCGCGGCCACCATCGCGGATGGCGGCACGGTCATCGCGACAGGGTCGTGGTCATCAAGAAGCATCGTTACTGAGGGAAGATACCTCAACTGAAAATGGCTCCTCACGGAGCCATTTTCTTTGTTTCGATCCGCCGATTCACTTAAGCACAAACGCGCTTAGCTGTAGATCTCGAACAGGCCTGCGCCGCCCTGGCCGCCACCGATGCACATCGTGACGACGCCCCACTTGGCCTTGCGCCGGCGGCCTTCCTGTAGGATGTGGCCGGTGAGACGCGCGCCGGTCATGCCGAAGGGATGGCCGATCGCGATCGAGCCGCCGTTGACATTGTACTTCTCGGGATCGATGCCGAGCTTGTCGCGCGAATACAGGCACTGGCTGGCGAAGGCTTCATTGAGCTCCCAGAGATCGATATCGTCGATCTTCAGGCCGTGGCGCTTCAGCAGCTTCGGCACGGCGTAGATCGGGCCGATGCCCATCTCGTCCGGCTCGCAGCCCGCCGCCGCCCAGGCGACGAAGCGGCCCATAGGGTTGAGACCGCGCTTTTCGGCGTCCTTGGCTTCCATCAGCACTACCGCCGCTGCACCGTCCGAGAGCTGGCTGGCGTTGCCGGCGGTGACGTACTTGCCGGGACCCTTGACCGGCTCAAGCTTGGCAAGGCCTTCCATGGTGGTTTCCGGCCGGTTGCACTCGTCGCGGTCGACGACGTAGTCGACGATGCTCTCGGCTTTCGTCGCCTTGTCGACCACCTTCATTTTGGTCTTCATCGGGACGATTTCGTCCTTGAACTTGTTGGCCTGCTGCGCGGCCGCCATGCGGCGCTGCGATTCCAGCGAGTACTCATCTTGGTATTCGCGGCTGACCTTGTAGCGCTCGGCGACGATATCGGCGGTGTCGATCATCGCCATGAAGATGTCGGGCGCGACCTTGAGCAGTTCGGGATCGATCGATTCCTTGGGCGAACCGCCGCCGGGAATCGAGATGCTCTCGACGCCGCCGGCAACGATGCAGTCCGAACCATCGGAGCGGATCGAGTTGGCGGCCATCGCGATGGTCTGCAGGCCCGACGAGCAGAAACGGTTCACCGACACGCCGCCGGTCGACTTCGGGAGGCCGGCGAGCAGCGCGGCCTGGCGGCCGATATTGGGCGCGCCGTGCGCGCAGTTACCGAGATAGCAGTCCTCGACATATTCCTTGTCGACACCGGCACGCTCGACAGCGTGCTTGATGGCATGACCCGCCAGCGCCATCGGCGCGGTGATGTTGAACCCGCCACGGCCGGACTTTGCCAGCCCGGTACGTGCATAGGAAACGATAACAGCTTCACGCATTTTTAGACCTCCCTTTGATGCGGCCAGTATGGACTGGAGCACAGTCCGTGTGTAGCGAAAAACCCGAATTCCGGCGGACGGAAAAGAACGATTTCCATCAATCCCACGCCGGCGCGAAGCCGGGATTTACACAACGCCTGTCTTTCGGCAAGGCCGCGATGGCTTTTCTGTCAGCATCGTCCAGATTCAGCTTCAGCGCGTCGAGATTGGCTTGCTGGCTTTCCGCGCGCGACGCCTTCGGGATCGCGGCGACGCCGTCCTGATCGAGCAGCCATTTCAGCGCGACCTGGGCTGCGCTGGCATTATGCCTGCGCCCGATCGCGGCGAGCGCGGGATCCGAGGCCACGCGGCCCTGCGCCAGCGGGCAATAGGCCACCAGCGGAATCGATTTCGCAGTGAGAAACTGGCGCAGCCGCGTCTGGTCCAGCATCACGTGATATTCGACCTGATTGCAGGCGATCGGCGCCCCGATCTCTTCCACCACCGTTTTCATAAGCGCGATATTGAAATTGGCGACGCCGATGGCGCGCGTGCGGCCCTCCTCCTTGAGCCGCATCAGCGTCTCGAACATCTGCGGCAGGTTCATCCTCGGCGCCGGCCAATGCACCAGGTAGAGATCGATCTGGTCGAGCCGGAGCTTTTTCAGGGAAGCGTCGAACGCCCGGCGGATCGCATCCGGCGCCAGGTTCTCGTTCCAGACCTTGGTGGTGACATGCAGATCCTTGCGGGCGATGCCGGAGGCGGCGATCGCGGCGCCCACGGCGTCCTCGTTGCCATACATCTCGGCAGTATCGAGATGGCGGTAGCCCAGCGCCAGGGCGCTCTCCACCGCCGCCCGGCAGGCATCACCCTGCATGCGAAAGGTGCCGAGCCCGAGCTTGGGCAGGCTGATACCACCAGCTTGCAGGTTTTGGGGTTGCAGGTGTTCCATGATGGCTCCCGAATAGAAAATAGTCGTATGCGCGGCGAAGGCCGCATCAACGGTATTTCATTGAGATGGATAGGCCGCTATTGAGTAGTTTGCGCGAGGGGCGCGGGGCAAATCAAGACCGGATCAGGCTGCGATGGGCAGAGCATTACAACACTGGCTGGATACCCACGGGCTGCCCGCGATTGCAGCCGCGGTTGTGGGCATCGCCTTTGCGCTCTCCACCCTGATCGTCGTCGGCGGCTATCTGTACGTAACGCCCTGAAGCGACGCTCGAGCTATTCCGTCGCCGGCTGGCTCCGCCAGCCGCAGATCGCGCCGGACCTGCACGGCCAGGTCTGAATACGTGTATCGCGTGCCTGCGCATCGAGCGGATTGCGTCGCGCCAGCTTGGCGCGGGCGGTGCCGCGTGGCTTCTCCACCCGGCCCTGCACCACGCGCGCCTTGCGCTCCGCGACCTTCGGCAGGGCGGCGATTTCCGGCTCAACCGCGCGTTCGGCGACCTCAGGTACGACCACGCGTTCCGTCTTCACCTGCTTGCGGTCCGTTCGCGCTTCGATCGGAAAAGGCGCGAGTTCGGTTTCCGGGCCGAGCCGCTTCGGCGACAGCAGGGCCTTGGGCAGATCCATGCCGAGGAACTCCCCTGCTCCATATTCGTCCGCCATCGCAGGACTGCCCAATATCAGGAGCCCCGTACAAAATGCCGTCGCAAGCGCGCTTTTCAGGACCATCGAGGGCCTCCTGAAATCAAAACCAAGAACTCCGAGGAACAGCCATCATGTAGGTAGCCGGCCGCGCAATTGCACCGGTTCCCGCCCGCAAAGTTGTTGATGAGTCATACCGGCCGCGAAAAAGTTCACGGCCGGCATCAGCGCGCCTATTCGGCCGCCTGCGCGACCGGCTGGCCGATCGCAGCTTCAAGTCGCGCGCACTCCGCGCGGTATTTCGCGACATTGGCTTCCTTGATGTGGCCATAGCCGCGCACGAGTTCGGCGGATTTTGCGAGCGCCACCAGCCGCGGCCAGTCATGCGCTTTGGCCTTGTCGAGTTGGCGGAAGATCATCGCGGAATACTCGCCCGGCAAGGCCCGCTCCATCCGGCGTTCGGAGGTATAGCCGAACGGATCGAGCTTCGTGCCGCGCAGGGACTTGAACCGGGCCAGGATGTCGAAGGCGCGGAAGATCCAGCGGCCGAATTCGCGCTTCTGCAGCCGTCCGGTCACGGGGTCGCGCTCCGCCAGCAGCGGCGGCGCGAGGCTCACCTTGACGCTCGGGTTGCCGTCGAACTGCTCCCTGAGCGCCTTCGCAAACTCGCCGTCGGAATAAAGCCGGGCGACCTCGTACTCGTCCTTGTAGGCCATCAGCTTGAACAGGCCTTTTGCAAAGGCCTCGGTGAGTTCGTGCGATCCGGGCGAAGACTTCGCCTCCGCGGCGCGGACGCGTTCGACTTCCGAGAGATAGCGCTTCGAATAGGCCTCGTCCTGGTAGTCGGTCAGGAAGCTGGCGCGGAACGCGATGCTTTCATCGAGGGTGCGCTTGACGGGCTGCGCGCCGGAGTTCTTGAACCTCGCCGCGCTGATCACGCGCTGCAAATCATGCGCGGCCAGCCGTCCCCACGAGAACGCCAGCTTGTTCATGTCGATCGCTGCACCATTGAGGTCGATCGCCTTCATGATCGCCTCCAGCGACAGCGGGATCGCGCCGCGCTGGAACGCAAAGCCGAGCATGAACGAGTTGGTGGCGATGCTGTCGCCCATCAGCGCGGTGGCAAGCCCGTTGGCGTCGAGGATGTCGAGATCGGCAGCGCTGACCGCCTCGTTGAGCGCGTCGCGCATCGTGCCGGCCTGGAAATCGATATCGGGATCGATCACGAAGCTTGCGGTCGGCAGCAGGTCGGCATTGACGACAGCCCGGGTCAGGCCGCGTTCGGCGCGGCTCAGCGCCGTGACGCTCGTGGCCACCACGATGTCGCAGCCGAGAATGAGATTGGCGCTGCCGGGTCCGATGCGGACATTGGCGAGATCGTCGGCCGACGGCGCGATACGGACGTGGCTCATGACCGCGCCGTTCTTCTGCGACAGGCCGGTGAAGTCGAGCGTCGAGCACGCCAGGCCCTCGACATGCGCGGCCATGCCGAGCAGTGCGCCGATGGTAATGACGCCGGTACCGCCAATACCAGTGACGAGGATGTTGTAGGCGCCGTCGAGCGCCGGAATGGCCGGCACCGGCAAGTCGGCGAACAGCGCCGACGGGTCGGCGGCCGCGCGATCGGCCTTGCGCAGTTTGCCGCCGTGTACGGTGACAAAACTCGGGCAAAAGCCCTCGATGCAGGAAAAATCCTTGTTGCAGTTCGACTGGTCGATCCGCCGCTTGCGGCCCAATTCCGTCTCCAGCGGCTGCACCGAGACGCAGTTGGAGGCCTGCGAGCAGTCGCCGCAGCCCTCGCAGACGCGCTCATTGATAAAGACGCGCTTCGCCGGATCCGGATAGAGTCCGCGCTTGCGGCGGCGGCGCTTCTCGGCTGCACAGGTCTGGTCGTAGATCAGGACCGAAAGTCCCTTGACCTCTCGCAGCAGCTTCTGCACCGCGTCGAGTTCGCGGCGGTGATGGATGGTCGCGCCTGACGGAAAATAATTCGCCGGATACTTGTCGGGGTCGTCGGAGACGACGACGAGACGCTTCGCCCCTTCGGCCGAGACCTGGTGCGCGATCTGCGACACGGTCAGGCCGCCCTCGGCCGGCTGGCCACCGGTCATCGCGACCGCGTCATTATAGAGGATCTTGTAGGTGATGTTGACGCCGGCTGCGGCGGCCGCACGGATCGCCAGCAGGCCGGAATGGGTGTAGGTGCCGTCGCCGAGATTCTGGAACACGTGCGCTTCGCTGGTGAACGGCGCCTGCCCGATCCAGGTGACGCCTTCCGCACCCATATGCGAAATCGTCTGCGTACGGCGGTTCGGCACCGAGAGCGCCATGCCGTGACAGCCGATGCCGGCCATCGCGCGGCTGCCCTCGGGGATCTTGGTCGAGGTGTTGTGCGGGCAGCCCGAGCAGAAATACGGCGTGCGCTGCAGTTTTGCGGCGCCAATGCCTTCTGCCGGACGGTCGAAGGCTTCGAGCTTGGCCAGACGCTGCTCCAACGCCGGGCTGCGGTGGCCGAGCCTGCGCAGCCGCGCAACGATCGCCGCCGCCACCATGGTCGGGGTCAACTCGCCTTCGCTGGGCAAAAGTGTTGCGCCGGTCTCGTCGCGCTTGCCGACCACCGAGGGCCGCTTCGACGCATCGACATTATAGAGTATGCGAAGAAGCTGGTCTTCGATGAAGCCGCGCTTCTCCTCGACGACCAGAACGTCCTGCAGCCCCTCCGCGAACGCCCGCGCGCCGGCCTCTTCCAGGGGCCAGGTCAGCGCGACCTTGTAGATGCGCAGCCCCAGCGCCTGCGCCTCGGCATCGGTGATGCCGAGGTCGGCCAGCGCCTGCCGCAGATCGAGATAGGCCTTGCCGGTGGCCATGATGCCGAGCCGTGCGGGTTTTGAATCCAGCACGATGCGGTCGAAGCGATTGGCGCGCGCGAACGCCGCCACCGCCTGCATCTTCGGGCCGTGCAGCCGCCGCTCCTGGTCCATCGGCGCGTCCGGCCAGCGGATCGAGAGCCCGCCCGGCGGCATCTCGAAATCCGTGGGGATTATGATCTTGATGCGATCGGGATCGCTGACGATCGAGGCCGAGCTTTCGACCGTCTCCGAGATCGCCTTGAAGCCGACCCAGCAACTCGAGTAACGCGACAGCGCAAAACCCAAAATGCCAAGATCGAGATAATCCTGCAGGGTTGCCGGATTGACCACCGGCATCAGCGCGGCGGCAAACACCTGCTCGCTCTGATGGGCGAGCGTCGAGGACTGGCAGCCATGGTCGTCGCCGGCGAGCGCGATCACGCCGCCGTTCGGCGAGGTGCCGGCTGAGTTGGCATGCTTGAGCGCATCGACGGAACGATCGACGCCGGGCCCCTTGCCATACCAGATGCCGAACACGCCATCGACCCTGGCGCCGGGAAACATCCCGACCTGCTGGCTCCCCCACACCGCCGTCGCCGCAAGGTCCTCGTTGAGGCCGGGCGAGAATTCGATGTCGTGCTGCTTGAGGAAGGTTTTCGCGCGCCACAGCGCGTGGTCGTACATGCCGAGCGGCGAGCCGCGGTAGCCCGATATGAAGCCGGCGGTGTTGAGGCCCTGCGCGCGGTCGCGTTCGCGCTGCAGCATCGGCAAGCGGACCAGCGCCTGCGTACCGGACAGGAATATGCGCTTCGCATCCAGCCGGTACTTGTCGTCCAGCCCCACTTCCATCAACGCCATCGTCAGTTCCCCCGTCGCGCAAGCAGTCGAGCCGCTTTCGAACCGATCTAATTGTGACGAGAATGTACCGGTTTTGCTATGCGTGCCCAGCGGGATTCCGTCACCGCAGGACATAACTCCGACCGTTTGCGGATGATCGCCCGCCCCTTGCAGAAACCCGGCTTCTTTGAAACGCTGCCAGGCAAAGGGAGAGCTCAGGGATGTCAGAACCGGCGTTCACGACGGAGATCTTGGAGCGCGACAATTCGCTCGTCGGGCCATGGCGCAGTCCGAAGCAGATGCTCCACGCCCAGGTCTACGATTCCCATGCCTCGATCCATGACGACGCGACCGCCCAAAAGCTCGGATTTCAGGGCGGCACCATCGAAGGGCCGACCCATTTCAGCCAGTTCGCGCCGTTGTGCGAGCGGATCTGGGGCCGGGCCTGGTTCGAGACCGGGTGCCTGTCGGCGCATTATCGCAACCCCGCCTTCGAGGGCGAGGAAGTTCAGGCCAATATCGAACAGCCGAAGCCGGGCCAGACGGTCTGCGCCATCGGCATGACCAAGCACGACGGCACAGAAATTCTGCGCGGCACCGCGTCGGTCGGCGGCGACGGGTCGGAAACCGCGCTGCACCGGCGGCTGGGTGAACTCAAGCCGCTCGCCGATCCCGTTATTCTCGCCGATCTCAAGGTCGGCATGAAGACCGCGCGCCAGACCGTGCGAATGGATTTCGACCAGCACATGGGCGATCTCTACCCGTTTTCGCTGGCCGATAAGCTGAAGGTCATTACCGAGCCTTCGGCGTACTATTCGCAGGAGCACAATCCCTGGGGCCGGGCCATCATCCCCATGGAGATGCTGAGCGTGCTGTTTCAGTACCGCGCCCGCGAGGACAAGCTGCCGGTCCGCGGGCCCGCGGTCGGACTGTTCGCTGACCAGGAAATCCGCCTGCTGCGTGGACCATTATTCGCCGGCGAAGACTATTTCACCGAACGCGAGGTGGTCGCGCTCAGCGGCAGCCGCCGCACCGAGAGCATGTGGGTGCGCACCACCGTGTTCGGAGCCGGCGAAGCGCCGGTTGCGACCATGTTATTGAACCTGGCGAGCATCAAGGACTCCTACGCCAACTACGAACGCGAGCACAAAGCGCTCTACGGCTAGAGCTTGATCGGGAAAAGTGCGTAGCGGTTCTCCGAAAAGATCATGCTCAAACTAGAGATCAGGTGAGCTCGCCACGCTATCGCCAACAAGGACAACAAGAAAATGGCCCGCCTGCCCTATCTCGAAGCCGACCAGGTCGCCCCCGAATATCGCGACATGCTCAAGCGCAACACCAATCTGCAAAAGCTGTTGGTGAACTCGCCCGAGATGGCGCGCGCCTTCAACGGCGTCGGCGGCTACATCCGTTTCAAGAGCAAGCTCGATCCGCGGCTGCGCGAACTCGCGATCCTCCAGGTCGGCTGGATGGAGAAATCCGAATACGAGTTCACCCATCACGTGAAGATCGGCAAGGAGTTCGGCGTCACCGACGACGACATCGCAGCCTTGATGGCCGAGACCGAGGGCAAGCCATCCAAGCTCGAACCGCTGGCGAAGGCCATATTGAGAGGCGCCCGCGAGATGGTGCGCGAACTCGCAATGTCGGACGCGACCTTCGCCGAGATCAAGCGCGAGCTTTCCGACGAGCACATGGTCGACCTCGTGGTCACCATCGGCTTCTACTGCGCCGTCGTTCGCGTGCTGGCGACCATGAAGATGGACAACGAGCCCTATTATAAAGAGGTACTCAAACAGTACCCGATCCCGGGAGTGGAATGAAATGCGTCTGAAAGATCGTGTCGCCATCATCGTCGGCGCCGGGCAAAGCCCCGGCGAAGGCATCGGCAACGGCCGCGCCACCGCGCTGACTTTCGCCCGCGAGGGCGCCAAGGTGCTGTGCGTCGATCACAATCTGGCTTCAGCCCAGGAAACCGCCGACATGATCGCCGCCAAAGGCGGCACGGCGGCGGCATTCAAGGCCGACGTCACGAAGAATGCCGACCTGAAGGCGATGGTGGAGGATGCGATGGCGCGCTGGGGCCGCATCGACATCCTGCACAACAATGTCGGCGTCAGCCTGTCCGGCGGCGACGCCGAACTGCTCGACATATCAGAGGAAGCGTTCGACCGCTGCGTCGCGATCAACCTGAAGAGCTGCGTGCTCGCCGCCAAGCACGTGATCCCGATCATGCGGAACCAAAAGAGCGGCGCCATCATCAACATCTCCTCGATGGCGGCGATCACGACCTATCCCTATGTCGCCTACAAGGCGACCAAATCGGCGATGATCGCCTTCACCGAACAGCTCGCCTATCAGAACGCGCAGTACGGCATCCGCGCCAACGTCATCCTTCCGGGCCTGATGAACACGCCGATGGCGGTCGATACCCGCGCCCGCGAATGGGGCAAGACCCGCGCCGAAGTCGAGGCCGATCGCGACAGCAAGGTGCCGCTGCGCCAGAAAATGGGAACCGGCTGGGACGTCGCCAACGCCGCGCTGTTTCTCGCGTCGGATGAAGCGAGCTTCATTACCGGCGTAACGCTCCCGGTGGACGGCGGCTCGAGCGTACGGCGGGGATAGAGACTTCGCTCGTCATGCCCGGCCTTGTGCAGCCTTATGCCGGGCATCCACGTCTTCGCTTCAACGATTAAGAAAGACGTGGATGGCCGGGACAACCCGGCCATGACGACACGGCAATGCAATCTCGCATGTGCACAAAGACAAGCGGAACCCTGCACTGCAATGCGGAAATTTACCCTATGTTAGTAATATCCCCTGAAATTTACTTTTTGTTAGTACTCACGCCCTAGCAATTGCCGCGATGGGGGGCGTCCATTTTGACGCTCGCAGTCACGCAATTTTGTGCCAGATCTATTTGTTCGGCCAAGTGTGTGATTCGACACATTCAATCGATTCCAACGACACGATGATGTGACAGCACATCGTCGATGCGCCGAAATACCGACTCGTTGCAGTCGCACGAACTTCATGTCCGCTCGTTATGAGGCAGCACAAGAACGATGGCGAGAGCTACGAGATTGCCGAGGCACCCATGAGCGAAGAATTCGACTACGACCTGACGCCGGACCAGTGGGAAGCACTGAAGGCATTGCGCACGCCCGCTTCGCGGCTGCCGCGAATGAGCCGGTACACGATCGATGGCCTGATCGCGCTGGAACTCGCCGCCATGAACGGAGATATTCCGGCGATTACGCCGAAAGGCCGCAAGGTACTGATTCGCGGATCGTCCCGGCTGTTGCTCGATCTGGCGGCGTGAACAAAATCACACAGGCTTTTCGTCGTCCGTCACCGGTGAGGTGATCACCAGGAACACCAGATCGACCAGGCCCGAATTCGAGATCGCGTGTTCGACGCCGGGCGGCAGGAAAATGAAGTCGTGCTTGCGCACCACGTGATTCTTCCCCGCAATCTCCATCAACCCCTCGCCTTCGAGCACGTGATAGATCTGCTCCTGCACGGCATGCTTGTGGCGAGCGACGTGCGCCATCGGCTGGTACATCGAGATCCGATAGTCGATGTGGCGGGAGCCGGCGGTCTCCGGCATGACCAGCGGTTTTGACAGCGCGCCGCCGAAATGATTGGGGAATTCCCGCCACGGCACTTCGGCGATGTTACGGATGAAGGCGCCGTTGTTTTCCGAAGCCATGATGGCCACTCCTCTTCCGTCAAATCACAAGCGCGCCACCGTCGATATAGACGATCGATCCGGTCGCAAAGCCGTTGGCCATGAAACCGAGGATTTGCCGCGCGATGTCCTCGCCTGCGCCGACGCGGCCGACCGGCAACGCCGCTGCAGTCTTCGCCAGCATGTCACGCCGCGCCTCTTCCGGCATCGCTGATCGAATCGGCGTATCGATGATTCCGGGCGATACCGCATTCACGCGCACCGGCGCGAGCTCGAGGGCCAAAGCCCTTGCCAGCGATTCCAGCGCGCCATTGGCGGCGCTGACGATCGCCGAGTTCGGCCGCGGACGAACGCTGAGGAAACCCGAGACCAGCGTCAGCGATCCGCCGGCGCTGATCTGCGCCTGCTGCGCCACGCGCCATGCGCCCCAGAACTTGCCTTCCATGGTGGCGCGGACGTCTTCCATCTTGACCGTCTTGAACGGGCCGGTGCGAAGCTGCGCCGCCGTGACCACGACGTGATCGACCGGGCCGCAACGCTTGAACAGTTCTGCGACGCTGTCATCGCTGGTGACATCGGCGGGGATCGCAATCGCGCCCAGCTTTTCCGCCGCCTTGTCGAGCCGCTCGGCGTTGCGGGATGCAATGATGATTTCAGCGCCTTCGCGTTTCGCCATTTCCGCGGCCGCAAGACCGATACCCGAGGAGCCACCGACGACGACGACTTTCTTGCCTGCAAGCAACATGGGATTTCCTTGGCGATGATCAGGCGGGTTGATAGCGCGTGCCGATGCCGGCCTTGCTCTGCCCGAGCCCGGGCAATTCCCAGACACCGGCGCCGACCGGGTTGATGTCGGCGGCGATATCGACGTCGATCAGATACGGCTTGTTCGCCGCGATGCCCTTGCGGATGGCCTCGCCGAGATCACCGGCACGATCGACGCGCACGCCCTCGACGCCGCAGGAGCGTGCCATCGCGGCGAAATCGGGGTTGTAGCGCTCGCCGGTGTTGGGATCGTGGAAATCGGTCGCCAGTTCCCGGCCGCCGAGGTAGCCGCGCTGCAATCCGCGGATCGAAGCATAGGCGTAATTGTTCCAGACCACCCAGACCACAGGCAGATTATACTCCACCGCCGTTCCCAGGACGTTGGCGTGCATGAAGAATGCGCCGTCGCCGCACACCGACACGCAGGGACGGTCGGGCGCTGCAAACTTGGCGCCCATCACGCCGGCAACGCCAAAGCCCATCGGTCCGAACCCCATCGAGCCGATCAGCGAATCCGGCCGCTTCGGCTTGCAGAAGCTGAGCAGCCAGTTGTGATGCACGCCGATGTCGCTGACGAGGATCGCATCCTCCGGCAGCGCCTTGTCGATCTCAAGCGCAGCGCGCTGCGGATTGATCGGCGTGGTGTCGGCGGAAAATCCGGGGGCGACGAACTTGTCCCATTCCTTTCGGTAGCCGTCGATCTGCGAGAGCCACTTCTTGCGCGCGTCGGCTTTCTTCGAGAGATCAGCGCGGCGGTCGAGTTCGGCATGAACCTGCCGCAGGAAGGTGCGCACGTCGGCCATCAGGCCGAGCGCGACCGGATAGTTGCGGCCGATCTCCTCGGGGTCAATATCCACATGGATCAGCCGCGTCGGCGGAATGGTGAAGGAGTAGCCCGGGATCCACGAGCTCGATGTGCGATCGTCGAAGCGCATCCCCATCGCCAGCAAGACATCTGCCTGCCGCGTCGCATGGTTGGCCTGGTAGTGCCCGGCGCGCGCGACCAGCCCGAGCGCCAGCGGATGGTTGCAGTCGATCGCCCCAAGACCGCTGGCGGACGCCGCCACCGGGATCTGCAGCCGCTCGGCAAGCTTCAGGAGTTCCTCCGCCGCGCCGCCATAGCGCACGCCTTGGCCTACGATGATCGCCGGCCGGTCGGCGCCGAGCAGCATGTCGACCGCCTTGACCACGCCTTCCGGATCGGCGCCGCAGCGGCTCGATATGTTGGCGTTCCAGGCTTGCGCGTTCGGTGCCTCCTCGGCCGCGGCTTCCATGAACACGTCGAACGGCACGTCGAGCACGACAGGCCCGGGCCGGCCCGTCGTCATCGTCTTCCAGGCCTGCCGGATCGCCAGCGGCACCATCTCGCCGCGCGTCGGCTGGAACACCTTCTTGCAGTAGGAGCGCACCGTTGAGGGGAAGTCGGCCTGATGGTGCCGATACAATTCCTGGAAGGCGCCACGGTTGAACTGGCTGGTCGGCACATTGCCGGTCACGGCCAGGAACGGCACCGAATCGAGAAACGCATTGCCGAGCGAGATCGGCAGATTGGCCGAGCCGGGCCCGCAGGACGTGAACGTCGCGGTCGGCCGCCCCGAAACCCGATAGTAAACGTCGGCCATGAAGCCGGCGACGCTCTCGTGATGCACCGAAATCGTCTTCAGCTCGTCGGAGCGCTCGTACAGCGCATCGATGAACTGGATGTTGCCGTGGCCGCACAGGCCGAACACCTGCGGCACTTTTTCCTGGATCAGATAGTCGACGATGACCTGGGCGCCATTGAGCATGTTACCCGACATTGATTCACTCACTCCCTGCCGCTCAACGGCTTCTCCGCCTCGCGTCTTGATATTGCGCGGCCGGTAACGGGCCGAACCTATTTCTCATAATACTGTACGTCAATTGCTATTGTGGTATGGTCAAGACCGCGCGCCAAACGACGCGCGGCGCTGTTGCCGGGCGAAGACGTCCTGATAGAGTTCGCCTCGCATATTCTGGAGACCTGATTCCCGTGAAATCGCGCACCAAGCTGAAGACGAGTGACAGGCCGGCCACTCCACGCAAGGTCGCGATCGCCAAGCTGGTGCCGTCGAACGAACCCAATATCGACGACGAGGCCGAGGAGCGCGCACGCGGCGGCGTGCAATCGCTCGGGCGCGCGTTTTCGATCCTCGAGGAAGTGGCGCGCCACCGCGAAGGCATTGGGCTGGCGGATCTCAGCAAGCTGGTGGGCCTGCATAATTCCACCACCTTCCATCTCGCCAAGACGATGGTCTCGCTCGGCTATCTCCGGCAGGAACGCGACTCCAAGCGCTACCGCGTCGGCCGGCCGCTGTTTGCGCTGGCAGCAAGCGCGCTCGACGAAATCGAGATGGTCAATCTCGCCATGCCGATTCTGGAAGACCTGTCGCGCGAGACCGGCGAAAGCGGGCATTTTGCCGTGCGGATGGGCGATGCGGTCGTCGTGATTGCCCGCACCAGCGGGGCCGGCGCGTTTCAACTCACGGATCGCGTCGGCGTGGTACGTCCAGCGCATTGCACGGCGCTTGGCAAGATCATCCTGGCTTCGCTGCGTCCCGACCAGTTGAAGCGGTTTCTCGAACGGATCGAGTTGAAGCCATCGACCAAAAAATCGATCACCGAGCCTGGGGATTTGTTGCGTGAGATCGCTGAAATACGCCGCGACGCTATCGCCTTCGACGACGGCGAATTCAATGCGGAAGTACGCTGCGTTGCGGTGCCGGTCTATAACTTCACCGGCGAAGTGATTGGCGCGCTCGGCATTTCCGGCCCGATCTGGCGGATGACCGACCAGGTGATACAGAGCCGCGCAAAACTGGTGCGCACGGCCGCGAGCCGCCTGTCCGCCGAGTTCGGCGCCCGGGATCTTGCGAAAACCTCCTGATCTTCCCACGATCCTGGTCTCGTGTCCCGGACGCGGTGCAGCACCCAAGTGCTGCTCCGCAGAGCCGGGACCCATGGTGCCGCACGCAAGTGGGCCCTGGCTTGGCAGCGCACCGTTTCACGCTGCGCTGCATCCGGGGCACGATAGCGTCCTTCACCGCAGCACCTGTACGAGTGTCACACTCTCACTCTGCCAAACGCGCCTGCGCGCGCCTGCGACGCATTTGGCGTTGACAGCCGGCGCTGCGTCCGGAAATACTTACAACAATAAAAGAACGTCTCTCACATTGTCGCATAAGCGACATTCGGAGAGAGGACGTCGCGACGCACCCTCGGGAGGAGACCAGTGATGACCCGCTACAGCCGACGTACTCTTTTGAAAGCCGGCGCCGCTTTCGCCGGCGTATCGACTATCGGATGTCCCGCCATCGTCAGCGCACAGGCCGCGCGCATCAAGATCGGGCACCTGGTACCGCTGACTGGATTTCTCGGCGCAATCGGCAGCTACGCCCAGCTCGGGGTGAAGATGGCGGCCGAGGAGATCAACGCGTCCGGCGGCATCATGGGCAAGCCAATCGACCTGATCTCGGAAGACTCGGTCAATCCCGCCACCGCCTCGACCAAGGCGCAGCGCATGATCGAGCAGGACGGCGCGGCATTGTTGTTCGGCGAAATCTCCTCCGCCTCGTCGCTGGCGATCATGCAGGTCGCCGAGCGCAACAAGAAGGTGTTCTTCTCCACCGGCGCCCGCTCCGACGCGCTGCGCGGCAAGGATTGCAACCGCTACTCCTTCCACTGCGACATTCCAAACACCGTGATGGTCAACGCCGTCGGCACCGCGCTCAACCAGAAGGGCATGGTGAAGGGCAAGAAGTTCGTCACGCTGACGGCGGACTATATTTTCGGCCATGACCTGCTCAAGGCCGCCAAGGCCTTCTTCAGCGCCAACGACGCCACGCTGATCGGCGACGAGCTGATTGCCACCGATGTCACCGACTTCAGCCCGTATCTCCTCAAGGTCCGGCAGGCCAAGCCCGATGTCGTCTGCTGCAATCTCGCCGGCAACCAGGTGACCAACCTCGTCAAGCAGTATGCCGAATTCGGCTTCCCCTACCCGCTGGTCGGCTTCAACCTCAACACCGGCGACGCCTGGGCGATGGGCGAAGGCAACCTGAGCGGCACCTGGCCGACCGTCTGGTATCACACGCTCGACAATCCCGCCTCCAAGGCCTTTGTCGAGGCGTTCACCAAGAAGTACGGCAAGCCGCCGGAGAACCACGCCTGGATCGAGTACATCACCCTCAAGGCGATCGCGCAGGCCATCACCGAGACCAAGTCGACCGAAAGCGACGCGCTGATCGGCTATTTCGAAAAGCAGACGCAGTTCGACATCATGAAGGGACGCAAGGCCTATTTCCGCTCCTGGGATCACCAGCTGGTGCAGGAAGCCTATCCGTTCACCGTGAAGCCGAAGGCCGAGATGAAGGACAAGTGGGACATGCTGGTGCTCGGCGATGCCGTGCCGGCAGCGGGCGCGGAGCTCGAATCGATCTACCCGACCAAGACGCAGAACCCCTGCAACATGAAGGCATAAGAGCCCGGGTCTAGGGCAACTGGCGTTGCGGCGCCGGCAGCACTGCGCCGGCGCTGTCCCTTTTAGACTTGCGGGTTGGATATGCAGTTCGGATTCTTGCTGGAACAGGTGGTGAATGGCCTGGTGCTCGGAGGCTATTACCTCCTGATCGCACTCGGCCTGTCGCTGATCTTTTCCGTCGGCGGCATCGTCAACCTCGCGCACGGCGCGTTCTATGCGCTCGGCGCCTACATCTCCGTCGAGATCACGAAATATCTCGGCTTCGGCGCGGCGGTGGTGATATCGCCGGTCGCCGTCGGGCTGCTCGGCATCCTGTTCGAGCGCTTCATCCTGCGCAGGTTCTACGACGCCGACCCGATCCTGAGCCTGCTGGTGACGTTCGGGCTTGCGATGGTCACCGAACAGGCGATCAGGATTATCTGGGGCGCACCGCCGATATCGGCCGCGGTACCCCAGGCGTTTCGCGGCTCGGTCTTCCTCGGCGACTTCCTGTTCTCGCGCTATCGGCTTTTGATCCTCGCCGTCGTCGCCGTGGTCCTGCTCGGCGTCTGGCTGCTGCTGCACAAGACGTCGTTCGGCCGCGTGGTCCGCGCGGGCATCCAGCGGCCGGACATGGTCGCGGCCCTCGGCATTCGCCTGCAGCCCTACATGACCGCAATCGTCATGCTCGGCGTCGGCATGGCGGCCCTTGGCGGGGCGTTCTTTGCGCCGATCACGATCGTGCATCCGGCGATGGGCGCCGAGATCATCACGGTGGCCTTTGTCGTCGTCGTGATCGGCGGCCTCGGCAGTTTCTGGGGCGTGGTGCTTGCGGCGATGCTCGTTGGCGTGGTGCGCGGCATCACCATCCATTTCGCACCCGCCGCCGGTGAAGCCTCCATCTACGTGCTGATGTTCCTGGTGCTGCTGGTGCGGCCGCGCGGGCTGCTCGGCGAGCGTATCGAGAAGTTCGAATGACAGGCACATTCGCCGCCAAATACCGTCCGCTGCTGCTGGCTGCGCTCGCCGTCATCGCGCTGCCGTTCGCCCTGTACCTGATGGGCCTGTCGCTCAACACCGGCACCATGGTGGTGGCGCTCGCGATAGCCGCGATGGGGCTCAATCTATGCATCGGCTACACCGGACTGGTATCGTTCGGCCACGGCGCCTGGTTCGGCATCGGCGCCTATGCGGCGGGGCTGATCCAGCGCAACTGGTTCAACAACGACATCTTCCTGCCGCTGCTGCTCGCGGCGGTCGTTGTCGCCATCGTCTCGACCTTCGTCGGCATCGTGATCCTGCGGCGGCGCGGCGTCTACTTCTCGCTGCTGACGCTGGCGCTGTCGGCGCTGACCTACACCATTGCCTTCCGCTGGACCGCGGTCACCGGCGGCGAGGACGGCCTCGGCGGATTGAAGCGCGGCAGCATCGGGCCGTTCAGCCTCGACAGCGCGCTCAACTATTACATCGTCGTCTCCGTGCTCTGCCTCGGCGTGCTCTACGTCCTGCTGCGGCTGGTGCGTTCGCCGTTCGGCCATGTGCTGATGGCGATCCGCGAGAACCAGCTGCGCGCCACGTTCCAGGGCTATCCGGTCGAGCGTTACAAGCTCGGCGTCTTCGTGATTTCCGCCGTCGTCACCGGTTTCGCCGGCGGGCTGATCGGCTTCCAGAACTATCTCGTCTCCGCCGAAGCCGTCTCGGTGCCGTTCTCCGGCGAGTTGCTGGCAATCGTGGTGATCGGCGGCATGCGCAGCATGCTGGGGCCGGCGATCGGCGCGCTGTTCTTCATCCTGTTTCGCGAACTGTTTTCGATCTGGACGCCGAACTGGCTGTTGTGGTTCGGGCTGATCTTCGTTGCCTTCGTGCTGTACTCGCCGGGCGGCCTCGTCGGCATCTGGGCGACACTCTCGAAACGCTGGTGGCCGGCGCCGGAAGAAGCCGCCGCCATGAGCAAGCGCAAAATCTACGACGGCCTGCCGCTGCCGGCCTTCCTGCTGCCGAAGGCGCTCAGCGGCACCGTGCTCGACGTCCGCGGCGTCTCCAAGACTTTCGGCGGCATCCGCGCCGTGACCAACGCGAGCCTTCAGGTCGGCGCCGGTGAAATCCACGCGCTGATCGGACCGAACGGCGCCGGCAAAACCACGCTGTTCAATCTCGTCTCCGGCCTGTTCCCGACCGACCAGGGCACCATCAAGCTGAACGGCCGCGAGATCCAGGGCGTGTCGTCAGAGGCGATCTGCCATCAGGGGCTGGCGCGCTCGTTCCAGATCACCAACCTGTTCAAGGGCCTGTCGATCTACGAGAACCTCCGTCTGTCACTGCAGGCGCAGAGCCCCGCACGCTTCAACCTCTGGCGTGACATCGACTATTACAGCGACATCCACCGCGAGACCGCGGAACTCATAAAATTTCTCGGATTACAGGGGATCGAGACCATCGAGGGCGGCGAACTGTCCTATGGCGGGCAGCGGCTGGTCGACCTCGGCATCGCGCTCGGCTCCAAGCCGCAGGTGCTGCTGCTGGACGAGCCGCTGGCGGGCCTTGCCGCCGCCGAGCGCGAGCGGGTGTCGAACCTCGTCAAGAACATCGCCGCCAACATTCCGGTCCTGATCGT
>LNFM01002163.1_pt1 | contig 41819 bp, 37 predicted proteins | sample 596031 | NCBI WGS metagenome assembly LNFM01 (sample SAMN04254537, study PRJNA301005) | activated carbon metagenome | isolation source: dual media filters at the Ann Arbor, Michigan drinking water treatment plant | place: USA: Ann Arbor
ATCGCCGCAGCCGGCTCGGTGGTCGCCGCCATTGGCAACCTGCGCGCGGCCGGTGTGACGCTGCCGATCGAAGTCGAAGTCGAACGTCTCGAGCAGATCGAGCCGGCACTCGGCGCGGGTGCCGACATGCTGCTGCTCGACAATTTCTCTCTGCAGATGATGCGCGAAGCGGTCGCGTTGACGGCTGGTCGCGTGAAGCTCGAGGCGTCGGGCGGTTTCGACCTCACGGATCTGCCGGCCGTCGGAGCGACGGGTGTCGATTTCGTATCAGTCGGCGCGCTGACCAAGCACGTCCGCGCGACCGACTATTCGATGCGCATCGTCACCGTCTGAGCGTGCGCGGACATCACGTCAGAGTTTCGCGCGCACGGCGCCGAATATGCGACCGACCGCGGCTTCGCCTTCGGCGACGAGTGCTTCGAGTTCGGCCACCCGCAAAGTCGCGAACCCCTCGTCTTTGATGTTGCCCACGTTGATGTATACATTCAACGCCGCGCTCTTGAGACCCGCATAGGCTGCCATCACGGCGACACCGGCATCGCTGATCACGTTGGCATTGCCGTGCTCGGCAGCGGTCGCGCTCAGCCGGATGACCTCGACGCAGGCACGCGCGCAGGCCAGCGGCACCTCCGTGGCGTCCTTCAGAGCCAGCTGGATCGCGACAGTGCGCGCGGCCTTTTCTTCGTCGCTGGTCTTCGGCAGACCGTAGGCGGCCATGACCTTGTCGAACACCGCGACATCCGCAGCGATCGCATCGGTCAGTGTGCAACGCGCCGTCTCGGCCGCGTCGAGCACCTCCCGCATCTGCGCATCGACTGCCGCGTACTTTTCGCGGCCCACCGTGAAATTGCACACCATGCCCACGAGTGCCGCGCCCATCGCCCCCATCAGGCCTGCAGCGCTGCCGCCGCCGGGTGTCGACGAACCGCTGGCCAATTGATCGAGAAAAGTCTGCAGCGAAAGTTCCTTGATCATCATGGTCGGGGGTCCTCACGGAGGTGGCTGGCCGGCCAGTATATCGATGCGATCTGCGTCGACCCAACTGTATACAGCCCTGTGCGCAGGCTTGTCGGCGCTACGCACTGCCGTTAGTGTTCGCCGGCCTTCCACGCGAGAAACCGTCATGCAAAAGCTGCTGTTCCAACTCGACACCGATGCGATTCCGAACTCCTTCGACACCGTCGTCGCCTACGACGGTGGCGCCGATCACGTGGTGCGGATCGGTGGCATGACGCCTGACAATGTCGGGCGCATCGTCGAGGGCACGGTGTTCACACGCGCGCCGGCGAACAAGAAGTTCACCGCCCTGTTCGTCACCGGGAGCAACATCGCCGACGGCCAGGCGCTGTTCGATGCTGTCAGGACATGCTTCTTCGGCAATTTCCGCGTGTCGATGATGCTCGACAGCAACGGGGCGAACACGACGGCGGCCTCGGCCGTCGCCTACATTGCCCGTCACGGTGACCCGGCCGGCAAACGGGCCGTGATCCTGGCCGGCACCGGCCCGGTCGGTCAGCGCGCGGCCGTGATGCTGGCCAGGCTCGGCGCGTCGGTGCTCGTGACGTCGCGACAGCAGTCACGCGCGGCGGCCGCCTGCAGCGCGATGGAGCAGCGCTTCGGCGTCAAACTCGAGGCTGCCGCGGCCGCCGATGCGGCCGCCACCACCGCCTGCCTCGACGGCGCCCACATCGTGCTGTCGACCGGCGCCGCGGGGATCCAGTTGCTCAGCGAAGAGCAGTGGGCCGCACACCCGACGCTCGAAATCGTGATGGACGCCAACGCGACGCCGCCACTCGGCATCGGCGGTATCGAGATGTCCGACCGGGGCGCTACGAAGCACGGCAAGATCTGTTACGGCGCACTCGGTTTCGGCGGCCTGAAACTCGAAGTCCACCGCGCCTGCGTCGGCCGCCTGTTCGAGTCGAACACCCTGCTGCTGGACGCGCCGGAAGTCTTCGAACTGGCGAGCGAGCTGGTCAAATCCCGCTGAGGGGTCTCTGCGCACGCCCGCCGCGCACGCCCGGCGGGCGTGGCTGCGGCCGGGCGGCGACCGGCCCGCCGCGACTCCCGCGCGCTTTCGGCATTACAATGGACGCTCTGTCCCGTGACGCAGGAAGCGAGCCGAGAGCCCCCACCGCATGTCCGTATTCGAGACCATCCTGACTGCCCCGGCCGAGGATCTGCTGAAGCTCGTCTTCAAGACCGCGGCAACGCGCGACAAGCAGGCCCAGGGCAGACGTTCGCGCGAGATTGCCCGCAAGCTGGGCCTGACCCACGGCCAGCTGATTTGCGCCGTCGGTTTCAATCCGCACATCAAGGACCTGCCGGACGTCGTCACCATCCTGGGCTTCTCGACCTATGACGCGCTGGCCCAGGCCCGCAACGAGTACTTCACGATCGACATCTACGAGCGTCTCGGCATCAAGGACATCCTCGCGATTTACCTGCAGGTCGCGAAGGATCCCTGGCATCAGCAGATCATGCAGTACCTGCTGGTGAACCGCCTGAAACGCATCGAGGAGCGTATCGAAGCCACCGTCAACTCGCTGATCATCGAGCGCTACAAGAAGGAAATGCGCTCGATCTACGGCGATGGCGTCGCGCAGCTCGAGTTCGTCGAACAGCGCCTGCGCAACACGCACAGCGGCTTTCGCGCGCTGCTGAATGAAGTGCTGATGATCTGCGAGAGCAGACTGGTGCCGGTCGGCGACATCTTTTTTCGCGACGCGATCCTGCCGGAAGAGAAACGGCGGCTGATCGTCAAGGGACTGGTGCCGCGCGAGCTCGTTGAAGCACGGCTCGCGGAACCAACGCTCTCACCCCAGGAGCGCAAGGTGCTCGAGGAGCAGATCCGCCTGATGTGACAGCAGCCGGCGCCGCGCGGCGCCGGCCACCCGTCAGCCGTGACGGCCGGCGAGATCGATCCAGGTTTCGACGACGGTATCCGGATTCAGTGAAATGCTCTCGATGCCGCGCTCGAGCAGCCAGGCCGCGAGATCTTCGTGGTCGGAAGGTCCCTGGCCACAGATCCCGATGTACTTGCCCGCCGCGCGACAGGCGTCGATCGCGCGCGCCATCAGGGCTTTCACCGCCGGATTGCGCTCGTCGAACAGGTGTGCGACGAGGCCGGAATCACGGTCGAGGCCCAGCGTCAGCTGCGTGAGGTCGTTGGATCCGATCGAGAACCCGTCGAAGTACTGCAGGAAGTCCTCGGCCAGCAGCGCGTTGGACGGCAGTTCGCACATCATGATCACGCGCAACCCGTTCTTGCCGCGCTCCAGCCCGCAGGACTTCAGCAGGTCGATGACCTGGCGCGCTTCATCCGGTGTGCGGACGAACGGCACCATCACTTCGACATTCGTGAGCCCCATCTCGTCGCGCACGCGTTTCAGTGCCTCGCATTCCATTTCGAAGCAGGGCCGGAAGTTTTCCGCGATATAGCGCGAAGCGCCGCGGAAGCCGAGCATCGGATTCTCTTCCTCGGGCTCGTACACGCTGCCGGCGATGAGGTTCGCGTATTCGTTCGACTTGAAGTCCGACAGCCGCACGATCACAGGATGTGGATTGAAGGCGGCGGCGATCGTCGAAATGCCCTCCGCAAGCCTGGCAACGAAGAATTCGCGCGGGCTCGAGTAGGCCGCGATCAGCGGTTCGATTGTCTCCTGCAGATCGCGCGACAGCTTCGCATAGTCGACGAGCGCGCGCGGATGGATGCCGATCATGCGATTGATGATGAACTCGAGGCGGGCAAGGCCGACACCCTTGTTCGGCAGATTCGAGAACGCGAAAGCGCGATCGGGATTGCCGACGTTCATCATGATCTTCACCGGCAAGGGCGGCATCGCGTTCAGTTCGATCTCGCGACGCTCGAACGGCAGCAGGGTTTCGTAGATGTACCCGGTGTCGCCTTCGGCGCACGACACGGTGACGGGCGCGCCGTCGGCGATGAGTTCGGTGGCCGTGCCACAGCCGACGACGGCCGGCACGCCGAGTTCGCGCGCGATGATCGCCGCGTGGCAGGTGCGCCCCCCGCGGTTGGTGACGATGGCCGCCGCCCGCTTCATCACCGGCTCCCAGTCGGGGTCGGTCATGTCGGTGACGAGCACGTCGCCTTCGTTCAACTTGGCCATCTCGGAGATGTCCGTGATGACGCGCGCGACACCGCTGCCGATTTTCTGGCCGATGCTGCGTCCTTCGACGAGTACCGTGCCGCGTTTGGCGAGCGTGTAGCGTTCGATGATCTGGCCGCTGCGGCTCTGGACCGTTTCCGGCCGCGCCTGCACGACGTACAACTTGCCGTCGAGACCGTCCTTCGCCCACTCGACGTCCATCGGCCGGCCGTAATGCGCCTCGATGGCCATCGCCAGCCGCGCCAGTTCCGTGACGTCCTCGTCGCTGAGGCAGAAGCGGCGACGATCGGCTTCATCGACATCGCGCGTGATCACGCCGTGATCGGCGGCCGCGTCATCCGCATAATTCATGCGCACGTGCTTGCTGCCGAGATTGCGCCGCAGGATGGCCGGGCGCCCGGCGGCGAGCGCGGGTTTGTAGACGTAGAACTCGTCGGGATTCACCGCGCCCTGCACCACCAGTTCGCCGAGCCCGTAGCTCGCGGTGATGAACACGACGTCGCGAAAGCCGGATTCGGTATCGAGCGTGAACAGCACGCCACTCGCGCCGATGTCACTGCGGACCATGCGCTGCACGCCGGCCGACAGGGCGACCTTCTCGTGCTCGAAACCATGGTGAACGCGGTAGGAGATGGCGCGATCGTTGAACAGGGAGGCGAAGACTTCCTTGATGCGCCGGCGGACCTCCTCGAGGCCGCGGACGTTCAGGAAGGTTTCCTGCTGTCCGGCGAAGGACGCCTGGGGCAGGTCTTCGGCGGTCGCCGAGGAGCGCACCGCGACCGAAAAGCCGGCCGGGGCATTGGCCGCCATCTCCTGATAGGCGGTCGCGATGGCCTCTTCGAGCGGGGCATGCAACGGGGTGTCGACGATCCAGCCGCGAATCTCGCGGCCGGCGGCGGCCAGCGCCGTGACGTCGCCGGTATCGAGGCCGGACAGGCGTTGCTCGATGCGTGCGTCGAGGCCGTTCTGGGCCAAAAAGTCCCGGAATGCCTGGGCGGTCGTGGCGAAACCACCCGGCACACGCACGTGCGCTGCGCTCAAATGGCGGATCATTTCGCCCAGGGAGGCGTTCTTGCCACCGACGCGATCGATGTCGTCGATACCGGTGTGTTCGAGCGAGACTATATAATCAGACATACGTGCTTCTCATTGAGGCCCCGTCCCGCGCAGCTGCGGCGAGCGAACCGGCATTGTAACCGACTCCCGAGGATCGGCTTATCAACGACTCAAAAAAAATGAAGCGACGGGCCTTCTTCGTGTCCGACCGCACCGGTATCACCGTCGAAACGCTCGGCCAGAGCCTGCTGACGCAGTTCCCGGACATCGAATTCATCACCCGCACCCTGCCCTTCGTGACCAACCAGGTCGCGGCCCAGAATGCGGCCGAAATCATCCGGGCGGCCCGCGCCGAGGACGGGGTGCCCCCCCTGGTCTTCAGCACGCTGACCGATCCGACCACCCAGTACATCATCGGCTCGGCGAACGATTACGTGTTCGACCTGTTCGGCACCTTCATCGAGCCGCTGGAAGACGCCCTCGGCACCGAGTCGTCGCATACCGCCGGCCGGATGCACGGCATTCGCGACGTCACGGTGTACGAGCGGCGCCTGCATGCATTGAATTACACGCTCGCCCATGACGACGGCATCAGCACCCGCGACCTCAGTGAAGCGGACGTCGTCCTCGCCGGAGTCTCCCGTAGCGGCAAGACCCCGACGTGTCTGTACCTCGCGATGCATTACTCGCTGCGCGCAGCAAACTATCCGCTGACCGACGACGACTTCGAGTCGACGCGGCTGCCCGCAGCGCTCGCCAAGTGCCGCCACAAGCTGTACGGCCTGACGATCGTGCCGGAGCAGCTGAGCCGCATCCGCCACGAACGGCGGCCGCACGGCACTTACTCGACGATTGCGCAGTGCCGCTCGGAGGTCGCGAAGGCCGAAGCGATGTTCAAGGCCGAAAATGTCCAGTATCTGGACACGACTACCGTCTCGATCGAGGAAATCGCGTCCACCATCGTGCGCGACATGGGCCTGCGCTGAGGTGTCTGCCGTGGCGATCGGCGCCCGTCGCGAGGCGGCGTAACGCATGAATGCCCGGCGCACGGCGGCGGGCCAGGCGCTCGCCGCGATGATGCTGTGCTCGTTCGCGGCCGGTGCCGGGCTGTCCGGACTGCCGGCCTGGATCCCGGGTGCGTTCGCCTGGCTGGCGGGCCTGTTGATGCTGCGTGATTTGACCCGCTTCCAGGCCACGCAGGCCGCGCTGATGAGCGCGATCGGCCTGCTCGGCATCGGCTACGCCGCGAGCCACGGCAACTGGTCGTGGTGGACGACACTGCGCGACGGCAACCATTCGCTGCTCGCGATGCTGGCGGCGGTCAGCTTTCTGCGGCCCGTCACCGCGACGGGTCCGAAGGACGAAGTCCTGCCGCGGGGTCGACGCGCGGTGCTCGAAACGCTCGCCGCGACCCATCTCTTCGGCGCCGTCATCAACATCTCCGCGCCCGTGCTCGTCGGCGAACGCATCACCGGTCCGGGCGGCATGACACCACTGCAGGCGAAGACGGTGAGTCGGGCCTTTGTCGCCGCCTCGATGTGGTCGCCGTTCTTCATTGCGATGGCGCTGATCCTCCACTACGTGCCGGCCGCGCGGCTGCCGGTGATTTCGGGCATCGGGTTCACGACCTCCGCCGCCCTGATGGCCTACTGCGCGTGGACCCTGCCGCGCGACCCGGCCGCCGGCGAGTTCACCGGCTATCCGCTGCACTGGCAGGCGCTGTGGGCGCCGCTGCTGCTCAGCGCCTGCGTGCTGAGCGGTCATGCGCTGCTGCCGGCAGTGCCGGTACTGGTCCTGATCGAAGGCGCCGCATTCGGCGTCGTGCTCGGGGTGCTGTTGCTGCGACGGCCGCGCGAGGCCACCGGTGTCCTCGGTGAACACGTGCGCGAACGGCTGCCGGACATGCGCGGCGAAGTCGCGATGTTCCTCGGCGCGGCGGTCATGACGGCCGGCATCAGCACGGCCGTCGGCATGACGGGCGTGATGCTCGCGCCGGCGGGGTTCGGAATCCTGACCGCGGCGGCATTGCTGGCGGCGCTGATTGTGCTCGCCGTGATCGGCGTGCATCCGGTGGTCAGCATCTCGGTGCTGGCGAGCCTGTGGCCGTTCGCGCAGTACAACGGCAACCTGCTCGGCGCCGTGTTCCTGCTGGCCTGGGGGCTGGGCCTCGTGATCTCGCCATTTTCAGGCACCAGCCTGGTCTTCCAGGGACGCTTCGGCCTGCGCACGATCGACCTGTTGCGCTGGAACCTGCCCTACGCGGGCGTGGGCTACGTGATCGGTGTCGCGGTGATGGCGCTCTATGCGCTGTGGTAAGGGATATCAGCCACCCGGGGCGCGCAGATTGACCGGAATTTTCTGGTGTTCCCAGAAGTCGACCGTGTAGGTGCCCGGTGCAATCGGCATCGGCTCCGACAGTGGGCCGGTAATCAGGATCTGGCCCGGCACGATGGCCAGCCCCTGGCCGACCAGCTGATTGATCAGCCACAGCAGCGCGTAGGCCTGGCTGCCTTTGACATTGGTCGCTTTCGCCCGATCGATGACATTGCCCTCGTGCAGAATTTCGATGAACGTCGAATCGACGATCGTCGGCTCCGGCCGCGGAAAGGCCTTGCCGACGATCAGATGCGTATGTGCGCCGTTGGCCGCCACGAGGTCTTCGGCGCGCACCGCCGCGCGATTCTCGAAGCGGAGATCGAGCACCATCACCACCGGCACGGCCTTCGCGACGAAATCCGGCAACTCGGCGGCGTCGGCGATCGGCGTGGAGATCCGGCGCTTCATGATGAAGCCGATCGCCGGGGCGATGCTGTGCTCGCCGGGACCGGCCGGGCCGACGTCGGCATCGGGCGCGAGCAAATCGTCCTTGAACACCGCCGTCGTCACCGGGCCGTTGCCGCGCATCCTCACCTGCGCCAGTGGCGTCGTCAGTTCGGCCTTGAAGCCGACGACCGGCGACAGCGCACTCAACTCGCGCACCAGGATGCGCTGGACTTCGTAGGACTCGGCGAGACTCAGGCCAGCGCCGTAGGCCGACAGCGCCGGCAGGGGCTGCCGGGCCTTGATCTGCAGGAGCAGGACATCGGCCCAGTTCTCCATCGTGCTCCAGGCCAGCGCCGGGCCGGTGACGGCCACGAGCAGGCAACACCAGCAGGTAATTCGTATCGCGGTTCTCATCGGGGACACAGGCTCGATCGTCGGGAAACGGGTGGAGTAAGGCGCGCCCCGGGTGTGCTTGACGCTGACCAGTCGGGCTCGTGTAATGGCATGGCGCGCGAATTCTACTGAAGAATCGCCACCACACGCAGCCAGGTTCGAACTTCCAGCGGAGTATCCACCCGATGCCAGTCCCGTCGTCGTCGCCCCGCGTGCGGCGCTGCCCTGCATGAGCCGACCGGCATGAACGACACCGCGCGACCCATTGCGCGCTGCCTCGCCGAATTCGCAGCCACGCAGCCAGCCGACGCCCTGCCGGCCGCCGCGCTCGAACGCGCCCAGCTGAACATCCTCGACGCCGTGGGCCTCGGGCTCGCCGCCAGCACTTACGAATTCGCCGAGCGTACCGCGCGCGGGCTCGTCGCGATCGGCGACACGGGCCGCAGTCCGTTACTCGGTCGCCGCGAGCGCCTGGCGCTGCGCGACGCGATGCTGCTGAACGGCGTGCTGGTCCACGGCCTCGATTTCGACGACACGCACGGCGACAGCGTCACGCACTGTTCGGCCAGCGCGCTGCCGCTCGTCCTCGGCGTCGGCCACGCACGGGGCGCCAGCGGCCGCGACGTGCTGCTGGCCTATCTCATCGCGCTCGAACTCGACGCGCGCATCGGCCGGGTCGCGCGCGGCACCCTGCAGCGTCGCGGCTGGCATCCGACCGGCATCGTCGGCGCCTTCGGCTGTGCCGGGGCCGCTGGCCGCCTGCTCGGCGCCGATGCCCACGCCATCGCCCACGCCTTTGGCGTCACGCTGAGCATGGCGAGCGGCAACCTGGAGTTCCTCGCCGACGGGGCATGGACCAAGCGGCTGCATCCGGGCTGGGCGGCGGTCAGCGGCTACACCGCCGCGGGCCTGGCGCACGCCGGCTTCATCGGGCCCAGCCTGCCCTTCGAGGGCCGCTTCGGCCTGTTCCGCATGCTGCTCGGCGAGGAGGTTGTCATCGATCGCGACGCGATGCTCGCGGGCCTCGGCGAATCCTGGGCGGTGCACGACAACGGCTTCAAGCCATGGCCGGCCTGTCACTTCCTGCATGCGTTCATCGAGTGCGCACTGGACGCGCGCGCGGCTCCCGGTTTCGAACCCGCCGCCATCGAGCGCATCGAAGCGCTGATCCACGCCGACGAAATCCCGATCGTGTGCGAACCCGCCGCGGCCAAACTCGCCCCACGCAATGCGTATGATGCCCAGTTCAGTGTGTACTACGCGGTCGCCGCGAGCCTGCTGCGCGGACGCTTCGGCCTTGCCGAGCTCGACGATGATGCGCTCGCCGATCCGGCCATCCGGGCGCTGGCCGGCCGCGTGTCATATCGGGCAGATCCGCTGTCCGACTATCCCCAGAGCTACAGCGGCGCGCTCGTCATCCACCTGCGCGACGGTCGTCGCATCGAACGCCGCCAGCAGTTGAACCGCGGCACCGCCGGCAACCCGATCACGCGTGACGACGTGCTGGCCAAGTACCGGGACAACGCCTGTCGCGCCGTGTCAGAATCGGTGGCGATCCGCATCTGCGAGGCCGTGCTGACCCTGGACACCGCCCCGACGCTCGATGCGCTGATCGCTGCCCTTGAATCCGCGTAGTGTCCGAACGAGCAACAACCGCCCCATGACCGACTCCAATCCGTACGCGCCGCCTCCGCGCGCCGACAGTGTCGCGACACCGGCGCAGCGCGGTGAGGCACCACGGGGCGAGGACTTCTCGATTGTCGCCGTGCTGGGCGAAGCATGGGCGCTGGCGGCCGGCAGCAAGCGCTATTTCGTCGCCGTCTACGTCCTGCTGCTGGTGGCGCTCGCGTTCGTGCAGAGCGTCACCGGCCTGCTGTCCGGCAGCGATATCGATGCCGGGTGGAGCATGCTGCTGTGGCAGCCGATCCTCGCGGCCGCGCTGTACCCGTTCATTGGCGGCGTGATGCGTCTGGCGCTGCGGCGCGCAGCCAACCAGCCGGTCGGACTCGAGCACCTGCTCGACGACGCACCCCAGCTCGGCCAGATCGCGCTGCTCGGTGCGCTCGTGAGTCTCGCGACGCTGATCGGCTTCACGTTGTTCGTGTTGCCCGGCATTTATCTGTCGGTCGCGTTCATGTTCGCGCTGCCGCTGGTGCTGGAACGCAGGCTCGATGCCGTCGCGGCGATGCGTCTGTCGCTCGAGACCGTGCATCGCCACTGGTTTCGCTACGCGGCACTGCTGTTCGTGCTCGGCTTCGTGCTCGCGCTGGGCGCGTTCACGGTGATCGGGCTGATCTGGGCCCTGCCGGTCACTGCGATTGCGCTGGCGCTCGTCTACCGTCAAGTGTTCGGTCCCGGGGAGCTTTCTCATGCATGAGTGCTGGCGTCGTGCGACAGGCATCGCGACCGCGCTGCTGCTGGCCTGGCTGTCCGGCGCCGTGACGGCCGCGCCCGAAGCACCCGCCCTGACCCCGCTCGAATACACCGTGCTGTCACAGGTGATAGGTCACGGCCTGCCGCCGGATACCACGGCGATCGTGATCAGCGATCTCACGACCGGCGATCCGAACTCGCTGGTGCCGGCCGACGCGGATCTCGAAGTGCTCGCCAAGCGACTCGACACGACCCCGGGCCTGCTCGCGGGCTGGGCCGGGCTCAATCAGCAGCAGAGTCCGCTCGAGAAGAAGCTGGCGCTGACCGCCAGCTACGAGCTGCTCCCGGAAGCCCTGCGCGCCAAGATCTTCGCCGGGGAGGATCCCGCCACGGGCTGGGCGCGCTTCCACAAGCGCTTTCCGCGCGCGCCGGGCCTGTTGCGCGTGTCGCGGGTCGCCATCGACGACACCGAGCAGAGCGCCCTGGTCTACGTCGAATTCGCGTGCGGCCCGGAGTGTGGCACCGGACGCCTGATCAGGCTGGCCCGGGCGGGCGATGCGTGGCAGGTGCAGAGCGGCGAACTCGTCTGGGTCGCGGGGAGCTGACGATGCAGACGATGCGCAAACTGGCGGTGTTCTGCGGCGCTCGCCACGGCCTGCGATCCAGCTATACCGACACCGCCCGCGAGTTCGGCAGGCTGCTCGCGCAGACCGGTTGCGGGCTCGTGTACGGCGCCGGCCGCGTGGGCCTGATGGGCGAAGTGGCGCAGGCCTGCCTCGATCACGGCGGACACGTCACCGGCGTCATCCCCCGCTTCCTGAATTCGCAGGAACTGCTGCACCCGGATCTGCAGAGCTGCCACACGACAACGAACCTGTTCGAGCGCAAGTCGATGATGATGGACATCGCCGACGGCTTCCTCGCGCTGCCGGGCGGGATCGGCACTTACGACGAGCTGCTCGAAGTGATGGCCTGGCGTCAGCTGCATCAGCTGGACAAGCCCATCGCGCTGCTCGATGTCGACGGCTATTTCCAGCCCTGGCTCGCCGCGCTCGCGCACGCCGCCGCGGAGGGCTTCGTCGAGCCCTTCGAAATCGAGCGCCTGATCGTCGATCCGCGGCCCGCAGTCGTGCTCGACGCGCTGCTGGGTGCGGTCGACGCGAGCCGCGCGCGCGGCGCAGGGCGGCCGGCATGAACGGTCTGCGCGCGGTCGTCTTCGACATGGACGGCGTGCTGATCGACTCGGAGCCCGTCATCCGCCGCGCCGCGCAGCTCGCCGGTGAGGAGTTCGGCCATGTCCTCAGCGACAGTCTTTATGCCGATCTGCTGGGTCTGCCGGGCGCACAGGTCGAGGCGATGCTGCTGAGCGTGTTCGGTGCGGACTTCCCGCTCGCCGACTACCGCCGAAGTTTCGAGCGCCTGTATCGCGAAGACGTCGCCGCGAATGGCATCCGCAGCAAGCCCGGTGTGCCCGAACTGCTGGAGGCGTTGACCGCACGCGAAGTGCCGGTGGCGGTGGCCACCTCCACGCGCAGCGGTCATGCGCAGGCGGCGCTCGAGGCGGCGGGCCTGCTGCGCTATCTGCCGATCTGCGTCACCGGCGATCAGGTCACGTCCGGCAAACCGGCGCCCGACATCTTCCTGCGCGCAGCCAGCAGCATCGGCATCGAGGCCGCGCATTGCATCGCCATCGAAGATTCCGAAGTCGGCGCGCGCGCGGCGGTCAGCGCCGGCATGTGGACACTGATGGTCCCCGACCTGAAACCGCCGAGTCCCGAACTCGCCGTCATGGTGCGTGAAATCCTGCCGACGATGCCGGCGGCCGCGCGCCGCGTCAGAACCCTGTTGAACCTGGACCCGACACCATGAAAAGAACCGCATTCATCGTCCGCCTGCTGCTGCCACTGTCGCTGCTGTCCATCGCCGCGCCGCTCCCGGCGCAGAGCGCCGCGCCGGCACCGTCGGCCGCGCAGGCGGAGCCCGTCATCAGCGAAGCCGAAGCGCTGGCCGCCTGGCAGCGCTTCAAGGCAGCGCCGGCAGCGCAGCTCAAGGAAGCGCCGGTATTCCTGAAGTTCATGCAGGGCGGCGCGGTGCACACGGTCCTGAACAGCAATCTCCTGTTCTGGATGTACAACGACTATCCGCGGGAGGCGCAGGCCGTGCTCTACGCCGCGTACATGGGCGGCAACATGGAGTCGCAGCTCGTCACCCGCAAGCAGGGCGACGATCCGCAAGCCGGCATGAGTGCGGTGCTCGACGCCTACACACAACTCAAGGCGAGTGACGAGGCGCTGACGATCAAGCGCCTCGACGAACTCGTCCTCGCGCGGACCGAGGGCCGCTTCGCAGCGGCCGTCGACGAACTCGGCCAGGGCAAACCCTGAGCCGCGTTCGAATGACGAAGGCACCGCCCCGCAAAGCCGCGACGCGCGCCGGCCGGCCCGCGCCGGCCGACACGTTTTCGCGCAACACGCTCGCGCTGATCTACGACTTCGACGGCACGCTGACGCCGCAACCGATGCAGGAGTACACCGTGTTGCCACAGCTCGGCATCGCGGCCAACGACTTCTGGAACGAGGTCAATGCCGAAGTCAGGCGCACCGGCGGCGACAGCATCCTGACCTACATGCGGCTGCTGGTGGAAAAGATCGAAGCGAACAAGGCGCACGTGAGCCGGGCGTCGCTGCGACAACTCGCGCGCGGCATCCGTTACTTTCCGGGCGTGGAGTCGTGGTTCGAGCGCATCAACCGCTACGTCGGTGCGGCATCCGGTGGCGCGGTCAATGTGCGTCACTACATCATCTCGGCCGGCCTCGGCGAAATCCTCGAAGGCATCAGCATCAAGCAGCACTTCGAGCGCATCTACGCGTCGCAGTACTACTTCAATCATCACGAAGTCGCCTGTTTTCCGACGGTGGTGATCAATGACACCAGCAAGACACAGTACCTGTTCCGCATCAACAAGGGGCGCGAGGAAGCGCAGGAATCGATCAACGAATACATGCCCGAAGCCGCGCGCCCGATTCCGTTCGGCCACATGCTGTACATCGGCGACGGCCTGACCGATGTGCCGTGCATGACGGTCACCAAGAACAACGGCGGCTTCGCCGTCGCCGTGCACAATCCGCGCGTGGCCAGGTCGATCGAAACCTGCCGCTCGCTCGCACTCGCCAACCGTATCGACTATTTCGCGGCCGCCGACTATCGTGCCGGCAAGCCGCTCGAGAAGCGTGTGCGGACGATTCTCGACATCATCATCGCGCGCATCCTGTTCGAGCGCGAGAAACACGCTTTCCAGCGCGAACTGTCCGACGACTGAGCGCGCGCTGAGCAACAAGGATTCCGCCCATGACCGCCGTGACTTTTCTGGCCCGACTCACCACCGTCGCCACGCTCTGCGCCCTGCTCGGCGCCTGCAAGGCGCCCGATTTGAAGCCTGATTTTCTCGACCGCAAGAAAGAGGAAGCGGTGATCGTGCAACCGGCCGCGGTCGTCGACCCGTCGCTGACGCCCCGCGAACTGCTGACCGCGCGTCTCGTCAATGCCCGCGACGCCGACGAGGCAATCCCGGGCCTCACCGTCGGCAAGATGATCGAGTTCGCCGATCGCTACCTCGCCTGCGACTGCGCCGAAATGCGCTTCGCCAAAGCCTGGCAGCGCTACGACGGCGGCTATGTGCTGGTGACGAACGCCGGCCAGGTGCGACCGCTTGATTTCGTCTGCAGCGGTCCGGCGGAAGGACTCGAATGCTACCTGCGCGAGATCGATCGCGGTCCGCAGACCGGCGGATTGCGCGATCGCTTCATGTCCGGCGGCGACTTCGTGCGCTTCATGTACGAGAGCGGATCGAAGTGCGAACGCACCGAGCCCTGCCCGACAGCCGTGAGCACGGTGCCGGCTGCCGCGCCGGCCGAGGATTGAACGGGACGGATCCGGCCGCGCCGGGAGATCTGAAGCGCGTCGCAGGCCACGACCGGACCTGTGGCCGTCGTTGAAGAGCCTCCTGGTCCGGGCCACGTCGCCATCGTCCCCTTGCACCCGCCAGGCCGCCGCGCGCGACGCAGGCCCGGCGTACCCTTGAATCACTGAGCCCCCGAGGAGACCGAACCTGATGACCGCCGCCCCGAACGACCAGGATGTCGCGCAGTTCACCGCCGCCGTGGCGATCGCCAACATCCCCACGCTGCTGATGACGCTCGTGCAGATGACCGGTGAGCGCAAATGGCTGGAAGCTCCCTACCGTCCTGGCCGCACCGTCGGCCTCGGCGACAACGACACCGGTGGTCTGCCCGACGATATCCAGCAGCAGATCCGGGATGCCGCCCTGGACGCCATCCTCGAATGGCGCGCCGGCAAGCCGCTGGCCATTGCCGAACCGGGTCCGGCACTGCTGGTCGAGATGCTGTCGGTCGCGATGGGGGAGGACATTCCCGCCAAGTACGGTCGCTTCACGGCTGAACTGTTCGGTCATCGCCCGGTGAGCACGGACAGAATCGAAGTGCCCGCCGACTTCCATGTCGTGGTGATCGGCGCCGGCGTGTCGGGACTGTGCACAGGCGTCAACCTGAAGGGTGTCGGCGTGCCGTTCACGATTCTCGAGAAGAACGACACCGTCGGTGGCGTGTGGCGTGAGAACCATTATCCGGGCGCTGGCGTCGATACGCCGAATCATCTCTATTCGTTTTCGTTCGCCCAGTACGACTGGCCGATGTACTTCGCGTTGCGCGACGATCTCCACCGGTACCTCGAGCACATCGCCACCGAATTCGACCTGCGCCCGAATATCCGCCTCGGCACACGCGTCGACAGCGCAGTCTACGACGAGATCAGTCAGAGGTGGACGGTCAGCTTCACCCGTTCCGACGGCAGCCAGGGCAGCCTCGTCGCGAACGTGGTGATCAGCGCGGCCGGCATTTTCAACCCGCCGGTGTGGCCGAACATCGAAGGGCTGAAGACATTCGAAGGACCCTGCTTCCACACGGCGGAGTGGCGTGACGACGTCGTGCTCGCCGGCAAGCGCGTCGGCATCATCGGCAACGGCGCGAGCTGCATGCAGATCGGTCCTGAGATCCAGCACACGGTAGCGTCGCTGACCATCTTCCAGCGTTCGCCGCACTGGGCCGCGCCGTTTCCACAGTTTCGCAAGCAGGTCCCTGATGCGCTGCGCTTCCTGTTTCGCGAAGTGCCGCTCTACCAGGCCTGGTACCGCGCCAAGCTCGGCTGGACGTTCAACGATCGCGTGCACTCGACCCTGCAAAAGGATCCCGACTGGCCGCACCCGGAGCGCGCGCTGAATGCGACCAACGACGCGCACCGCGCCTACTACACGCGCTACCTGAAGGAAGAACTCGGCGATCGCCAGGATCTGATCGACAAGGTGTTGCCCACCTACCCGCCGTTCGGGAAGCGCATGCTGATGGACAACGGCTGGTATCGCATGCTGCGCAACCCCAAGGTGCACCTGGTCGACGAGCGCATCGATCACGTCGATGCCCGCGCCGTGCACACGGCTGACGGCACCGCGCACGAGGTCGACGTGCTGGTGATTGCGACCGGCTTCGACGTGCTGAACTTCATCAACACCTACGAAGTCGTCGGGCGGGGCGGCAGGACGCTCCGCGAAGCCTGGGAAGGTGACAATGCGAAGGCCTACCTTGGCACCGTGGTGCCGGGCTTTCCCAACTTCTTCACGCTCTATGGCCCGAACCTCCAGCCCGGCCACGGCGGCAGCCTCATCGTCGTGGTCGAAATGCAGGTGCGTTTCATCCTGGACGTGCTGCGCCAGATGGCGAGCGCCGGCGCCGGCGCCGTCGACTGCAAGCCGGAGGTGTTCGAGGATTACAACCGCAAGGTCGACGAGGCGCATGCCAACATGGTGTGGTCACATCCCGGCATGACCACCTACTACCGCAACGCACGCGGCCGCATCGTGGTCAATGGCCCATTCCTCAACGTCGATTTCTACGAGATGACGCGCCAGGCCAGGCTGGGCGATTTCAGCGTCGAGCCGCGCACCGGTTGACGCAGACCGACGATATTCTCCCGCTGTCGCGCGTGCCGCCCGATCACCGGGCGGCAGGCCGCATCCGTCGCTGCAACAGCCTCGACGCGCCCACGCTCGGTGCGTTCGAAGCACCGACAGACTGGAAGTGAGGCACCGCGGGGCCGTCGCAACCGATGCAGATGGCGTGGCGCAACCTGTGGTCGGCACTACCCTCCATGCCCCTCACCGCGGCCGACCACTGCGGCCCGTCCGCCATGCCTCGCCGTTGGTCATGGAACCCGTCCGTCATCCGGCATGCGGCACGTCACCCTTGGCGCGCTCAGCCCAGGTGCGCGAGGACCTTGGAGTCCAGCAGCAACTGCAAGGTATAGCGCACGCCGAACCCGGTTTCGTCGGTCGCAATGTGGGCCAGTCCGCCCTTGCGGTTCGCGGCGGCGAGGTCCAGGTGGACCCACGGCGTGTCGTTCTGCACGAACCGGCTCAGGAAACGCGCGGCCAGGATGTGATCGGCTTCGCCGTCGAGCGCGCACTGCCGGATGTCGGCAACCTGGCTCTCGAGCGCCTTGTCATAGTCGGCATCGAAGGGAAACGGCCAGACGCGTTCGCCGCTCGCCTGGCCTGCCGCCGTCAGCAGTGGCACGAGCGCCGGGCGATTCGTGAACACCGCGCTGTAGCTCTTGCCGAGGGAGTAGATGCAGGCACCCGTCAAGGTTGCGTAATCGATCGCGAGCGCCGGCTTGCCGGCCGTGGCGAGCAGCAGCGTGTCGGCGAGCACCATGCGCCCTTCGGCATCCGTGTGCACCACTTCGATGCTGGTGCCGTCGGCGGCGCGCACGATGTCGTTTGGTTGATAGGCGTCCGGGCCGATGTGGTTCGCCGCGAGTGCGAGCCACGCGTCGACCGCGAACGGGACCTTCAGGGCCTGCAGCGCCAGCAGCGTGCCGAGCGCAACCGCGCTGCCCGTCATGTCCTGATGCATGCCGAACATGTGGCGGGCCGTCTTCACGTTGACACCACCCGTGTCGTAGCAGAGCCCCTTGCCGACCAGGGCCACGCGCGGCACGTCGCGTCGCGCACCGGGTGGGCGATAGCCGAGATGCACGATGCCGGCGTCCTTGGCCGTACTGCCCTGTACCACGGCGAGAAACGCGCCGGCACCGCGCCGCTTCAGCGCAGCGATGTCGTGGAAGTCGTAACGCAGGCCGCGATCGACGGCGAGCGTCGCCACGCGCTCTCGATACGCGCCCGGCGTCAGCTCGTTGGGCGGCAGCGCGGCGAGCTGGCGCGCGAACCCATTGCCTTCGGCCTCGGCACGCACGCGAGGGCCGTCAATCGCCGCACCGGGGCCGGCGAAGCGCACGCGGCCGAGCTTCGAGGGCGGTGGCGGCGCGCGTTTGGCCACCGGCATCGCGACGCTGCGCGCGAGTGCGGCAGCCGCCAGCGCTTCGCAGGCGTCGGCCGCGAGCTGGCGACCGCAGCCGTGCAGGCTCACCAGCAGTTCCTTGGGGTTGTTCTCGAGCGCCAGCTCGACTGCGCGCCGCGCTGCGCCGAGCAGTTCGAACGGCGTGGATGGCGCCGCCAGCGGCAGGTGCACGGCACGCGTCGAGCGGCGATTCGGCAGGTCGGTCGCCCACGCCTCGTTGACGGCTGTGGCGAGCTGCCGGACATGCCGCACGCCGAGCGCCTTGCCGTGGGGCACATCGCGCCAGCGGGGCTTTTCGGGTGTCACCACGATCCAGGCCGTGGACGCATCGACCTGGGCTTCGCTGACCGGGGATTCGCTCGCCTGCAGATCGGTGGCAATCATCTGGGGTGTCCGTTGGCTGGGCAGGAAGGGCGCTGCTGCTAAAGTTAGCAGCGATGCGGACCGTTATGACGACAGGACAGCCATCCGCGCGTGGCACGAGGTTGGCCCGGCCGACACGGCAGCCCACGCCGAGTACGGTACACTAGGCTGCATTGGATCTGCGTTGCGGCCGCGCCATTCGCCGTGCCCTCCCGTCGAGTGGAAGGGCCGGCCTACCAGTTGGAGATTCGAGCGCCTATGTCGACACCCGTCAATTCCGATCTGGACCCCATCGAAACCCGCGAGTGGGTGGAAGCGCTCGAAGCCGTGGTCGAAACCGAGGGCATCGAGCGCGCACATTTCCTGCTCGAAAGCCTGATCGACAAGGCCCGCCGCTCCGGCGCCGATCTGCCCTACTCGGCTAACACTTCCTACCTCAACACGATCCCGCCGCATCGCGAGCAGTACACGCCCGGCGATCCCGCGCTCGAATGGCGCCTGCGGTCGATCACGCGCTGGAATGCGATGGCCATGGTGGTCAAGGCGAATCGCAAGAACAGTGAACTGGGCGGGCATATTGCGAGCTACGCATCGGCCGCCACGCTGTACGAAGTCGGCTACAACCATTTCTGGCATGCGCCGAGCGCGGAGCACGGTGGCGACTTGATCTACATGCAGGGCCACTCGGCGCCCGGCATCTATGCGCGCGCCTACCTGCTCGGCCTCATCAGCGAAGAGCAGCTCGACAATTTCCGTCAGGACGTCGACGGCAAGGGCCTGACGTCCTATCCGCATCCGTGGCTGATGCCGGATTTCTGGCAGTTTCCGACCGTCTCGATGGGCTTGGGCCCAATCATGGCCATCTACCAGGCGCGCTTCATGCGCTACCTCCACAACCGGGGCCTCGTCGACACGGCGAAGCGCAAGGTGTGGGCGTTCATGGGCGACGGCGAGATGGACGAACCCGAATCCTTCGGCGCTGCCTCGCTCGCCTCGCGCGAGAAGCTCGACAACCTCGTGTTCGTCATCAACTGCAACCTGCAGCGGCTCGACGGCCCGGTGCGCGGCAACGGCAAGATCATCCAGGAACTCGAGTCCGACTTCCGCGGCGCCGGCTGGAACGTGATCAAGGTGATCTGGGGCGCGGCCTGGGATCCGCTGCTCGCGCGTGACGCCAAGGGCCTGCTGCTGCAGCGCATGGAAGAAGTCGTCGACGGCGAGTACCAGGCGATGAAGGCGCACAACGGCGCCTATGTCCGCGAGCATTTCTTCGGCAAGTATCCGGAACTGAAGGCGCTCGTCGCGAGCATGAGCGACGACGACATCTGGCGCCTGAACCGCGGCGGTCACGATCCGCACAAGGTCTATGCCGCCTACGCGAAGGCGATGGAACAGAACGGCAAGCCGACGGTGATCCTGTGCAAGACCGTCAAGGGCTACGGCATGGGCGAGGCCGGCGAAGGCAAGATGGTCACGCACCAGCAGAAGAAGATGGGCGAGGAATCGCTGCGCGAATTCCGCGATCGCTTCGACATCCCGATCTCCGACGCCGACATTGCGCAGGCGCCATTCTATCGGCCGCCCGAAGACAGCCCGGAAATGAAATACCTGCGCGAGCGCACGGCCGCGATGGGCGGCTTCCTGCCGCAGCGCAAGCGCACGGCCGAACCGCTGAAGATTCCCGACATTTCGATGTTCGACGCGATGCTGAAAGGTACGGCCGATCGCGACATCTCGACGACGATGGCCTTCGTGCGCCTGCTCGCGGCGATGACGCGCGACAAGCAGATCGGTCCGCGCGTCGTGCCGATCGTGCCCGACGAAGCCCGCACCTTCGGCATGGAAGGCATGTTCCGCCAGCTCGGCATCTATTCGTCGGTCGGGCAGCTCTACGAGCCGGTCGACCACGACGAAGTGATGTACTACCGCGAGGACATCAAGGGCCAGATCCTCGAGGAGGGCATCAACGAAGCGGGCGCGATGTGCTCGTGGATCGCGGCGGCGACGTCCTACGCGAACCATCACCTGCAGATGATCCCGTTTTTCATCTTCTATTCGATGTTCGGTTTCCAGCGCGTCGGCGATCTGGTCTGGGCCGCCGGCGACATGCAGGCCCGAGGCTTCCTGCTCGGCGGCACCTCCGGCCGCACGACACTGGCCGGCGAAGGCCTGCAGCACCAGGACGGCCACAGCCACCTGCTGGCGTCGACGATTCCGAACTGCGTGTCCTATGACCCGACCTTCGCCTACGAACTGGCGGTGATCGTGCACGACGGCATGAAACGCATGTTCGAGCGCCAGGAGAACGTGTTCTATTACATCACCGTGATGAACGAGAACTACGTCCATCCGGCGCTGCCGGCGGGTGTCGAAGAGGGCATCGTGCGCGGCATGTATCGCTTCCAGGAGCGCAAGGGCGCCAGGATCCAGCTGCTCGGCAGCGGTTCTATCCTGCGCGAAGTGATCGCCGCCGGCGAATTGCTGGAGACGGATTTCAAGATCGCGGCGAACGTGTGGAGCGCGACGAGTTTCAACGAGCTGCGTCGCGACGGCCTGGCCTGCGAACGCTGGAACATGCTGCATCCGGAAGCAGCGCCGAAGAAAGCCTATGTCACGCAGCTGCTCGAAGGCGAGACGGGTCCCGTCGTCGCTGCGACGGACTACATGAAAGCCTATGCCGACCAGGTACGTGAATTCGTGCCGGCGCGTTATCGAGTACTCGGCACCGACGGTTTCGGCCGGTCGGATTCACGCAAGAAGCTGCGCGAGTTCTTCGAGGTCAACCGGTACTACATCGTCGTCGCGGCGCTGAAGGCGCTGGCCGACGAAGGCAAGGTGAAACCGGCGCGCGTCGCGGAAGCGATTGCGAAGTACGGCATCGATCCCGAGAAGCCCAACCCCGTCACGGTCTGAGCGCAGCGAGTCCCGCATGGAAATCGAAGTCCTGGTTCCGGATATCGGCGATTTTGACGCCGTCGACGTCATCGACATCCTCGTCAAGCCGGGCGACGTGGTCGCGCCCGAGGATCCGCTCATCACGCTGGAGAGCGACAAGGCGACGATGGACATTCCGGCGCCGCGCGGCGGCCGGATTGCCACCATCGGCGTGAAAGTCGGCGACAAGGTCGCCGAAGGCGCGCGCATCCTGACACTGAGTTTCGAAGACGCCGCGCCCGCGCCGGCCGCGGCCCCGGAGGCAGCAGCGCCCGCGCCGGCACCTGCCCCGGTGGCCGCCACAGCGCCCGCCGCCCCCGTTGCGCCGACGCCGGCACCGGCCGCCACGCCGGCCAGGACGGTGAGCGCAATGCGCGAAGTCCGTGTACCCGATCTCGGTGACTTCCCGGAAGTCGACGTGATCGAAATCCTGGTCAAGCCCGGCGATGTCGTCAGCGCCGAGTCGCCGCTGCTGACCCTCGAAAGCGACAAGGCCACGATGGACATTCCCGCGCCCTTTGCCGGCACGGTGTCGCGCGTGCTGGTCAAAACCGGCGACAAGGTGTCGACCGGCACCCTCATCATCGAGTTGCAGGGCGACGCGCCGGCGACGGACGCCGCGCCGGCACCGGCGGCGAGCCCCACCGCCGCGCCGACGGCGGCGCCGAAACCGACGCCGACACAGCCCGCGCCGGCGGTTGCGCCCCCCGCGGCGAGTGCCGGGGCCCACGTCTATGCGAGCCCGGCGATGCGTCGCCTCGCGCGCGAACTCGGCGTCGATCTGCGCGAGGTCAAGGGCAGCGGCCGCAAGCAGCGCGTGCAGCGCGAGGACGTCGTCGCGCACGTGAAGCAGGCGATGGAGAGCCGGCGCAGCGGGGGCGGCAGCAGCGGATTCGCGCTACCCGATGCACCGGTTGTCGACTTCAGCAAGTTCGGCGCCACCGACACGCAGCCGCTGAACAAGATTCGCCGCGCGACGGGCCAGAATCTGCATCGCAGCTGGATCACGATTCCGCACGTCACGCAGTTCGATGAAGCGGACATCACCGAGCTCGAAGCGTTCCGCAAGGCAAAGGCCGCGGCAGCCGAAGCGGCCGGCACCAAGCTGACGATCGTCGCCTTCCTCGTGAAGGCCGTCGCCGCGGCGCTGGTGAAGTTTCCCGATTTCAATGCATCCCTGTCGCCGGACGGCGAGTCGCTGATCTACAAGCAGTACTTCAACATCGGCGTTGCCGCGAACACGCCGCGCGGGCTCGTGGTGCCGGTGCTGAAGGGTGTCGAGGGCAAGGGCATCTTCGACATCGCGCGCGACGTGCGCGCGCTCGGCATGAAGGCGCGCGACGGCAAACTCGCGCCGGCCGACATGCAGGGCGGCTGCTTCACGATCTCGAGCCTCGGCGGGGTCAGCGGCACGGCGTTCACGCCGATCATCAATCCGCCGGAGGTCGCGATTCTCGGCGTGTCACCGGCCGCGATGAAGCCGGTGTGGCTCAACGGCGCGTTCGAGCCGCGGCTGATGCTGCCGCTGTCACTGTCGTACGACCATCGCGTGATCGATGGCGTTGCCGCCGCCGAATTCACGCGTTACCTCGGCGAGGTGCTCGGCGATATCCGCGACCTGCTGCTGTAGCCGCCGATGGCGGCACCGCAGGCGCGCTTTTCCATCTGTCTCGTCGAAGACGCGCAGTCGCGTCTGCTGTTTCTGCACCGCGCTGCCGACCGCCCGCTCGGTCCCTGCAAATGGGGCTTTCCGGCCGGCCACATCGAAGACGGCGAATCGCCCGAAGCCTGCGCGCGACGCGAAATGCGCGAGGAGATCGGCGACTCGCACACGGTCACCGAGCTCGCGCGCCTCGGCCCGCTGCGCGACACGCTGTTCGGCGGTATCTACGAACTCCATCTGTTCCACTACCGCTGGCTGGGCGGGCAGGTACAGCTCAATGATGAACACACCGACTATGCGTGGCTCGCTGCCGGCGAACACCTTGCCCTGCCGGTGATGGACGGCATCGACGAGGACATTCGTCTGATGCGGGTGTGGCCGCTCGCGATGCTGAACCGCGCCAAGCTGTCGCCGCCCCTGAGGGCCGCCGAATGAGCGGCAGCGTCGAACTGGTGTATGACAGCGTCGGCGACGGCCCGCCGTTGCTGATCCTGCACGGCCTGTTCGGCTGGGCCCGCAACTGGCAGAGCGTCGCGCGCACGCTTGCCGGGCGCTATCGGGTGCTGACGGTCGATTTGCGCAACCATGGCCGTTCGCCGCACACGGCCGACATGGACTACACGCTGATGGCGGCGGACGTGGCCGCGCTGATCGACACCGAAGGTCTCGGACCGGTCACGCTGATCGGCCACAGCATGGGTGGCAAGACCGCGATGACGCTCGCGCTGAGCGAACCCGCGCGCGTCGACCGGCTGATCGTCGTCGACATCGCGGCAATTGCGACCGCTGACCAGCACACGCCGATCATCGACGCGATGCTCGCGCTGCCACTTGCCGAGGTGCGCCGCCGACAGCAGGCCGAGGAGCTGCTGCAGGCCGGCGTGCCCGATCGCGAGATTCGGCTGTTCCTGCTGCAGAACTTCCTGCCGGGCGCGGACGCCGGCGCCTGGCGCTTCAACCTGGCCGGCCTGCGCGCGGCGATGCCAGCCCTGATCGCCGGCCTCCCCGTCCCTCCGGACGCCCGCTACGACGGTCCGGTGCACGTCATCCGCGGTGCGCGCTCCGATCGCGTGACGGCCGAGACGCTGGCACACATGAAACCCGCATTCCCCCGCCTCTGCCTGCACACCGTCACCAACGCCGGCCACTGGCCGCACGCGGAAGCGCCGGCAGAGTTCATGCTGGCGCTGGAAGACAGTCTGGCCGTCTGAGGCCTGAAGTGAGCACCCGCGTGGGCGGTCGCTCCAGCCGGCAGCAGTGCTCGCGGTCAGGGTTGAATTGAATCCGGCCACCGAGAACACCGAGAAAAAGATGAAGAGGGATGGGTCGCCGGCCTCCCTTTGTCCTATGTCCTCGTCCCTCGGTGTTCTCGGTGTTCTCGGTGGCCATCCTCCCCGTTTGCCTCGCCGCCCCGCTCTCGGCACAATGCGCCCCTCCCCGCAACGCAGCGTGAATCCCCATGGCCAAAACCTCCGTCAAGAAAGTCGTGCTCGCCTATTCCGGCGGCCTGGACACCTCTGTCATCCTCAAATGGCTGCAGGAAACCTATCACTGCGAAATCGTCACCTTCACCGCCGACATCGGCCAGGGTGAGGAACTCGAACCGGCGCGCCGCAAGGCCGAGCTGATGGGGGTCAAGGAAATCTTCATCGACGACCTGCGCGAAGAATTCGTGCGCGATTTCGTGTTCCCGATGTTCCGTTCGAACGCGATCTACGAAGGCGAGTACCTGCTCGGCACGTCGATTGCGCGCCCGCTGATCGCCAAGCGCCTCGTCGAAATCGTGCGCATGACCGGAGCGGATGCGATTTCCCACGGCGCCACCGGCAAGGGCAATGACCAGGTGCGCTTCGAACTCGGTGCCTACGCGCTGATGCCCGACATCCGCGTGATCGCGCCTTGGCGCGAATGGGACCTGACCTCGCGCGAAACGCTGCTCGCCTATGCCAGGCAGCACAGCATCCCGATCGAATACCAGACCGGCACGAAGTCCCCGTACTCGATGGACGCGAATCTCCTGCACATCTCCTATGAAGGCGGCGTGCTCGAAGATCCGTGGACGCCGGCCGAAGACGCGATGTGGCGCTGGAGCGTGTCGCCGGAAGCGGCGCCGGACAAGGCGACGATGCTCGACATCGAATTCGAACAGGGCGACCCCGTCGCGCTCGACGGCAAGCGCCTGTCGCCGGCCACGCTGCTCGAGACCCTGAACAAGATCGGCGGCGCCAACGGCGTCGGCCGGCTCGACCTCGTCGAGAACCGCTACGTCGGCATGAAGTCGCGCGGCTGCTATGAAACGCCGGGCGGCACGATCCTGCTGCGCGCGCACCGCGCGATCGAGTCGATCACGCTCGATCGCGAAGTCGCGCATCTGAAGGACGACCTGATGGCGCGCTATGCGTCGCTGGTCTACAACGGCTACTGGTGGAGCCCCGAGCGGCTGATGCTGCAGAAGATGATCGACGAGTCGCAGCAGCGCGTAAACGGCGTCGTGCGCGTGAAACTCTACAAGGGCAACGTGATCGTCGTCGGTCGCAAGTCCGAGCACGACAGCCTGTTCGACAGCGTGCTCGCGACTTTCGAAGACGACGCCGGCAGCTACAACCAGGCCGATGCCGCCGGCTTCATCCGTCTGAACGCGCTGCGCATGCGCGTCGGCGCGAAGCGCGACAGCCGCGGCTGATACTCTCCCGCCCGCTGCGCCGGCCATGGCACAGCGGGCGGGCACTGCTGCCGGTCCGCCCGGCGGCTTCCCGTCCGGGCGTCCCATCCTGTGACGGCCGTCACACAGTCCCTCGAGTTCACATTTGTTTTCGCGATTACCCTAGCCTTCTGCGGGCGCGTCGGGATTCGCGCCGTCATTCATGAACGCTGCACAAGGGAATGCTGCATGGGACCATTCGTCGAACCTGCGACGATACCGGTCGTCGCGACGGACGCGCGAGCCGCCGCCGGCAACAATGCGCCGGGCGAACGCCTGACGGCGCCGGTCTGGCTGCTGTTCAACGCCGTCTGCGCGCTGTTCGTCATCGTGCCAGCCTGGAATACCCAGTCGCCCGCCCTGCTGCTGGGCTGGCTGACCTGCGTCTCACTGAATCTGGTCGGCACCTGCTACGGGCTACGCTGGCTCGCGCCGGGCGACAGCGCCACGTGGTCACCCGGACTCGCCGCGGTGCTCGGGCTCGTGTGGGGAATCGGCACGGCTGTCATTGCGGCAGGGCTCGCGCTGCCCGCGGCGCTGGTCGTGCTGCTGGGCGGCGTGGCCGCCATCGGCGCGACGGTGCCCCTGATTGCGAATTCCGCCGCCGGGTGGCTGACGCTGCTCGGTGGCTTCTTCGGCCCCACGCTGTGGCTGCTCGCGGCGCGCGATCCAGGCCTGGCCGCCGTGTGGGCCGGCGCCGTGCTGCCGCTGCTTGCCATCTTTGCGCGACGGCAGCAACTGCTCGCCGCGCACGAAGCGATGCTCAGCAACGGTGTCGCCGGCCTGCACCGCGACGCCGCGCTGCACGGGCTTGCGGTGCCGGTCGATGCGCGCGATCCGCAGGCCTCGCGTGGCCGGCTGGCAGCGCTGCAGCAGGCGCTCGACGAAACGGTCCACGCGATGACGACGCTCGCGGCCGTGCCCGAAGGCCTGCTGCGCATCGATCGTGACGGCCGCATCACCTACCTGAACGGCGTCGCCGAAACGCTGACCGGTGTGCGCCTCGGTGCGGCGCTCGGCCAGCCGGTACAGGGAGTGTTGAAGCTCGCGGCGCCTGGCTGCGACAAGCTGACCGCCGAGATGATCGAGCAGTGCTTTGCGAGCGGCCTCCTGCAACGCAGCCCGGCGCTGGCCAGCCTGCGGCGGCACGACGGCTTCGTGTATGGCATCGAGTGCGTGGTGTCTGCCGTACGCGATACGGATCGCCGCATCGATGGCCTCGTGTTCCTGATCCGCGACGTCACCGCGCGACGCGAGGAAGCGCAGCTGTTGAACTGGCGCGCGACGCACGACAGCCTGACCGCGCTCGCCACCCGCACCACCTTCGAAGAGCAGATCGCGCGCCTGCTCGCCAGCGACGATGCCCCGCGCCGCCACACGCTGTGCGTGATCGATCTCGACGATTTCACCGGACTCGACGAACAGCTCGGCATGCCGGCCGGCGATCGCATGCTGCGCGAAATCGCGACGGTCCTGCGCGCTGGCGTGCGCAACCCGGATCTGCTGGCGCGCTCGGGCGAAGACGAGTTCGCGGTACTGCTGTACGACTGCGCGCTCGACAAGGCCGTCCTCGCCGCCGACGAACTGCGCGCCGCCATCGAACAGCATCGGGTGGCCTGGAGTGGCGCGGAAGTCGCGACGCGCGCGAGCATCGGGCTGGTCGAAATCGGACGCGGTATGTCGGCAGCCGCCGCGCTGGCCCTTGCCAAGCAGGCCTGCGTGCACGCCAAGCGCGCCGGTGGCAATCGCCTGCGGGTGAGCCAGCGCAGCACCACCGACTCTGCGCCCCGTGCCGATGTCGGCGGCGTCGAGCGCGCGGTGCGCGACGCGCTCGGACAACGAACCTGCCGGCCCGCCCTGCTGCCGGCGCTGCCGCTCGATGCACAGGCGCTGCAACCAAGCTACGGCGAACTCGTCCTGCAACTGCCGCCCGATGCGGACCGACGGCCCGTGACCATCCGTGCCCACCAGTCGCCGCCGCGTCTTGCCGTGCGCCTCGACCGCGAACTGACGCGTGCTGCCCTCGAGGCCCTGCGACGCGCTGATCCGGCGCTGGCCTCACGCGACATCATCGCCGTCGACGTATCCGCGGCGTCGCTCGTCGACGCCGCATTCACCACGTTCGTGCTCGAAGGTCTCGCCGGTGCACCGCCGCTGGCGCATCGTCTGTGCTTCGAAATTGCCGCGTCGCTGGCGACGGACAGCCTTGATCGGTGTGCGAACTTCGTCGCCGCGGTGCGCGACGCCGGCTGCCTGGTCACGCTCGACGGCTTCGGCACCGGCAGCCACTCGTTCCAGCTGCTGAAACGCCTGCGACCGGACTTCGTGAAGATCGACGAGGAATTCGTGCGCCGGCTCGGTGCCAACAGCGTCGATTACGAAATCGTGCTCGGCATGTCACGGGTCGCGAAGGCGCTCCAGATCAAGACGATCGCCGACGGGGTCAGCACACCCGCCGCGCGCGAACTGCTGCGGCGGATGGGCATCGACTTGATGCAGGGGCCGCTGCTCGCGGTGCCGGACCACGACGACGCCTGACGCGTACCGACACGCCCGAACCGGTAAGCTAAGGACCGGGGGTGTTCCTCACAGGCACTCAGGCAGCGCCGTCGGCCGCCACCCCATCCCCTGACGGCGGCGACCGCCGCGTGGCGCCGAGCAACAGGCCGCGCGCGCAGAGATCCTCGAGCAGCGCGCGACCGGCCTCGACGAGGCGCGCCGGTCGCGGGTGCGCCAACTCCGCGGCGATGTGCAACAGCAGCTCGCGCCCGCTGTGTGCCGCGTCGGTCGCCAACAGCTCGACGAGCCGCGCGCTGACTGCATTGAGCTTGAGGTAGCCGACTTTATCATCGCGATCGCGAAACACCACGAGATAGGTGGGCTCGGCCCCGGGCTCTGCGGGTAGCGCGTCCGGCGCGATGGTATGCACGGGATAGGCGTACGCCCGCGCACGCGCCAGCGGATTGAGCACCGGCACGTCCTCGAGCAGGTCCGCAGCGGGGTCGAGCGGGACGTCCGACAGTTCGCGCGGGTCCTGTGCGCATTCGAGCTCCAGCCACTCGTAATCGGCGAGTTCGGCCTGCCACGGCGGATCGTCCGCGTGTCCGCGCTCCTCTGTCAGGTAGATCGCGAACTCCCGCGGCAAGCGCGGGAACAGCGGCGTGCGCGACCGGTGTGTCGCATAGAACTCGCGCAACAGCCGCCGCCAGTCATCGTCGGCCGTCACCGCCCGGAGCACCGGAAAGCAGCTCGACAGCAATGAATGGATATTGTTGAAGAGCAGCCGCGCATAGACCGCGACACGCGCAGGGTCGACGTCGTCGGGCGGCGGGGCGTTCGCCGGGTCGCGCAGATGGGCGGTCAGACGGGCCTGCACGTCGGCGAATGACGGTCGCGCGTGCTTCACCCGCTCACGCGCCGCCGGCCGCGCTCGCCGGCGCGGCCCCGCGCTGCAGATTGCCCACGATCGCCAGTTCGCCGAGCAGATCGGGCAACGGCGGCAGATTGAAATCGCGTTCGAGCAGGGTCGGAAACACGCCGTGAATGGCATAGGCCTGCGCGAGCAATGCCCACACCGGGTCGACGACCGGCGCGCCGTGCGTATCGATGATCAAATCCTCGCCTTCGCGCTCGTGGCCGGCGACATGGCCGTAGGCAATGCGCGCCGTCGGCAACGCGCGCAGGAATTCGAGGGCGTCATAGCCGTGATTGACGCTGTTGACGAAAATATTGTTGACGTCGAGCAGCAGGTCGCAATCAGCTTCCTGCAGCACGGCCTTGAGAAAATCGATCTCCCGCATCTCGGCGCCGGGCGCGCAGTAATACGAGGCGTTTTCGATTGCGATGCGCTGCCCCAGCACATCCTGCACGCGGCGGATGCGCGCCGCGACATGCATGACCGCCTCGGCGGTGAACGGAATCGGCAGGAGGTCGTAGAGCTGGCCGTCGTCGGCGCAGAAGCTCAGATGTTCGCTATAGAGCACCGCGGAATGCTCGGCGAGAAACTGCTTCACGCGCCGCACGAACGGTTCGTCGAGCGGTGCCGTGCCGCCGAGATTCAGCGACAGGCCGTGGCACACCAGGGGGCAACGTTCGGTCAGGCTGCGGAAACGGCGGCCATGGCGGCCGCCGAGGTCGATCCAGTTGTCGGGTGCGACCTCGAGAAAGTCGACAGACTCGGGCCAGTCGGCTTCCAGCGCGGCCATCAGCCCGCGCCGCAGCCCCAGTCCCTTGCCGTGCAAGCGTCGTCGAGCGACCACCCGAGGCTCACCCGGTCAGATCAATTGCCGCACTTGCCTTCGGCGGACTTCTCGCCACCACAGGCGCCTTCAGCCTTTTTCTCCCCGCCGCACGCCCCTTCGGCAGCCTTCTCGCCGCCACAGGCGCCTTCGGCCTTTTTCTCCCCGCCGCACGCGCCCTCGGCAGCCTTCTCGCCGCCACAGCCGCCTTCGGCCGCGACCATGTAGCCGGCGTCGAACTGCGTCACGGCAAACGGATTGTCGAGCGCCTGCGCAACCGGCGAGACGGTCAGACTGACGGCGAATCCGGCACCCAGCGCTGCGGCAACGGTCTTCAGTTCGGTTTTCTTCTGCATCGATGTTTGCTCCTCAGTTTTAGCGAATGGAGACCGGGCTGCGCCCGGCATGGCACTTGTGCCGCGGGCCGATTCTGTCAGCACCGCGCTGAGCACCTGTCGGCAGGGCCATGGTGCCCAAGATAGGCGGCCGCGATGAACTGGCGATGAATGACCCTCTCCCGATACGTGCGTGGGCGCCGAAAGGATGCCCGCCTCGGCAATCAATCGGCGCGCGGCCGCAGATGCGGGAACAGGAGAACGTCCCGAATCGACGGCGAATCCGTCAGCAGCATCACCAGACGGTCGATGCCGATGCCCTCGCCCGCCGTCGGCGGCAGACCGAATTCCAGTGCCGTGATGTAGTCCTCGTCATAGTGCATCGCCTCGGCGTCACCGGCCGCCTTCGCGGCGACCTGGGCGCGGAAGCGCTCGGCCTGGTCTTCGGGGTCGTTCAACTCGGAGAAGCCGTTCGCGATCTCGCGCCCGGCGATCATCAACTCGAAGCGATCGGTGACGAAGGGATCTTCGTCGCTGCGGCGGGCGAGCGGCGAGACTTCGGCCGGGTACTGTGTGATGAACGTCGGTTCGATCAGCTTAGGCTCGACGGTCTTCTCGAAAATCTCGGTGAGGATCTTGCCGAGCCCGTAGGACGGCTCCACGTGCACGCGCAGCAGCCCGGCCAGCGCGCGGGCGCGCGTTTCGTCGGCGAGTTCCCCGGCCGTCACGCCCGGGTTGAACTCGAGGATCGATTCGCGCACGGTCAGGCGCCGGAACGGCTTGCCGAAATCGAAGCGGTGCCCCTGGTATTCAATCTCGGTGCTGCCGAGCACGGCCTGCGCGACCTCGCGCAGCATCAATTCCGACAGGTCCATCAGCTCGCGGTAATCGGCATACGCCGCGTAGAACTCGAGCATTGTGAACTCGGGGTTGTGCCGCGGCGACAGGCCCTCGTTGCGGAAATTTCGGTTGATCTCGAACACCCGCTCCATGCCGCCGACGACCAGCCGCTTCAGATACAGCTCCGGCGCAATGCGCAGGTACAGCTGCATGTCGAGCGCATTGTGGTGCGTTACGAAGGGCCGCGCGGCGGCCCCGCCGGGCACGGCCTGCATCATCGGGGTCTCGACTTCGAGAAAGCCCTGACCCTGCAGGAACTGGCGGATGAAGTCGATCACGCGTGAGCGGATGTGGAACACGCGGCGCGCATCGTCGTTGACGATCAGGTCGACGTAGCGCTGGCGGTAGCGCGTCTCGAGATCGGTGAGGCCATGCCACTTCTCGGGCAGCGGCCGCAGGGATTTCGTCAGCAGGCGCAGCTTCTGCACGTGCAGCGACAGTTCGCCGGTGCGCGTGCGGAACAGGATGCCCTCGGCACCGACGATGTCGCCGAGGTCGTAGCCTTTGAACTGATCGAACGCGTCTTCGCCGATTTCGTCGCGTTTCACGTACAGCTGGATCGAGCCCGACATGTCCTTGATGTGCGTGAACGCCGCCTTGCCCATGATGCGGCGGGTCATGATGCGGCCGGCGAGGCTGAAGCGCGGCGGATCCTGCTCGAGCACCTCGCCCGTCACATCGCCGAAGTCGCGGAGCAGGTCGGCGGCGAGTGCATTGCGGCGGAAGTCGTTCGGATAGGCGTTGCCCGTGGCGCGCAGCGCAGTGAGTTTCGCGCGCCGCTGCTCGATCAGCTGATCTTCGGTGCTGTGATGGCCTTCGCCGGATCGCTCATCAGTCATGGCTCATAGTCCCTGCTTCAGGCTGGCTTCGAGGAATTGATCGAGATCGCCATCGAGCACGGCCTGCGTGTTGCCGGTTTCGATGTTGGTGCGCAGATCCTTGATGCGCGACTGGTCCAGCACGTAGGAGCGAATCTGGTGGCCCCAGGCGATGTCGGTCTTCGCGTCTTCCTGCGCCTGCCGTTCGGCGGTGCGCTTGTTCATTTCCGATTCGTACATCTTCGCGCGCAGCAGCTTGTAGGCCATGTCGCGGTTCTTGTGCTGCGAACGCTCGTTCTGGCACTGCACAACGATGCCGGTCGGGATGTGCGTGATGCGGATGGCCGAGTCCGTCTTGTTGACGTGCTGGCCGCCCGCGCCGCTCGCGCGATAGGTGTCGATGCGCAGATCCGCCGGGTTGATGTCGATCTGGATGTCGTCGTCGACTTCCGGCGTGATGAACACCGCCGCGAAAGAGGTATGACGGCGATTGCCGGAGTCGAACGGTGACTTGCGCACCAGCCGGTGCACGCCGGTTTCGGTGCGCAGCCAGCCGTACGCATAGTCGCCACTGATGTGCACCGTGGCACTCTTGATGCCCGCGACTTCGCCCGGCGAGCATTCGATGAGCTCGGTCTTGAAGCCGCGTGACTCACCCCAGCGCAGGTACATGCGCAGGAGCATTTCGGCCCAGTCCTGCGCCTCGGTCCCGCCGGAGCCGGCCTGGATGTCGAGATAGGCGTTATTGACGTCCATCTCGCCGCTGAACATGCGCTGGAACTCGAGCTCGGCGAGCGACTTGTCGGCCGAGTCGAGATCGGCGACGACGGACGTGAAGGCGTCTTCGTCGTTCTCCTCGGCGGCGAGTTCGAGCAGCTCCTGTGCATCGCCGACCTTCGCGCCGATCGCGCGCAGGTTGTTGACGATGCGCTCGAGCGTCACGCGTTCCTTGCCCAAGGCCTGGGCGCGGGCGGGATCGTCCCAGACGTTCGGCGCCTCGAGTTCGCGCTGGACCTCGACCAGCCGTTCGGCGCGGGTATCGAAGTCAAAGATACCCCCTGAGACTGTCCAGGCGGCGTTGCAGGTCTTTGATGCGCGTGAGGGTGCCGGTGAGTTCCATGTATAGCGTCTGTAGGGGCGAGCCGAAGATTGTAAAGGCTGCGGCAGGATCAGTCAGCCGCGAGCGGCGGATCGGGGGGACGACCAGGGAACAAAATGGCGTGAGAAAATGGGGACAGACCCCATTTACCTGGTCAGCGCAGCTGGCTGTCCTTGCTGCCACGGCGGTTGATCGGGTCGCGATAGCGCTGCTCGGCGTCCTCGGCCTCCTGGCAGCGCACGCAGCGACGCACGCCGGGCACGGCGATGCGCCGCCCCTCGGGGATCGGCTCCTCGCAGTCCTCGCAGTGTGTGAGGCTCGCGCCCTGGCCGGCCGCCAGCTGGGCGCGGGCACGTTCGACCGCGTCCGCGATGCTCGCGTCGATCTGTTCCTGCACGGCGCCGTCTTTCGCCCAGCCTGTGGCCATTTGCGTGTCCTGTCAGTCGGCCACGCACCGCGGCCGGTTCCCGCTATATGGCCGCGAATGACGCGGAATGCAAGGTCGGCACTGGTTTCCGAGGAGACCGGGCCGTGCAACCCGGCTGAATTCAAATACCAGCCACCGAGAACACCGAGGGGGAACGGGTGTCAGGGCCGCCTCGCAAGCTGACGGGAACCATCGACATGGTTACGGTATGTCTCCCGCCCTCAACCCATCCGTTCATTGAATTTCTCGGTGTCCGTGGTGTTCTCGGTGGCCCCATTCCCCCCCACCCACGCTGCTCAGAACTCCAGCAGGTGATCGCGCAGCTTTTCGTGCGCGTAGGCCGTCCGCGCCAGGCCACGGCGCTGGAGCGCGGGCACCAGCCAGTCGGTGATTTCGACGATGTAGCGCCGGCTCATGCGCATCACCGGCGTCGTGATCAGGAACCCGTCGCCCCCGACCTCGGCCATCACCTCCCCCATCCGCTCCGCCACCTGGTCGGGCGTGCCGATCAGTTCGACCGACGACACCAGCCCGCCGCCGTCATCGAGCGCCAGCTGGCGCAGCGTCTTGCCGCTGCCCCACTGCTGGAACTTGTCGAGCGAGCCCGATTCGCCGTTCGTCGTGAGTTTGCGCGGCAGCGGCTCGTCGAGGGCGAACTCGGCGAAGTCGATTTCGGTGATCGCCGAAATGCAGGCCAGCGTGTCGGCAACGAACTGCGGCGACGACAGCTCGCGCTGATATTTCTCATGCGCTTCGGCGGCGGTTTCACCGAGTGTCGGCGTGATGCAGAACAGGACCTTGATCGTGTCGGGATCGCGCCCGAGCCGCGCCGCACGCGCGCGGATGTCATCGCGAAAATCCTTCATTGCCGCCGGCCCCGGCATGATCGAGATGATGGAATCGGCATGCGCGGCGGCGAAGTCCCGGCCGCGCGGCGACGCACCGGCCTGCACGTAGACCGGCCGGCCCTGCGGTGACGGCACCGTGTTCAGCGGGCCGCGAACCTGGTAGTGCTTGCCCACATGATCGATTGCACGCACTTTGGACGAATCGGCATAGATGCCGCGTTCGCGGTCGAGCACGACGGCGTCCGTATCCCACGACGCGAACAGTTTGTTGACGACCTCCATGTATTCGCTCGCCATTTCGTAGCGCAGCTCGCGATCGGGCAGCCGGGGGAGACTGAAGTTCTGCGCCGCGAGGTCTTCCGCGCTGGTCACGATGTTCCAGCCGAAGCGCCCGCCCGTGAGGCTGTCGATCGTCGACGACAGGCGCGCGAGCAGGAACGGCGGATAGGACAGCGTGGACAGCGTTGCCACCACCCCCAACCGCGAGGTCGCCATGCCCATCGCGGTCGCGAGCGGCGCCGGATCGTGCTTCGGCGCGATCATCGCGTTCTGCAGCGTGTAGTCGCGGGAGCCGCCGTAGGTTTCGGGCACCATCAGCTTGTCTTCGATCATGATGTAGTCGAAACACGCGCGCTCGAGTGCCTGCGCCATCTCGATGTAGAAGCGCCCGTCCCAGAACCGGCCCCCGCTGCCATACGGCAGACGCCATTCATCGGGGGTGAAATTCATGAACCAGCCCAGATGAAAACGTTTGGTCGCCATGAGAGAACCTCGATTGATGCAGCACTGTCGCCGTTTTCTTATTAAGCTTGTGCTGAATAAAAGCTGTCAACAGCGGCGACACGCGCGATCCGCAACAGCCGCGGCAGCGCTCACCATTGCGGTTCATGCCGCACCAGAACGGCGCGAGAGGAGCACAAATTGATCCCTGAACCCTCGACCAGACGCCGCCTCGCGCCGGCCGAGCGCGCCTCACTGATCCGCGAGACGGCGCTCGAACTCTTCGCGACAACGCACTTCTCGATCGTGAACGTTCGCCAGATTGCGCAGGCCTGCAAGGTCAATGTCGCGCTGATTTATCACTACTTCGACGACAAGGATCATCTGTTCCGCAGCGTGCTCGCCTATGCGATCGAACGCCTGATGGTCGGCTTCGAGGCGCTGCGGGATCCGGCGGAAGACGATCCGGCGGCCGTGATCGACGCGTGGCTGAAGGCGCAGGTGAAAATGGCGCCGATGCTCGTGCAGATGGTGAAAATCATGGCCGACTACGCGGCGCTCGGCGTGCACGATGCGGAGGTCGACGCGATGATCAAAAGCCTGTACGCGCGCGAACAGAAGCTCCTGCAACAGAGTCTGTCGCGCGGCATCGCACAGGGCCGGTTTCGCGATGTCGATGCCGCGCGGACAGCGCGTTTCGTCGGCCGTCAGCTCGACGGCATCTTTCATGCTTCGACCACCCGCGGCGGCGGCAGTCGTCGCATCGCGCAGGACATCGCCGAGCTGCGCGAGTTTCTGTGGCATTTCGTCGGCCACGATCCGGCGCGACAGAAGCGGGCCCGCATGCAGACCACCAGTGCCCGGAGGACACGCAGATGAACATTGCCCTGCTGCAGATGCAGCCACACCCGGCGACGCCCGAACTCAATTTCGCGCGCATCGCCAGCGCCGCGCGCTCGGCCCAGGCCTTCGGCGCGCAGTTGCTCGTGACGCCCGAGCTGAGTCTCACGGGCTACGCCATCGCCAACGACAGTGCACGGCTCGCCGAGCCGCGCGATGGCCCGCTGGTGACGCGGCTGCTGCAGCTGGCTCGCGCCACGGATCTGGCGATCGTCGCGGGCTGGCCGGAGCGCGACGGCGCCGACGTCTACAACAGTGCCGTGCTCGCCAGTGCGGACGGCGTCCAGTGTTACCGGAAATGTCACCTGTTCGGTGCGGCGGAGCGTGCGCAGTTCAGGGCCTCTGACGTGCCCTCGCAGGTCTTCGAAGTGGCAGGCCTGAAGACGGGCTTGCTGATCTGCTATGACATCGAGTTTCCGGAGATGGCGCGCGGGCTCGCGCTGGCGGGCGCGGAGCTGATCATCGTGCCCACCGCGCTGCCGGCCAGCCCCGGTCAGCGCCGGGTCAGCGAAGTGCTGGTGCCGGGCCGGGCGCTGGAAAACCACGTGTTCATCGCGTACGCGGGCCTGTGCGGCGCCGAGCGCGATCTGCGTTACGAAGGGGGATCTGTGATTGTCGGTCCGGACGGGATCGACCTGGCGCGTGCGGGCCGCGGCGAGGCGCTGCTGATGGCTCGGCTCGAACCCGGTGCGCGCGCGGCGGCCGCGCTCGAGAATCCGTACCTGGCCGATCGCAGGCCAGGGCTTTACGGCGCCTGAGGCACCGCGCCCGGCCGCGTCCTAGCGTCCTTCGACTTCGTCTTTGACGCCCTCGGCGGCGTTCTCGACGGCGTCGACCGCGTCTTCGCCCGCGTCCTTGAGCTTTTCGTGTTCGCGCATGTCCAGCGCGTCCTTGGCGCCTTCAACGGCGCCTTCGGTCGTCGGTTGATTGCGATCGCAGCCGACGACGGCCAGTGCCATCGCCAGCACGAGGAGTTTCAAGCCGGAAGATGTGTTCAACGTCGGCACTCCGCGGCGGCGGGGCCGCTCACTTGTCGGTAATGTCATCGACCGCTTCCTTGAGGTCGCCGATCTTCTTCTGCACCTTGCCCTCGACCTGGCGCTTGAGGCCTTTCAGCTGCTGTTCGTCGCTGTCGGCCAACTCGCCGACCTTCTGCTGAACCTTGCCGCCGACCTCTTTGGCCTTGCCCTTCACCTGATCCTTGTTCATCGTCGAATTCCTTTCAGGGAGTCAATGGGCGGGCCTCGTGCCCGCCACTGCGACAGATGGTCCGCCACCGCTGCGGGGAGCGTCTGTCGTCTTTTCCGCCACCCGACTGTCGGCGGGCCGCGCAGACCTCGCGCGCCCACCTGGGCAGGACGGGCCATCTGCGGGTTCGCAGCCGGCTGACTACAGGCTCTTCATTATGCAGCCAGCCGGAGCCAGGCATGTCCGTCACTGCGCCTCGGCGAATTCAATCACGAGTTGCAGACGCTCCACGCCCTGCCATTCGTTGACGGACAGGCGATAGGCGGCACGGATGCGTGCAGCGGTGTCGGCCCACGGGGCGTCGGCGGCGTTGAAGGCGATGGCCTGAAACACTCGTCCGGCGCATTCGAGATCGAGTTTCAGATGATCGCTGCCGACGACCCGGCGCTGGCGAATCGCGAATTCGCCGTCGAACAGCGGTTCGGGGAAGGCCTGGCCCCACGGCGCGGCCGTCGACAACAGGCGGGCGAGTTCGAGGGTCATTTCCCTGGCATCGAGTTCGCCATCGGTCAGCAGCACCTGCGCAAGCAGTTCGGGCGCGACGGTCGCGGCGACCACGCGATCGAAGGCGGCGGAGAACTCGGCAAAGCGCGCTTCCGGCAGCGACAGGCCCGCGGCCATCGCGTGGCCGCCGAAGCGGGACAACAGGCCGGGCGAGCCTGCCGCGACCGTATCGAGCACGTCGCGAATGTGCACGCCGGGGATCGAGCGGCCGGAGCCCTTCAGTTCACCGTCGCCGGCCACGGCGAAGGCGATGACGGGCCGGTGATAGATCTCTTTGACGCGTCCGGCGACCACGCCGACGATGCCCTGGTGCCACTCGGGATCGAACACGCAGATGCCGTGCGGCAGTTCGCCGGTCGACGGCAATGACTGCAGCACCTGATCGAGCGCCTGATGCTTCATCTCGCGCTCTATCGCGCGCCGCTCCTGGTTCAGGGCGTCGAGTTCGCCGGCGATTCTGAAACAGCGCGCGGGATCGTCGCTCAGCAGACATTCGATGCCGAGGGACATGTCGGCCATGCGTCCGGCGGCGTTCAGGCGCGGGCCTACCGCGTAACCGAGATCGCTCGCGAGCAGGCGCGACGCGTCGCGCCCGCCGATACGCAACAGCGCGGCAATGCCGGCACAGGCGCGCCCTGCCCGGATGCGCGCGATGCCCTGCGCGACCAGCCGGCGGTTGTTGACATCCAGCGGTACGACGTCGGCGACCGTGCCGAGCGCCACGAGATCGAGCAGTTCGGCGAAGTTCGGTTCCTTGATCCCCTTGGCGGTGAACCAGCCGTCATCGCGCAGCTTCGCGCGTAGCGCGAGCATCACATAGAAGATCACGCCACAGCCCGCGAGCGACTTGCTCGGGAAGTCGTCGCCCGGCACGTTCGGGTTCACGATGGCGTCCGCCGCCGGCAGCTGCGCGCCGGGCAGGTGGTGATCGGTGATCAACACCTGCATGCCGGCCTGCTTCGCAGCCACCACACCGTCCAGACTCGAAATCCCGTTGTCGACGGTGATCAGCAGATCCGCGCCCTTCTGCCGCACGAGTTCGACGATCGGCGGCGTGAGTCCATAGCCGTACTCGAAGCGGTTCGGTACGACGAAATCGACGTGGTGCGCGCCGCACGCGCGCAGCGCGCGTATCGCGATCGCGCAGCTCGTCGCGCCATCGGCGTCGAAGTCGGCAACGATGACGATGCGCCGGTCGCCACGCACGGCGTCGGCCAGCAGCTCGGTGGCCCGCCCGATCCCACCGAGCGCGTCGGTGCGCAGCAGACCGCCGAGCGACACGTCGAGTTCGGCCATCGTGCGCACGCCGCGCGCGGCGAACACGCGCTGCACGACGGGATGCAGATCGCCGAGCGCCGCTGGCTCACCGTCGACCCGCCTGCGCTCGATGCGCGGCGTGTTCATGCGCGCGCCGCGACCGCGTGTGGATCGCCAAAGTGACCCGGCCACTGCCGTCGCCAGAAACGGTAGCGGGCGGCGGGCGTCACGCGGCCGAGCAGGCCGTCACCGAGGAGATCGATGCCGTCGAGGCGACCGGCACGCAGCGCCGCCCACGCCCACGCGGCGCAGGCATTGGCGTCGTCGGTCACGCTGGCCGCGCTGGCGGTCGGCCCGGCCTCGCCGAACGGCGCGCCACAGCCAATCAGCAGTGGCCCGTGCGCGAGCGCGGCATCGAGTGTCGCGGGTGTCAGCGCCGGCTGCCACGGCAGGTTCGCGGCGCGCGCGGCGCCGGCCAGCAACAGATCACGCCCGCACACCGCGGCGAGGGCCGGCTCGCGTCTCGCCACCGCCGTGCCGCCGCCCCACAGCCAGACGGCGTTCAGGGGCGTCATGCGCCGGGCGCTCCGCTGCTCATTCGCGGCGGCTGCGTGCAGCACCATCTGCGCTTCGTTCACGAGTTGGCGCCAGCGGCGATGCGCGGCGTCCTGTGGAAAGAACGGCGTCAGCGAGCGGCCGTTGAGCCACGCGGGGCCAAGCCGCGGCGTCGGGCACGGTGCATCGAAGCGCGCATACCAGCGATCGGGCGCGCGGCCGCATCGCCATTCGGCTTCGGGCATTGCGCTGCGCAGCGCATCGAGCAGTGCTTGCGCTTCGTCCGCGCCGACATCGCCGCTGGCGGGCGCAAGCAGCACCACGAGTTTGGCGTCCGCGCGCAGATGCACGGGATCGGCGCGCAGCCAGCCACCCGCGGCGGCGGCATCGAGAGTGGGGTCGAGAGCGAGATCGGACAGCGCCATCAGGTCGGCAAGTGAAACATCGGGCGCGAGACCAAGGCGTTCGAGCATGGCGTCGACGAGCGGCTCGGTGGCGGCCCAGTCGGCGCGGGCGAGCAGCGCGCGCAGCGGCGCACTGATGGCGGTGCCGTTGGCAAGCGCTGCACCCGGTACGAGACCCGGCATGACGATCGTCAGTCGGGGGGCGCTCGCCGGCACGGATCAGAGGCGGTCGAGGATCGCGCGTTTGACCAGGTCGGTCTGGGCCGGGATCTGCAGCACCTGGCCCTGGCTCTGCTTGATCGCCGTGTCCGGATCCTTGAGGCCGTGGCCCGTCAGCGTGCAGGTGATCGTGCTGCCGGGTTTGATCTTGCCGGCCTTGATGTCACGCAGCAGCCCGCCGACGGAAATCGCCGATGCCGGTTCGCAGAACACGCCTTCGCGCTCGGCGAGGAGTTTCTGTGCCGCGAGGATGTCGGCGTCGGTCAGTTCGTCGAACCAGCCGCCGGATTCCCGCACCGCCGCCCACGCGAGATCCCAGGACTGCGGGTTGCCGATGCGGATGGCGGTGGCCACGGTTTCCGGTTCGTCGACCGGGCCGCCGCGCAGGAAGGGCGCCGAGCCGGCGGCCTGGTAGCCGACCATCACCGGGCGGTTCGAGACGACCGCCGGCCGTTCGAAGCGGCAGGTGTCGGTGCAGAACGCACAGGACTGCGTGCGGGGCTTCACGCCGGCGTACTCGGAATAGCCAACCCAGTGCGCACTGATGTTGCCGGCGTTGCCGACGGGAATGCAGTGGTAGTCCGGCGCGCGACCGAGCGCGTCGCAGATCTCGAAGGCCGCGGTCTTCTGGCCCTGCAGGCGATAGGGGTTGATCGAATTCACGATCGAAATCGGGCCGGCATCCGCCATTTCCTTCACGATGCGCATGCCGTCGTCGAAGTTGCCCTGGATCTGGATGACCACCGCGCCCTGGATCATCGCCTGCGCCAGTTTGCCGAGCGCGATCTTGCCGTCCGGGATCAGCACGAAGGCGCGGATGCCGGCGCGTGCCGCGTAGGCGGCCGCCGACGCGGACGTGTTGCCGGTCGACGCGCAGATGACGGCCTTCGTGCCTTCGTGCACGGCCTGCGTCACGGCCATCGTCATGCCGCGGTCCTTGAACGAACCGGTGGGGTTCAGACCTTCGAACTTCGCGAAGATCTGCACGTCGTGGCCCGCTGCGCGCGACAGGTTCTCGAGCGGGATCAGCGGGGTGTCGCCCTCGACGAGCGAGACGATCTTCATGTCGGGGCTCACCGGCAGACGGTCGCGATAGCGGTCGAGCAGGCCGAGATAGTGATTGCCGGTACTCATGCGAGTGGCTCCACGCGGATACGGTTGACGGGCCTGCTGACGGCCGGCAGGGCTTCAATGCGCGCGATCGCGGCGTTCATCGCGCGTTCCTTGACGACGTGCGTGAGGATCACGACCGGCACGGTCGGCGCCTCGTCTTCGCGGTCGAGCTGCATGATTGCCTCGATGCTGATGTTGAGGTCCGCGAGGATGCGCGTGACGTCGGCGAGCACGCCCGGTTCATCGGCGACGAGCAGCCGCAGGTAATAGGCGGTCTGCGTGTCTTCGATGTCGAGGATCGGCTGGTTGTCGAGCGTGTCCGGCTGGAACGCGAGATGCGGCACACGGTTCTCGGCGTCCGTCGTCAGCGCGCGCACCACGTCGACCAGATCGGCGACCACCGACGAGGCCGTCGGCTCGGCGCCGGCGCC